>Ga0302303_10000012_pt1 | contig 308701 bp, 253 predicted proteins | sample III_Palsa_E2_1_FD_194542 | JGI IMG/M metagenome (GOLD analysis project Ga0302303, IMG submission 194542) | Peat permafrost microbial communities from Stordalen Mire near Abisko, Sweden - III_Palsa_E2_1 | ecosystem: Environmental > Terrestrial > Soil > Palsa > Peat permafrost | place: Sweden... | reverse complement strand
GGCTCGGTGCGGATGCGTTTGATTTTGATTTTGACAAGGCGGCCATTGAACTTACGGCCTTTAAGATCGTGTACGACTTCATTGTTTTTCATGATTATCTGAATTGATAATCAAATGTCGGGAGGAGGATTTTGGGCATTGGGCAAGTTGCCTAAAATTTAGTGGGCCGTTGAATATGCTTGTTTGCTTGTAAACGCGATGGTGAATTTATTTAGGGCTACTTGCCCTAACGCCAGATTTCACTATCCGATACTTGCAATATGCAAGAAACAGAGAAACTTACTTTCGAGCTACTACCCATAGCCATTAGCGAATTATTGGAAAGGGTAAGAAGAATAGAGGCGGTGTTATCAGGCGAAAAAATCGCATTGGATATCCAGGATGAAATGCTGGATATTAAAGAAGCGTCGGCATTTTTAAAATTGGCGGTCGCTACGATATACAGTAAGGTTTGCCGGGGTGAAATCCCTGCCACCAAACCAGGACGGCAATTGTATTTCAACAAAGCTGAACTGATAGAGTGGTTAAAACAAAAAAGGAAAAAGACCACCCAGGAATTAATTGCCGACTTTCAAGGCCAGCGGGGGCGCATTCCTTTTCAGCGAAAGAGAAAAGCCCTACGCTCTTATTAAGACCAGGTAATTTTGATACGGTTGGCTGCTTCCTTTTTCTTTGAATCAATTACTTTGGTATAGATCTGTGTCGTCTTAACATTGCGATGCCCCAACAATTTAGAGATCGTAAAAATATCTGTCCCTGATGTTAACTGTAATGTGGCATACGTATGTCTAAAACTGTGAAAGGTGATGTTTTTACGTATTCCTGCATCGGCCACCCACTTGAGCAGAAAAGTTTTAACCTGTGCATACTTGATACCACTGAACACTTTACGCGCTTCGTCTCCTTTTTCACCCAAAAGCGAATAGGCTATATCTGAAATGGGCAAAACCTCTACCCCTGCCGTTTTCTCTTGCCGGAACTGGATATAATAGTTTTCAGGCTCACCCCTTACTTCAGACCATAATAAAGACTGGACATCAGAAAATCGCAGGCCGGTTAAGCCGGAAAATAATGCCGCGCGTTTTAACAAGTCATTCTTTACCTTAGTTTCGGCCAGCTTTTGAAATTCTTCTATCACTAAAAATTCCCGGTGTGTTTCCTCATCCTTAATCGAATCAATCAACTCGTTAATGTTTTGCGTCAACAATCCCGCCTTATAAGCAGCCTTTAAAACCGCCTTAAATTTATTGAAATAACTTACTGCGGTATTCACTGCAATTTTTTGCCTGCGCGGGCCTAATGCGGGGCCAGTAAGCAAATAAGAGCGATATTCTTCACAAAACAATACGTTTAGATCAATGAAGCGCAGATCAGGCCCCGCAAAGTCTGTAAAATAACGTAAGCCCATATACCAGTTATCTGAATTGCTCCCCACCTTTTTGATGGCTATTGATTTAAAATATTCGACAAAACTGGCGGTTTTCCGCTCCGCATTAAGAAATCCAAACTGCTGATTTTGTATTTCGATCTGCCGGGTAGCGCGGGTGTGTTCTGCAAGTTTCATCGTTTCCCTATTGTGATGACGCTCTACGCTGTCTTTTGGCTTATCAAATAAATGTATGCCTAAAAATTCCCGGCGCGTTAACTTCCCGGTATCAGGGTGTAGTAAGGGCGGGTAAAAGTCCAGATATAGTGAAGTTCGTCCCGACGTTAATGCTTTCTTCCTCAATGTCACTTTCATAATCTGCGATATTAGGGTTATTTAATTTTCGGATTTAACAACTGGTCAACTTTAGATTTAAGCACATACACAAATTTGCCGCGTTGTGTCTTCTGAATGTTGTTACGTTTGAGCATATCGTAAAGCGCCTTTTCGGAGACATTGTATTTCAGCTGAATTTCTCCCATGTGGTAGCACTGCTTAATATCTAATGGTTTTTCCGGCCTTGGAGGCAATGGCTGTAAGGCGTTATCAAAAAAGCGTTCTATATCTGAACGACGTAACAACGTTTTCCTTTCCGAAAACTTAATGCCATTTAAAGTGCCATTGTTAATCAGATTATAAACTGTCCTGGTCGAACAGGTCAGCAATTTGGCTACATCCGAAACAGTTAAGATTTCCTTTGATTTAATTTCCTCTAAAGAGCGTTGGCGAACGACTTTGGTATGGTCATGGCTTGCCTTTACTTTCTCGACTCGCTTTCTGGCTTTGTAATTATGTTTAGCGCACCGGTCGCTGCAAAACTGCGTTACGGTAGTTTTGGCTTCAAACTCCGACCCGCATTGCTGACAAATTCTGTTTATCCTGATATTAGAACTCATAAAACTAAGTTTATACAGGGGCTTAGTTTACTTACGTGAATTTAAGTGTAAATAAGCGCAATAATTTCGCCCCACTTTTTCGCATAAGGTACAAATCCCCTTTTGAGGTACAATTCAGGTACAAATATAGGCATAACAGCGCAAAAAAACCAAAAATGTTAGCAATATATTTTTGCTTAATTTGTTGATTTTTATCATTTTAACTCGAAAAAGTTTGTGGAAATTTGGCTAATTACTTTCCGATGCAAAACTTACTAAAAATATTCTCCAGCAAATCATCTGTAGTAACGGCTCCGGTAATTTCGCCCAAATAATGCAGGGCCTGCTTAATATCCATCGATAAAAAATCAGAAGTCACCGTATCCATACCGTCGAGCACTCTTGATAGCGCTTCTTCTGTTTTTTGCAAAGCTTCCAGGTGGCGAATGTTGGTTACCAGCGTTTCATCGCCGGTTAGTTTATCTTTTATGGCGGCGTGGTAAATTTTGTTTTTCAGGTCATCGATATGAAATTTCTCTTTGGCCGATATCACTACGTCTCTTTGTGAATGCGGCAGCACAGCTATTTCTTCATTGTTTAAAAGATCAATTTTATTGGCAACAACCATCATCGTTATACCCGGACCGTTTAAGCTTTCAATATCCTGATCAAGTTCTTCGAGTGTTATTTGCGACGCATCATAAACATAAATCAACAGGGCCGATTGGCTTATCTTTTCCATTGTACGCTGCACTCCTATTTGCTCAATCGCATCAGTTGCTTCGCGGATACCGGCGGTATCAATCAGCCTGAAATTGATACCGTGAATATTCAGCACCTCTTCAATGGTATCGCGGGTTGTACCGGGAATATGGCTAACAATTGCGCGCTCTTCGTTCAATAAGGCATTCAACAACGTTGATTTCCCTGCATTAGGTCTACCAGCAATAACGGTGTTTACGCCTTGTTTAATGGCATTGCCCAATTCAAACGAATTAATGAGATTTACGATAACCTTGTTTATTTGTAGAATCAGATTTTTAAGCTGATCGCGGTTGGCAAACTCAACATCCTCTTCAGCAAAATCAAGTTCCAGTTCTATTAACGAAGCAAACTGCACCAGCTGATCGCGCAGCGTTTGAAGCTGGTTACTGAAACCTCCTCTAAGCTGTTGTAAAGCCACCTGCTGTGATGCTTTAGAATTAGAAGCAATTAAATCAGCCACAGCCTCGGCTTGTGAAAGGTCAAGCTGTCCGTTTAAAAAAGCCTTCAGCGTAAACTCCCCTGCCTTTGCCGAACGTGCACCCTTTTTTATCAACAACTTAATAATGCTCTCAATAATATATGCCGAACCATGGCAGCTGATTTCTACAACATTTTCGCGGGTATATGACCTTGGAGCAATAAATAACGAAACCAAAACCTCATCCAAAATAACTCCATCGTCAACAATGTTACCGAAATGTATAGTGTGTGATGCTTGTTTGGTTAAATTCTTGCCTTTAAAAACGCTATTAGCAATGGTAACGGCATCCGGGCCCGAAAGGCGGATAATTCCTAAGGCCCCAATTCCGTTCGGGGTGGCAAGGGCAACTATGGTTTCACTGTTTGTCATTGGGTCATTGGGTCATTGGGTCATTATTTTTAATGATCAATGGACACCCAAGTGCAAAAATCGTCATTTAAGCCCAATCTTCCTAAGTCATCTTTTTGTCAGCTATAAATCCCCCTAAACTATGGGCCATCGACTATGGACTATGGACTAAAAAAACTACCTTCGCCCTTAATTATGGTAACCTTTTTTGAAGCTTCGCTCGATACTATTTCTGTGCATCATGTTGGCAATCAAGCCCTAAATGAGCTCTATTCTTTGTCCGATCATCCGATCACTTTAAAAGATGATATTATACCCAATTTGTTGATGCAATACTTCCTGAAACCCTTTGAAAAGGCTAACGAAGTGTACCATTTAACTCATAGCAGCGGTGATTTAAGTCTTAATGAACTGCACCATTTTGCCACTCAGGTGTTTGATAACAAGGAAAAATTTCACGAAGCATCAGAACAAATTGCCAAACATTTATTCAAAGTGGCCAATCATCCTAACATAAAAGGCGGCGAGCTGTATGTGGTTTATTTTAACCAGGTTCAGATTGAGGGAAACCCGCTGGATGCCATCGGAATTTTCAAATCAGAGAACAAAGAAACCTATCTTAAAGTATATCCTGATACCGGCGGTTTCCAGGTAGACTATGAGCAGGATGCCATCAACATTAACAAACTGGATAAAGGTGTGTTGATATTTAATATCGAAAAAGAAAACGGCTATAAAGTGGTCGTGGTTGATAAAACCAATGGTGGACAAGATGCCGCTATTTATTGGAAAGACCAGTTTCTGCAACTTAAAATCCGTAACGACAGCTTCAATCAAACCAGCAATACGCTGGGCGTCTATAAAAACTTTGTAACCCAAAAATTAGACGGTGAGTTTGAGATGAGCAAGGCTGATAAGATAGATCTGCTAAACCGCAGCATGAAGTATTTTAAAGAGAAAGATACTTTTGATATGGATGAGTTTACCGGCGAAGTGATTGGCAACGAAAAAGCCATCGAATCGTTCAAAAGCTTCAAGAGTCAGTATGAACAGGAGTTTGATAGTCCTATTGCCGATACTTTCGAAATTTCGGATAATGCCGTAAAAAAACAAGCCCGGGTATACAAAAGCGTGTTAAAACTCGACAAAAACTTTCACATCTACATTCATGGCGACAATAAACTGATTGAAAAAGGCTTTGACGATGATAAACACATGAACTATTACAAGGTTTATTTTAAAGAAGAAGCGTAGTTAATTAGGTTGGAATGCGGGTTATTTGTATTTGTTTGCTACAATACAAAAAATGTTTTCTAATTAAAATCCTCCAATCTTAAAAATCGACACAAGCTTCATAAAATCTTTCAATCTTAAAAATCATAGTTCAGGCTACTTTAAATGCCGCAAAAAAGCATAAACTTCCCGAAGTCCCCCAAGTCCTAAAAATCATAACCCGCTGTTTATTAAAATATTATTTAATACTTTCGGGATATGAAAAACATTTACCTGGCCATACTACTTTGTTCCTGCTGTTTATTTGCCGATGCACAGCAACAGGCATATAAATACACCTATCAACAACTGAGGGAGTATGAAGGTGTTTATCATTACATCAATAGCAGTACGCTGCAAATGGCTGCTTCACCAAAGGATACCGTTTTGTACGCCATTGTTTCGCAGGCGAGGTATGCTTTGCATCCTGTTGGAAAAGACTCCTTTTTGAACAATGCCCATCAGCCTATCCGTTTTTTGCGCAGTGCATCCAATAAAATCATAGCTTATACTTATAGGGGTGATACACTGGCACTTATTAATCGCAGCGTAACTGTATCCGATAAAATGTGGTATCCACGTTTGGGTGCTAATACCGCTGCCTATCAATATCATCAACCCGATGCATCAAATGATGGCCTGGCTACGGGAAGCATAGCTTCATCGGGGTTAGACAGCGCGTTATTAAATACCATGGTGCGCAAAATTATAGCTGGCGATTACCCCAACGTGCATAGCGTTTTGATTATAAAAGATGGCAAACTAATATTTGAAGAATATTTTTACGAATACACAGCCGACACCCTGCAATCGCAACGCTCGGCCTCAAAGAGTGTGGTATCGGCACTCACGGGCATTGCTATCCACCAGGGGCTGATAAAAAGTGTGAACGACCGGATGCTGTCTTATTTCCCCGGTTATCATCCCGCTAACGACTCACCGTTAAAAGAGGGCATTACTATTGATAATTTATTGAGTAACCAAAGCGGCGTAAGTTATGACGAGGCCTATAACAAAGCTGCTGGTGATGAAACCACCATGGGCTATACCGATAACTGGATAAAATATACTTTTGATTTGCCGATGCTGGATACACCCGGAAAAGTGGGCCGTTATAACTCGGGGAACCCGATAACCATGGGCCGTATTATTGAAATTGCCTCGGGGCAACCCATTGCTGAATTTGCAGTAAAAAACCTGTTTGGCCCGTTGGGAATAACCAATTTCAAATGGCGCTTTAAGCCCGACAAAACAGAATCAGAGGATTTTTGCCAGGTGTTTTTGCGCCCGCGCGATATGGCCAAATTTGGCTTGCTATATTTAAATAATGGCATGTGGAACGATAAACAGGTAATACCTGCTGATTGGGTAGCCACATCAACCCAAAAACACTCCGTTGTGCAAGGTGTTGATTATGGCTACCTATGGTGGCTCAAATATTTTGATGTTAACGGCAAACGTTTCTATACAGCGGGCGCACAAGGCAACGGCGGTCAAAAAATTTATATTTTTAAACAACAAAACATGGTAGTGGTAATTACCGGCGGCAATTTCAACAGTCAATCCCCGTCGGACAGGTTGATCAAAACTTATATTTTACCGCCATTGGCTAAGTGAATATTTGGTGTCTTTTAAGGCTTTATCAGCGCCAAAAGCAAAGCTTTTTGCTTTCTGCTTTTACCTTTCAGCTCCCTTTAAAATCAACAAATAAAAATTTTATTTGGAATTTACATTTACAACACCCTATATTTGGAACAAAATTTGGTAGCAATACCAATGATCATTACCTCTCACCTAGGTTTTGATTTATAAAGAAGCGGCGAGAGATCAGGCTCAATGACCCGCTGGCAACCCTTCAATGTTGAAGAAGGTGCCAATTCCTGTCCCGGCAAATAACACCGGGGAATATAAATTAACAACCATGAAAAGTCTGATTAATTACATTCTGCAAAACATTTTTAAGGCACAACCTACTTTTACACCCGTGTACTGTTATAGCTATGCTAACAGCCCGATGTGTATGTGCAGCTGTTGCTGAGCCTTAACACGTTTTAATTTTTCCCTTTCCTGAAAAATGCGTGTACGCTCACAAAAGGTGATCTAATTCATCCCGTTGTGACTTCTATTCATTCAAATCATTAAAAACATCAAACAAGTAAAATCTTAAATCCTATGTCAGCAGATAACTTAAAATTCGAAACGCTACAATTACATGCCGGTCATGAAATTGATGCTACCGGCTCACGTGCCGTTCCATTGTACCAAACTACCAGCTACGTATTTAAAAATGCCGAGCATGGCGCCAATCTTTTTGCTTTAAAAGAGTTCGGCAACATCTATACACGTTTAATGAACCCAACTACCGATGTTTTTGAGAAGCGTATTGCTGCCCTTGAAGGTGGTGTGGCGGCTTTGGCAACAGCATCGGGTCAGGCGGCACAGTTTATCGCCTTAAATAACATTTTGCAAACCGGCGATAACTTTGTGACTTCCCCTTTCCTTTATGGAGGTACTTATAACCAGTTTAAAGTTGCCTTTAAGCGTTTAGGTATTGATGCACGTTTCGCCAAGGATGACACAGCCGAAAATCTTGAAAAACTGATCGATGGCAAGACCAAAGCCATTTTCCTGGAAACTATTGGCAATCCAGGCTTTAACATTGCTGATTTTGATAAGGTAGCAGCCCTGGCTAAAAAACATGACCTGCCGCTTATTGTTGATAATACTTTTGGGGCAGGTGGCTACCTGTTCCGTCCACTGGAGCATGGTGCAAGCGTAGTAGTAGAATCAACCACCAAGTGGATTGGCGGACACGGCACCAGCATCGGCGGCGCTATTATTGATGGTGGCACCTATAACTGGGGCAACGGCAAATTCCCGCAGTTTACTGAGCCATCCGAAGGCTATCACGGTTTGGTTTTTGCTGATGTATTTGGCATCGGCGGCCCGTTTGGCAATATCCAGTTTATTATCCGTGCCCGCGTTGAAGGCCTAAGAGATTTCGGCCCGTCACAATCGCCGTTCAATTCGTGGTTAAATATTCAGGGCTTAGAGACCTTGTCATTGCGCGTACAGCGCCATGTTGATAATGCGCTTGAACTGGCTAAATGGCTGGAACAGCATCCTTTGGTTGATAAGGTTAATTATCCGGGTTTACCATCATCGCCGCATCATGCGCTGGCAAAAAAATATTTAAAAAATGGCTTCGGTGCAGTATTAACCTTTGAGGTTAAAGGTGGCAAAGAAAATGCAAGCAGTGTAATTGATAACCTGAAACTGGTAAGTCACCTCGCTAATGTGGGTGATACCAAGACGTTGATTATCCAACCATCAGCAACCACGCATCAACAATTGTCAGACGAAGAACAACTGTCTGCTGGTGTGTTGCCTAACTCATTACGTGTAGCCGTGGGCATTGAACACATTGATGATATTAAGGCCGATTTTGAACAAGCTTTAGCCAAAGTTGCCGAGCAGGTAACAGAGTTGGTTTAATTTAAGGGCCGGAAGACCTGAGAGACCTTCCGGCTTAAAAATAGAATAGAGAGAGAATGAGTACAGAGATTTTTAAATACGAAAAACCTTTTAAACTGGAATCGGGCAAGCAATTAGCCGAGCTCGAAATAGGGTTTAATACTTACGGTACCTTAAACAAAAACCGCGACAATGTGGTGTGGGTATGTCATGCCCTTACCGCAAACTCGGATGTTTTTGACTGGTGGAAAGGCTTTTTTGGCGAGAGCGATTATTTTAACCCAAAGGAGCATTTTATTATATGCGCCAATATCCTGGGGTCGCCGTATGGAACCACCAATCCTTTAAGCATAAACCCGGTTACCGGCCATCCCTACTATTTGGCTTTTCCGCAATTTACTATCCGGGACATTGTAAAAGCACACCAATTACTGGCCGAACATTTGGGTATTAAAGAAATAGACATTTTGTTGGGTGGCTCTTTGGGTGGGCAACAGGCTTCAGAATGGGCTATTATGGAACCCGACCGCATTAAAAACCTAATACTGATAGCTACTAACGCCCGTCATTCACCCTGGGGAATAGCTTTTAACGAATCACAGCGCCTGGCTATCAGTGCTGACCGCACTTTTTATGCTAACGCACCCGATGGTGGCAAAAAAGGTTTAAAGGCAGCACGCAGTATAGCGTTACTCTCTTATCGTAACTACAAAACCTATGGCATTACGCAGCAGGAAGAAAAAGACAATCATGTAGACGGCTACAAAGCGGCATCATACCAAAACTACCAGGGCGAAAAGCTGGTAAACAGGTTTAATGCATACAGCTACTGGTATCTATCAAAAACAATGGATTCGCACAATGTAGGGCGCAACCGTCATGGGGTTGAAAAGGCTTTGAGCCTGATAAAAGCGCGCACATTGGTTATTGGTATTAAATCGGATGTATTGTTTCCCATCGAGGAGCAGCAATACCTGTTTCAGCACATACCCAAATCGGTTTTCGCCGAGTTAGATTCGTTTTACGGACACGATGGTTTTTTAATTGAAACCGGAGTATTAACAAATATCATCACTTCCTTTTTCAAAACAGACGTAAAAGGAAAAATTATTGAATTGCAACGCACTGCATAATGAGTAAAAAATTAAACATCGGACTATTTGGCTTTGGCGTGGTTGGTCAGGGCTTGTATGACATCATTAAAACCAAACATCTAAACCTGGAGATCAAAAAAATCGCCATTAAAGATGCGCATAAAGAGCGCTCACTACCTGCTCACCTGTTCACCACCGAGCGTAACGAACTACTGAACAACCCGGAGATAAATACCATTGTCGAGTTGATAAATGATACCGAAGCTGCATTCGAAATTGTATCGAGAGCATTAAGCTCGGGCAAAAATGTGGTATCGGCCAGCAAAAAAATGATTGCGCTCCATTTAAAGGAACTTATTGATCTTCAGGAAAAACATGGGACTTCTTTACTGTACGAAGGTGCGGTTTGCGGTAGTATCCCTATTATCCGTAATCTGGAAGAGTATTATGACAATGAGTTACTGCACTCTATAAGCGGTATTTTTAATGGATCATCCAATTACATTCTATCCAAAGGATTTAATGAAAACATGGATTATGATACTGCATTAAAACAGGCACAAGATCTCGGCTTTGCCGAAACTGATCCTACCAGCGATGTAGGCGGCTTTGATGCCAAATACAAACTGGTAATAGCTGCGGCACACGCTTACGGCATCATTGTTAATCCTGATGATGTATTTAACCTCGGTATACAAAACCTTGCCGCACATGATTTGCAATACGCCCGCGAAAAGAATCTGAAGATAAAATTGGTTCCTGTAGCCAAAGAGTTGGACGACCAGCATGTGGCTCTATTTGTATTGCCAAAGTTTGTTACCGAAAAAGAGTTTTTATACAACGTGGAGTACGAATACAATGGCGTAATTGTACAAGCTGCCTTTGCCGATCAGCAATTCTTTTTCGGAAAAGGTGCTGGCGGCCACCCGACCGGATCGGCTGTTTTATCAGATATTGCTGCGCTACGTTATGATTACGGCTACGAGTACAAAAAAGCAAAGGAACGTGCCGATCTTAATTTCACCAATAATATTGAACTGAATATTTATTTGCGCTATGAGGACGAAGCTTTGGTTGAAACACTAAACTTCACACACATCCATGAGCGCTATTATTCTGGCAACTATAAGTTTGTTATCGGCAAAATCAACCTGCAAAACTTGATTGATAACCAACAATTGATAGCTAATAACAAAACATTCGTAGCCTTTGCCGATCAACTTGCCGGTGTGAGTTTGGCTACAGAAGCAACGGTTGCCGCTGAGGCATTTTAAAAATCTTCTTTTATATTTTCTTATTTAGGTTTAATTAGTTTAAAGAGGCTCCTGTAAGGGGGCCTTTTTCATTCTTTTATTCTTCATCTTGTCATGCCGAGCGGTAGCGAGACATCTTCTGCAACATTCAGATATACTTTGACCGAACAACAAACGAATATTACTAAAAGCCATATAGCCTAAGTTCAATTGTTAAGCGGATTATTATCTTTGCAGGTATACCGCTATCAATTTAAGCTGATGAATAAACTTGCCGATCTTGTAAAAAACAAACCTTTTGTATTTACGCTATACTTTGGTCTCAGCTTTTTTGCCGTTGGTAAAAGCGTACTGCTTAACCATATCCACAATAATTATTTTGTGTATAAGTATAATTTTATCAATGTTATACATCAGCACACCATTTTCGGTTATCAGCCTCAATTTCAGGATTTAAATCACTACGGCCCAGTATTTGCGCTACTAATGGCCCCCTTTGCATTATTGCCCGATGGTTTAGGAGTAATACTATGGGTGATGTTTAACGCCTGGATATTATACAAAGCTATTAAGGCACTCCCGATAACAGAATACCAGTGTTTGGCTATATTGCTTATCTGTGCGCATGAGTTGATGACTTCTTCGTCAAATGTGGAAATTAACCCGTTTATAGGCGCCCTAATTATACTGGCTTACGTTTTTATAAGAAACGAAAAAGATTTCTGGGCAGCACTGATGATTGTTGCCGGGGCATTTATTAAGCTTTACCCTATAGCCGGGCTGGCGTTCTTCTTTTTTTCAAAAAATAAGCCGAAGTTTATTTTGAGCTTGCTGTTTTGGTCGGTTGTGTTGTTCTTATTGCCGATGGCTATCTCTTCACCATCCTACATCATCCAAACCTATCACGATTGGTATGGCGACCTGTTGCAAAAAAACATGGCCAATATTGGCCCAAGCCTACAGGATATTTCTGCTATGGGGCTTATACGCAACATTTTCAATTACAGGCAATTATCAAACATCACTGTAATTGCACCTGGAATAGTGTTGTTTGCCCTATGGTATTTAAGGGTAAAAGAATACAGCACTATCTCCTACCAATTATTGTTGTTGGCATCAACCTTAATATTTGTTATCATTTTCAGCAGCTCGTCCGAATCACCAACCTATATTATTGCTGTTGCAGGCGTGGGCATCTGGTTTATGAACCTGAACCGGCCGGTTACCGGATTTGAAATTAGCCTATTGGTTTTTGCACTGATATTAACCGTCATGTCGCCATCTGACTTGTTTCCGCGATACATCAAAATGCATTACGTGGTGCCTTATAAACTGAAAGCCTTACCTGTGGTACTGATATGGCTAAAGATCATTTACGAAACCATGTTCCGCAAATTTGATAAAATACAGCCAGTTGCTATTGAGACTACAGTTTAAAACGTCAGCTTATTTTTTGGTGTGATACCCATAGGCTATTAAGAAAGCAACACCGCTAAACCCAAAAGCTTCAAACACGCTGGAAACTTCATTACCCTGTAAAGAATTAGGGTCAGTTATGGCACGTGGAATGTGCAGAAAAATGAACCATAAAAATATCATCAGGGCCAGCAACAAGGAGCTTACTTTGAGTTTTATTCTAAAAGTAATGGCCAATCCCGAGCAAATGAGGGCTGTTCCTGCAAAGTATGTCCAGAAAAGATGCCCTGGTATCCAGCCAGGTACCAGGGTCGAAATTCCATCGGCATACAAAAAGTGATCAATGCCAAAACTCACTATCATAATACAAAAGAAAATGCTACCCAAGGGAACCAGCTTCTCCAGCAAACGGACGAGGTTGTTTTCTTTACCTTCATCTTTAGTCATATATGAGCCGGCCACAACAAATGCACCGCCTGCAATAGCCAATTCTTTTAAGGCGTTTACCCAAACGCCAAAATGTTTATAGTATGGGTCTGAAATAAGCTCATACGGAATTTGGCAAACGCAAAACAATAAAAGCAATACACCACCTAAAATAAGCGATACTGGTCTCGATCCCATTTCAAAAATAATAGCCACACCAGCCGCAATAAGTACAATGCTAATAACGTAAACATAAAGCGCATAACCGGCAACCGACAAATGAAACGGTGGTAAAATTACAGGCCTGAAATCTTTATAAAAAATTTGTTGAATTGCCAATGCGGCAATCATAATACCGTAAGAGATGCGTGCAGGTTTGATCAGGTTTTTCATTCAATATAATTTGTTATTCTTCAAATTACGGAATGAATTAAGCAGCAGGCAATTCATGGCTTGTACATGTTGGTACAAACTTGTACAAGTTTAATAAACAGCACGTTAAACTATCCCAATAAAACAAAAAATCCCGCTTTAACAAAAAAGCGGGATGGGTATTTAGGTTTACAATTCTCTTCCGGGATCCCAGTTTTCAAGATAATCAGCAACACGCCTCACAAATGATCCGCCTAATGAACCATCAACTACCCGATGGTCATAAGATAAAGACAGGAACATCATGTGACGGATAGCGATCATATCGCCCTGCAACGTTTCAATAACGGCAGGTTTTTTCTTGATAGCGCCAACAGCCAAAATCGCTACCTGCGGCTGATTAATAATAGGCGTACCCATTACGTTACCAAACGAGCCAACATTGGTGATGGTAAATGTACCACCCTGTACGTCGTCTGGTTTTAATTTATTGGTACGGGCACGGCTTGCCAGGTCATTAACGGCTTTGGTAAGGCCTATCAGGCTTAATTCATCTGCTTTTTTAATTACAGGCACTATCAGGTTACCATTGGGCAAGGCTGTTGCCATGCTGATATTGATATCTTTCTTTTTAATAATCTGGGTACCATTTACCTGGATGTTAATCATCGGCAAATCTTTAATAGCCCTTACAACCGCTTCAATAAAAATGGGCGTAAAGGTTATCTTCTCGCCCTCGCGTTTCTCAAAACTGCTTTTTATTTTTTCGCGCCATAAAACAATGTTGGTAACATCGGCCTCAACAAACGAGGTAACGTGCGGCGAAGTATGCTTGCTCATTACCATGTGATCGGCAATAAGGCGACGCATCCGGTCCATCTCAATAATCTCGTCTTCTCCTGACATAGACTTAGTTGCAGCAACAGGAGCTACTTCTGGCTGCGGCGCAGCAGCCGGAGCCGTTTTTGGAACTTCGGCAGCGGGCTGTGAAGCAACAATAGCAGGTTCAGTTGCTTTTACCTCATCAACAGGTGCAGCTTGTGGTGTAGGCGCGGGAGTTTCAACAAATGGTTTTAACAGCGGCTCTGCATTGGCAGGCGTACTTTCAGTAGCGATAGCTGATTTAAACCTATTTTGAATATAAACCAACAAATCGTCCTTAGTTAAACGGCCATCAGCTCCGGTACCAGGAATTTTATCCAGTTCGGCACCTCCTATTCCCTCTTGTGCAGCAATATTTTTAACCAGCGGCGAGTAAAAACGTCCGCCATTTTTTGCTGCATCATCTGAGTTAGAGGCACCGGTATTTACCAGTTGATCAACAAAAGGAACCGCTTGTGCTATATCAGAACGCTCCGTAAATACCGGCGGTGCTACTTGTTCTGCAACAGGTGGTGGTACTTGTTCTGCAACTACAGGCGCTGGTACATTAGTAACAGGCTGGTGTATTTCTTCAACGTGAATTTGGGTTTCGGCCACAACTTCCTGGTGTACAGGAGCAGCTGCCTCAGGTTCTTTTTCCTCCGGTTCTTTTTCCTCCGGTTCATCGGTCTCAATCACCGCTATAACCGCGCCTACCTGAACTACATCGTTTTCTTTATAAAATTGCTCAAGCAATTTACCCGCAACGGGCGAGGGAACATCTGAGTCGACTTTATCAGTAGCAATCTCCATTACTGTTTCATCGGCTTCTATGTAATCTCCCGGATTTTTTGTCCATTTAATTACCGTTGCCTCCGCAACACTTTCCCCCATTTTCGGCAGTAACAGTTTATATTTAGCCATAGACAATATTTATCGTAATGGCCAAAATTAGCTGATTTTATTGTTATTTATTGCTTTTCGTGAAGTAAAGTATTCAACATATTTAAGGCCGATATTGCGCTCCTTTCGATGTTTTGCCGGCGTTTGTTACCAAATGTTAATTTCTTTGCAATCGTTTTGTCAGCATTTGCAACAGCAATCCAAACAGTACCTACAGGCTTGTCTGGTGTACCTCCGTCAGGCCCTGCGATACCGGTAACAGCAATGGCGTAATCCGACTTGAAATTTAACAAAGCGCCTTCAACCATTTCAACAACGGTTTCGTTACTTACCGCGCCATAATGTTGTATGGTTTCAACTTTTACGCCAAGAATATCTTCTTTCAACTCGTTCGAATAAGAAACTGTTCCTCCAAAAAAAACTTTTGATGAACCCGGATGCTGGGTAATCAGATGGGAAATATAGCCGCCGGTACAGCTTTCGGCTATTGACAGGGTAAGGCCCTTTTGTTCCATGTAATTTAATATGGCCTTTTCAATAGTAATATCCTCTTGTGCAGCAACCACATTCTTTACACGTTCAACTATTCTGGCGGCAAATTCATTTATTTTATCGTTAAGCAACGCCTCATCTTCACCATACGCGCTCAGCCTTAACCTCACCTGTCCGAGTTTCGGCAAATAAGCTAGTTTAATATAAGATGGCAAAGCATCTTCAATATCAGCAATCCGCTCGGCCAGATACGATTCACCTTCGCCAACGGTTAATATGGTTTTATGAATAATAAACGGCAGTTTTAAGGTCGACTTAAGTTTTGGTATAACTGAATCTTCCATCATGTACATCATCTCGTGCGGCACACCCGGCATCGATACATAAATGGTTCCGTTAACATTAAACCACATACCGGGGGCTGTACCGTTTTTATTTAACAGCACCTCACAATTCTCAGGCACTTGGGCTTGCAAGCGGTTAACATCAAGCATGGGCCTGTTATAGCGTGAAAAAATATTGAGCACATTATCTAATGCTTCCTTGTTTTCTATCAGCGGTACACCAAAATAGTCGGCTAAAGTTTTTTTTGTGATATCATCCTTTGTTGGGCCAAGGCCGCCGGTTATTAAAACAACATCAGCACGCTGGCTTGCTTCACTGAGAGCTGTTAGAATGTGTTTACGATCATCGGATATTGATGATATTTGTTTAACACGAATACCAATGTTATTAAGCTCGTGAGCTATCCATGCCGAATTAGTATCAACAATTTGTCCTATAAGTATTTCGTCGCCAATGGTTATAATTTCTGCAAGCATTTTATTCTGTGAAATTTTGATTGCTGGTGTAATCGCTTCTTTTGCTCAATTTTAAGTCCTGCAGAATAGCTGCTTTTACCTTTAAGGTAACGTTATAAGATTTGTAAAGTCCAAAAGGCACCCATTGAAAATTTAGGTCCCAGCAATGCAAATCCCGGTAAATAGAAAATGAAGTAACAGCAAGTTTAGCCGCCCTGATGTCGTAGTTGGTATTATATTGTATCTTCCATTTGGACGTGAGGTTCACATCTCCGCTCAACATAATCGTATTGGTTGACGTAGTACTGGTGAAATTATTGGTATAGCTATAACTGTAATTAAACGAGAGGTTCCATGGCACATTAAAATCGACATAGGCACTTGGGTCGCTATTAATAACTGCAAGTCTTTGAGCTTGTTGGGCATTGATAGTTTGCAAGGTATTACCCGTTTGCTGTACCGGGGCATGCGGGCTAAATGACGTTGAATTTAAACTTCCGCTGACTGAAAAATTGATTGTAGTAAGCTGGGGTAGTTTGCCATCCTGCAGCGTATATCGATTAATTTCGCGGGTATAGCGTAATATCTGTCCGTTGGAAATGGAGTCGAGCACCTGTGTTTCATAAGGATTGAATGATCCAAAAATACTCAGGTTTAATTTATTATTTAATATTCCGGTATGGGCCGAAAAGGAAATCGGCTGCAACCTTAACGAGTCCTGCGCAAAATTGTAAAAGGTCGAAAACGTTAAACCATCGAGGAGCGAAACTTTCCTATCCTTTCCAGAAGTATCCGTGGCCTTGGGTTTCAGTTTCATTTGGATGGTGTTATCCAGATTGAATCCTATGCCAGCCTGTTGCCCCGCCGACGGGAAGCCATCCTCAAAAATTGAATAATTCAAACTTTGATATGGATAAGGTACGGTAGCATTACTTATAGCAGTTTTATAATACCCATAGCCCGGGGCAGAAAAATCCGGATTATAGCTAAAACTTATTGTAGGCGTCATTACATCTCTAATGGCCTTTAAATTACCATTCTTAAAGTTAATAACACCATATACTTTTGTAGAAAACCCGGTGCTTAATGAATATGTACCCGCCCGTCTGAAACCATTTACCGTATCTGTTACTATAGAATCGCCCTGAGTTGAGGTACTTCCGCGGGCAAAACTTTTTCTGATCGTTTGCAAATACCAGTGTTCGGTATAATTTACACTACTACTGAATTGAAAATATTTTAAAAAATTCAAACTCAAACCAATAGGTATTTGGTGAACTATACTGGTTTGCAAATTCTTTAACAAGGTGTTACCCTGAAATAATTCCGATTCGGGAATAGCGTTTATTTCGTTATTGGCCTGCAAACTATAGCTAATGGTTATTTTCTGATACCATTTAGGATCACCTACCCTGTCTTTTGAATCAAAGGGGCTTAATGAAGCCATAGTAAAACTAAGTGTAGGCAAATCTAGCGTTACTGTTTTGGCAGTAAGATCCTGGCTATGGGAAAGACCAACGCTTAAGTTAAAGGGCGTCCCAGCCCAGGTTTTACTATAGTTGATGGTTGATCGTAAGTTGTTTTGAGTAAGCGCCTGCAAGTTATAATTACTGGCAGAAGGGTTATTCTGATAAAATGTTGATGTACCGGCATTAACGGAAGCACTTAAGGTACTACCCGGATTAGCATTAGGGTCCTGGGTATGTGTCCAGGTTACGTTAAAGTCTTTGGTCGGCGGATCGCCTTCCAGTCCGTAATTATGTGAACCATAACTTAACGATAGCGTACCGCCGTATTTATACCGTTTCAAATAATGCAGAGTCGTATTTAACTCGTACGATCCTTTTGAATAAATGGTACCCATATTAGTTAAGTCCATATAGTCACTTATGCCCACGTAATAGCCAAAATTGCGGAGGTAAAATCCCAGTTTCTGATCTTCACCAAAAGTTGGAATAATTACACCTGAAGTACGGGTATCTGGCTTAGGGAAAAAGCCAAACGGTATAGCCAGCGGAAGCGGAATACCTTCAATTTCTAAATAAGCGGGCCCCGAAATAATCCGGTTCTTTTCGGCAATACCCCTCGTAATCACAATTCCAAAATGCGTATCTGGATAAGGCAAATCGCAGGTACTGAAAATAACATTCCTGTAAGCTACCTCCGTTTCATTTAACTTTTTTGCCTGCCCGCCCGAAAGGTAACTTCCATCCTGCTCAGATGCAGGGTTATAGAGCTTGCCCTTTTTAGATTTATAATCAAAAAGCAGCGAATCTGACAACAGTGGTTTTTCTTTTCCTTGTTTTGAAATTGGCCTGCCAACGTATCGTTTGGTAATAGGGTCTATACTTCCCTTGGCAAAGAGTAAGTGATTTTTTTTATCAAGCCTGATATAATCAGCATCCAGTTCAAAATCGCCATAAGTTACCCGTGCTTTGCCATACAGATAGGTAATTTCATGAACATTGTCTACATAAGTTGAGTCTTCGGCATGTGAAGTAACCTCTTCCTTCAATTCGCCCGAATTTTTTGAGGTATCGTTTTTGGCGGTGGTGTTTTTTGTTGGCGAAGTTCCCTTAGATTTTTTACCTTTAATAACTTTCTGATTTTTAGTGGAATCGATCTGTATAATGGTATCTCTGATTGGCTTAAATCCAAAATGATTTGTATAGTTAGCAGCATTTGCACGCGCTATTAAAATTATTGCAATAAGAAAAAAGATGCTTATGAATTTCAAAATCAATTATGAATAGTATTTTTGCAGATATAGTTAACAGCGTTCAAAAATAATGAAAAATAAGGCATTGAAAAGATTGATTTATGGTTTGTTGATAATACTGGGTTCTTTACCGTTTTTTTCATTTGCATCAAACAACTTTTTACAGACAGATACAGTTACCGGTGCAGGTTATAAAATTAAAACTATAATAGTTGATCCCGGGCATGGTGGCCATCCATCCGGTACAACTGGCACTTATTCTCATGGCGCATCGGGTTCATTCTCTACTGAAAGAAGTGTAACGCTTGCCCTGGCATTTAAATTGCAAGCTGAACTAGAAAAACAGTTATCAACTGTAAAAGTGGTATTAACACGTACCACAGAAGACGATGTTTCATTGCAAAGGCGTGCAGAAATTGCCAATGAAAATAAAGGCGACTTATTTATTTCGCTTCACTGTAACTCATTGCCCAATAGAGGTGTTCGCGAAGTAGTTGGGCATAAACACCATAAAGCCATTTATAAAACAGTTGAAGTTGCAGATCATTCAGGCAGAGGTGTTTTAATTTTGGTATATGGTTTTCACCGTACAAAAGAAGAAGAAAACGCAATTAAGCAAAACCTGATTGAGGGTGGCGATTCTTCGGAATTTGATACAAACCCTGATCCAAATGACCCGGCATCAATCATACTGATGAATGAGTACAAACGCAAGTACCGTAAACAAAGCATACACCTGGCCGAATTGCTTATTACAGAATTTGGTGCCGACGGACGAAAAATTGAAGGAATAAGGGAACAGGGTGTGCATGTTTTATGCCACAGCGCAATGCCTGCAGTACTTGTTGAAACCGGCTATATTGATAATCCCGATGATGAGGCTTATCTGAATTCAGAACAAGGGCAAAACGAAATAGTAGCATCCATCGTTAGGGCAGTACAGAATTATAAAAACGAAGTTGAAGGAGTAACAGTAACACAACCGCAATAAAAATCTATCAAATTGAAAATATCAAACGAAACAAAAATTGGCGCACTAACCGCCATTGCCATAGCAATATTAATTTTAGGGTATAGCTTTTTAAAAGGGAACGATATATTTTCCGGCTCGAACAAGTTTTATGCCGTTTATAAAAGTGTTGACGGATTATCCGTTTCAAAACCAGTATTGGTAAACGGATTTCAAATTGGCAGGATTTCTAAAATGACCTTACGCCCCGATGGCCACACGATAGTTGAATTTAAAATTGAAAAACAATACAGTGTACCCTCAAACACTCTTGCCAAACTGGTGAGCACCGACCTTTTAGGCAGCAAGGCAATAGTATTTGAATATGGTAACAGCAATACCTTTGCTGAGGATAACGATACCCTTAGGGCCGATATACAGGGAAGCCTGGCCGAGAGCCTACAACCAATTCAAAACAAGGCCGAAAGCCTGATTGGCCGATTGGATTCAACACTGGCTGCGGTAAATAAGATATTAAACCCTACCTTTCAGAAAAATGTTGACCGAAGCTTTATGAGCATTGCCAACTCTTTACAAACACTGGAAGGTACTACTAAAAAAATTGATGCATTGATAGGTAGTCAGTCTGAACATATTAATGGCATTTTAACCAATGCCGACGCCGTATCAGCTAACTTAAAAACCAGTACAGATAATTTAAACGGCATTACTACCAATTTTGAAAAAGTAAGTAATGATGTTGCCAACGCAAATATTAAACAAACGCTTGATAATGCCAATAAGGCAATGGCTGATTTACAGGAAACCATTAATAAAATAAACAATGGTAAAGGCAGTATCGGTCTTTTGATTAACGACGACAAAATGTACAATAATCTGAAGGATGCTTCGGCAAACCTGAATAACCTTTTAATTGATTTAAAGGCACATCCAAAACGTTATGTGAGCTTCTCTGTTTTCGGAGGCGGAGGAAAGAAGGACTGAGTTAGAGAGGTTTGAGATTAGTGATCAGAGATTAGGAATGTTTTTTTTCATTTTCCTGATCTCTAATCACTCCCACCTACTCGCCAATTACAAATGTTTTGCCTTCGATGGCTAATTCTGTTTCGGGGAAAATGCTTCTGGCTTCGTCAAGTAATTCATTCAGGGTTTTATATCTGGCAGAAAAATGACCGATCAGCAGCTTTTTAGCACCTGTTTTTAGTGCAACTTCGGCTGCCTGTAAAGCCGTTGTATGCTGGGTATCAACGGCTCTCTCCAACATATTATTCAAAAACGTGGCTTCGTGGTATAAAAGGGTAACGTTGCTGATCTGCTTAAAATATGCCTCGTTATACATGGTATCAGAACAATAGGCATAGCTTTTCGGGCTGTCAGAGTCTATTGTTAAAGTATCGTTTTTAAGTACAGTACCGTCGGCGGCCACATAGTCGGCTCCCTTTTTTAAAGCAGAATAATATTCTACAGGTATCTTTAGTCTTTCCAGTTTTTCTTTTAAAAGTTTTCTTAATCTTTTCTTTTCCCTGAACACAAATCCCGTGCAGGCTATACCGTGAAATAACGGAACGGTTTCAACAGTTACATCATAGTTATCTAATATCACCTCTCCTTTTTCCGGATTGGTGGGTTTAAATTCCATAGTATACTGTAAGGTAGTGTCGGAATAAGTTAGCTGTAGATCAATTATTTCCTTTAAATGCGGAGGCCCGTAAAGGTATAATGGTTTTATACGCCCGTTAAGGTGCATGGACGATAGCAAACCAACCAGGCCTAAATAATGGTCGCCATGAAGATGGCTAATAAAAATATGGTCAATACGACTGCCCTTTACATCAAAGCGCAGCATTTGTTGCTGAGTGCCTTCGGCGCAATCAATCATGTACAGGCGCTCGTTGATATTAAGTACCTGCGATGTAGGATTTCTGTTAAATATGGGGGTTGCGGAACTGCTGCCAAGTATTGTTAGCTCAAATTTCATACTTGGAATAACATCAGTAGGTTTATTTTGCTTCTTTCTTTAATTCTTTTTCTATTTCTTCACTAAAAATAAGGTCAATGGCTTCCTCAGGTGTAGGAACGATAGAAAGTACATTATCCAATTGAGAAATAGTAATTAAACGGGAAACTGCATCATTTAAGCCGGTTAAAATAAAGTTACCACTTGCGTTTTTGCATAAGCGGTGACCAACCAGCAGGCTGCTTAATCCGGATGAGTCAGCAAATTTAACCTGAGAAAGATCAAAAATTATATTTCTCTGCCCTTCTGTATTGATCAAAATGAGCTCAGATTTAAGCTGAGGCGACACAATTGAATTTAGTTTCCCCTCATTCAGCTTCAATAAAATATATTTTTCGTGTTTATCAACGGTAAATTTCATTGTTTATTCTAATTAAAAAGCTAAGATATAATTATTTTTGTGTTTTAATAAATTTTTATAACGCCTTAAGTGCATTATTTATAGCTTTTTCTACGCGGTTTAATACGTTTTCGTCGCCTGGTTTAATAAAACTTTCGCCTGTTATTTGTTCAAACAGCTCAATATAGCGTTCAGAAATGGACTTTACAATCTCTTCAGTCATTAAAGGCACAATTTGTCCGTCTTTTCCCTGAAAACCATTTTCAATTAACCATTTCCGTACAAATTCTTTTGATAATTGCTTTTGCGGCTCTTCCTTTTTCTGTCTTTCTGCGTATCCTTCACTGTAAAAATATCTGGAAGAATCTGGCGTGTGGATCTCATCTATCAGGTAAATTTTTCCATCAGCTTTACCAAATTCGTATTTGGTATCAACCAATATCAACCCCTGTTTGGCAGCAATTTCAGTACCACGGGCAAAAAGGGCATGGGTATATTTTTCAAGTTCCGCATAATCGTCAGCCGAAACTATCCCTTTTGCTAATATCTGCTCCTTTGAAATATCTTCATCATGGCCCACAGATGCCTTTGTTGTTGGCGTTATAATAGGCTCGGGCAGCTTATCATTTTCTTTAAGCCCTTCGGGTAAGTTAACACCGCAAACATGTCTCTTGCCTGCGCTGTACTCTCTCCATGCGTGGCCTGCAAGATAGCCACGTATCACCATCTCCACCTTAAACGGATCGCAAATACGACCAATGGTAACACTTGGATCGGGCACATTTACCACCCAGTTAGGAACAATATCGGCAGTTGCCTGCAAAAAATTTGCTGCTATCTGGTTTAAAACCTGTCCTTTGTATGGAATAGCTTCCGGTAAAACCACATCAAATGCCGAGATCCGGTCTGAAACTACCATTACCAGGTATTTGTTATCAATAGTGTATACATCCCTTACCTTGCCCTTGTAAAAATTGGTTTGGCCCGGAAAATTAAAGTGCGTTTCTTTTATTGCGTTCATTCTTTTTTAGGTTTGAGGCATAAAATCTGCAATATCAGCTATAAAGCTACAAAGCATTTTTACCCCTGCTAACTTAACTTTAATGTAAAATTTGAGATAGCAAAATTAGCTTTCTATCTCATATTTCACATCAAATATCTCACATCTCTATTGGATATCGCCGTAAGCCTCTAATATCTTGCGTACTAACTTATGCCGTACAACGTCTTCGCCGCTTAGATAAACAATTTCAATACCTTTAATGTCGGTCAGTATCCGTAATGCCGTATGCAGGCCCGATTGCTGTTTTTTAGGTAAATCTATCTGTGTTACGTCGCCGGTTACTATAAACTTAGCCGATGGCCCCATACGAGTTAAAAACATCTTCAATTGCATGTCGGTTGCATTCTGGGCCTCATCCAATATCACAAAACAATTATCCAGTGTACGACCACGCATAAACGCCAGCGGAGCAATTTCAATAGTGCGGTTTTCCAGGTACATCTTCAGCTTTTCGGCCGGAATCATATCGTCCAATGCATCATACAATGGGCGTAAATAAGGGTCTATCTTTTCCTTCAAATCACCCGGTAAAAAACCAAGGTTCTCCCCTGCTTCAACAGCCGGCCTGGTTAATATAATACGTTTAATATCTTTATTTTTAAGTGCCCTTACTGCCAACGCAACTGCGGTATAGGTTTTACCGGTACCTGCTGGCCCAATGGCAAAAAGTATATCGCTTTTGTTGATACAATCAACCATTTTACGCTGATTGGCGGTACGTGCTTTTACCATTACACCATTCGGTCCAAATACAATAACCTCGCCGCTGGCAAACTTATCAGTGGGTCCGTTATCAGAAGCTGTATCAGAAGCTTTTGAACCTAAAATACGCTCCAAATCGGTTATACTGAGATTTTCAAACTTCTCGACATGCTCAAGCAAGTGTGCAAATTTCTCCTGGAAAATATTGAGTTCATGATCGTCACCCAAAACCTTCACCTCGTTACCCCGTGCCACTATTTTTAGCTTCGGATATTGTTTTTTAATGATCTCAAAATGATCATTATTAGGTCCCCACAATACCGCCGGGTTGATCTGTTCAATTGACAATTTAAGCTCGTTCAATACAAATTGATTTATAGTTGCAGATTTTTATGAATTAAAAATTGAATATTTGTAGCTCTAAATGCTTCCACAAGATTAGTGATAAATATTTAAAAAATTAATGGCAATAATAACTTTAACTACTGATTTGGGCGATAAAGATATTTATCAGGCTGCGTTAAAAGGAAGCATCCTGAAATTATTACCCACAGTAAATATTGTTGATATTACCAATTGCGTTGCCGCCTACAATATACAACAGGCGGCATTCATTTTGAAAAATAGTTTCTACTATTTTCCGGATGATACTGTTCACTTAATTGGCATTGATACCGTTTATAATGAAGATACCCGCTACCTGGCTATCAGATACAGAAACCATTATTTTGTAGGGGCCGATAATGGCATATTTTCGCTAATGTTTGATAAAGATCCTGATGAAATTGTTGAAATAAACATTATGCAGGATCTTAAATTCCTGCACTTCCCGCTGGCCGATATTTTTGTGAAAGCCGCCTGTCACCTGGCTAAAGGAGGTAAACTAACCCAAATTGGTATCCCGGTAAGCGATATTGAAAAGAAAATGACCCTACAGCCGGTCATCGAAAAAAACCTGATAAAAGGCGTGGTAATTTATATCGATTCATTCCAGAATGTGATTACTAATATCACCAAAGAGTTTTTTAATACCGTACAACAAGGCCGCAGATTTATGCTTTCCTTTAAACGCAACGAAACCATTAACCACCTGAGCTGGCATTATAACGAAGTACCCGAGGGTGAAAAGCTTTGCCTGTTTGGCATTAGCGATCACCTGGAAATAGCCATTAATAAAGGTAATGCAAGCGGCTTATTAGGACTGAATTTAGGCGATAGTGTGATAATTGACTTCCTTGATGCATGAAAAAACTAACCCTGCTTGCTTCGTTTTACTTTTTCTGTATGGCTGCCTTTGCACAGGTAAATACTGATTCGCTGGCTTATTAGTTGCAACGAAAAAAGATTAACAGCATGCTGGCTCAACGTACACTTAAATTTGGCCAGTATGATCAGAGTTTAAGCATGCACACAGGCATTTTTGGCTTCCAAACTAAAAAGGATATCCGCCGATCTAACGATATTTTAATGGATATTGTTAAAACAGACGACGACATCTACAAAGAGTTAAAAATATTGCTCGATTTGCGTACCTTTCAGCAAACACAGGTACAAACTCACTCCAAAGAAACCGAGAATAATACCATCGGCTTCATGACAACAATTAATAAGCTTCGTGATCAGGTTGATCAGTTAAAAGCAGATGCCGCAAAACAACAGCAGGAGCACGATAAAACCGTACGCTGGTTGATATTACTATTGATTGCATTATTGATAGCAACCTTATATTTTGCTTCCCGCAAACGAAAAGCTTAATTTTATTACTTCTTTCTGGGCTCTTTTAAAATGTTCAGACGATTCAATCGTCCTTATGGATATTAACACCCATCACACAAAACAAAATGGCAAGAGGACGACTAAACAGTGGCAACGCAGCAGAACAAGATTTACCTAAGGCAAAACTCAATAGCAAAAGCTTAAAGCAGGTAGCCCGGCTACTATCGTATGTTAAACCATACCGGGGCAGGTTTATAGCGGCAATGTTATTTTTGTTTATGTCGAGCCTTGTGGGGCTGGCATTTCCTCAGTTTTTAGGTGCTTTGATTGATGCTGCGCAGGGCAAGCATAAATTTTCCTTTTTACCTGGTACGCTTAACGGCATAGGGCTGGTAGCATTGGTAGTTTTGCTGGCACAGGCGTTTGTATCATTTTTCAGAGTACTCTGGTTTGTACAGGTAGCGGAGCGATCGTTAGCTGATATAAGGCGCGATACCTACTTCAAATTGATTACCCTGCCCATGAACTTCTTCTCCAACCGCAGGGTTGGAGAACTTAACAGCCGTATCTCTGCCGATCTTTCACAGATACAGGATGCCATTACCACTACCCTTGCCGAAATGATAAGACAACTGATATTGCTTACAGGCGGTATCACTTTTCTCATTATTGTATCGCCAAGACTTACCTTAACATTACTGATGATGATGCCGGTGCTGGTGATAGTCGCCGTAGTTTTTGGCCGGTTTATACGTAAACTATCCCGCCAGGCACAGGATAAACTGGCCGAATCAAATACGGTAGTTGAAGAAACTTTGCAGGGCATTGCTAATGTAAAGGCATTTGTTAATGAAGCTTTTGAAGCCGGCAGGTACAACAAGAACCTGCGCGATGTGGTAAAGCTTGCCGTTAAGGGCGCCAAATTCAGAGGACTATTTGCTTCATTTGTTGTTTTTTGCCTTTTTGGAGCCATTGTAGCCGTCATCTGGTACGGATCGGTAATGGTTAGCCATCATGAATTAACCATCGGCAAACTGATTCAATTTGTTATCTACGGGGTATTTGTAGCGGCATCAATGGGTAGTTTCCCCGAGCTTTATGGCAACATGCAAAAAGCTGTAGGCGCCAGCGAACGTGTATTGGAAATACTCGACGAAACCGGCGAAGACGTATCCATTAACGAAGCCGATAATGTTATAAAAGAAAAAATAGAAGGCAATTTATCATTCAGCAATGTAGTTTTTGCCTATCCATCGCGACCTGAACTAACCGTGTTAAAAGATATTTCATTTGATGCTGCTGCCGGGCAAAAAATTGCTATTGTGGGGCCAAGCGGTTCGGGTAAATCAACTATGGCTGCGCTGATATTACAATTTTACCATCCGCAAAGTGGTACCATTTATTTTGACGATAAACCATCCGAATATTTCTCGTTAACCGACATCCGCAACCAGGTGGCTATTGTACCGCAGGATGTAATGTTATTTGGCGGCACCATACAGGAAAACATCGCCTATGGCAAACTAAGCGCTACAAAAGACGAAATTATACAGGCGGCACAACGTGCCAATGCCGACCAGTTTATTACCTCGTTCCCCGAAGGTTATGATACCGTGGTTGGTGAGCGTGGCGTAAAGCTATCAGGCGGACAAAGACAAAGGATAGCTATTGCAAGGGCGCTGCTTAAAAATCCATCCATACTGATATTGGATGAAGCTACCTCATCACTCGATTCGGAGTCTGAACGCCTGGTGCAGGAAGCATTGGAAGAGCTGATGAAGAACCGTACCTCTATCATCATCGCGCACCGTCTGTCAACCATTCGCGAGGCGGATAAGATCATCGTGCTGGAGAAAGGCCATATCATTGAATCAGGCAATCACCGGGAACTCATCAGCAACGAACAGGGCCTTTACAGGTACCTGAGCAGCTTGCAGTTTGAGGTAGGTTGATGATTGTCCATGGTCGATAGTCCATAGACCATGGTAGAAGGTTGTTGGGAGAAGACTTTTTTTGCCTGAACCAGAATTATCAGAATTTTAGAATTTTCAAGATGCCGCATTAATAATTCTGTTCATCCTTTAATCCTATAAATCCTGGCTCAGACAATACTCTGTACCGTCCGTCCGAAACCAAGTATAGGGTACAGCGCAACAGTGCTGACATACTGGTCAATAGACCATAGTCCATGGACCATAGCCTATCAACTTTTTACTATCGACCATGGTCTATCGACTATGGACTACTTAAAACGGCTGCTCATCATCAATATCATCCATACGTGATGGCCTGATAATAAAGTTATTGGGCTTTTCAAAATCCTGTGACGGAGCTAATCCGGAGAAAGCATTGCCTGGCGTAAATGCGCCATCCATACCGGTATCCAAATCGGTAAACTTAACGTATTTGCCGACAAATTTAAGCCTTACACGCCCCGTTTCACCATTACGGTGCTTGGCTATAATTACCTCGCCAACGCCCTGGGTAGGGTTATTATCCTCATCTACCTCCAAACCATAGTATTCAGGGCGATAAAGGAACAATACCATATCCGCATCTTGCTCAATAGATCCCGACTCACGCAAATCTGATAGCATTGGCCTTTTTGAACCACCCGGCCTGCTCTCCACCGCACGACTTAACTGCGACAGTGCAATTACCGGTACATTTAACTCTTTGGCTACCGATTTTAAGGCTCTTGATATGCTACCAATTTCCTGCTCACGGTTACCACCACCTTTGGCATCAGCGGCTTTACCATGCATCAGCTGCAAGTAATCGATAATGATTAACTGAATATCATGCTGTGCCTTTAAACGACGGCATTTGGCCCTAAATTCGAAGATATTTAGTGCCGGGGTATCGTCAATAATTAACGGTGCCTGCTCCAGCCTGCCTATTTTAGAGTGTATTTGCTGCCACTCCCACTCTTCCAGACTTCCTTTACGGATCTTTTCCTGCTCAATTTGTGCCTCGCCGGATATTAAACGATTAACCAACTGAACTGACGACATCTCGAGCGAGAATACCACAACCGGTTTGTTAAAATCAACCGCCGCATTACGGGCGCAGGTTAGTACAAACGCTGTTTTACCCATTGCAGGGCGTGCAGCTATAATTACCAAATCTGATTTTTGCCAGCCCGAGGTCATACGGTCAAGATCGGTAAATCCGGATGCAACGCCGGTTAAGCCGTCCTTTTTATCTTTAAGAGATTCAATTTCCTTTAAGGCCTCATGCATCAGATCATCCATCTTACGCGAATCGCGGCGAAGGTTGTTTTGGGCTATATCGAACAGGTTCTTTTCTGCCTTGTCCAGCAAATCCAAAACGTCGGTAGTATCTTCATAAGCACTTTGGATCACATCGGTTGAAATGCGGATCAGTTCGCGCTGAATATATTTTTGGATAATGATACGCGCGTGAAACTCAATATTTGCGGCTGATGCTACACGGTTGGTTAGCTCGGTGATATAATACGCACCACCAATCATTTCCAACTCACCCTGCTGGCGCAGCTGGGCCGTAACGGTAAGGATATCCACCGGCGACGATTTCTCAAACAACAATCTTATCGCCTGAAATATTTTCTGGTGATTATCTTTATAAAACACCTCAGGTTTTATAATATCGATAACGGACGAAAGGGCATCTTTTTCCAGCATCAGAGCGCCTAAAACTGCTTCTTCCAGGTCTATTGCCTGCGGTGGAAGCTTACCTAAACCACTATACGGAGTTGGATTAGTTACTCTGTTTCTGCGCTCGTTGGTGTTAGGCTTGTTTAAGGGAGTATCGTTCTCAAAATTCATCGTAACAAAAATATACAAAAGAAATTTGGTAAGGGATTTCATTTTTAACAATCGCATTTTTACCGAAAAAAAATGGTTGAAAAAGGGCCTCTTTATAATAGTATTCTTTTTAAATAGATGTTAATTAAATGTTGATAACTTTAAATTACATTTGATTATCAGGTGCTTAATAAAGTGTTAATAAGTTATGCCTGTTAGTTATTATAAAAAATAACCAATGTGGTTAATCGGTTCAATAAGTGCTAAATCAATTAATATAGCTACTTTTGCTTTTTAGTAAACATCCAAAAATGAGTTATAATTCAAGGCCCGTACGCGAGAGTAATCAAATGGTTTTTGGCATTCGTGCCGTTATTGAGGCTATTCGATCGGGTAAAGAAATTGAGGCATTGTACCTGCAACGCGGTCTTGGTGGCGGCCTGCTTACCGAGCTTAAAGAGCTGCTGAACGAGTACCAGCTTACCGGCCAGCAGGTGCCCGTTGAAAAGCTTAACCGCCTCACTCCCAAAAACCATCAGGGGGTAGTTGCCTTTATATCGCCCATTACTTATCATAAAATAGAAAACATTATTCCGCAGGTTTTTGAGGATGGACAGGTGCCCCTTATTTTGGTGTTAGATTCTATTACCGACGTGCGCAACATGGGCGCCATTGCCCGTACTGCAGAGTGTGCAGGGGTGCATGCCATTGTAATACCCGCTAAAGGATCGGCACAAATAAACCCCGATGCTATTAAAACATCGGCAGGTGCATTGTACAAAATACCGGTGTGCAGGCATGATAATTTGTTACAAACGGTAAAGTTTCTGCAAGAATCGGGCTTACAACTGGTTTGCTGCACCGAAAAAACCACTAATGATATTTACGCCCCCGATTATACCGTTCCGACGGCTATCATCATGGGATCTGAAGAAGACGGTGTACGTAACGAAATTATCCGCATAGCCGATCACCTGGCTAAAATACCCATGTACGGCGAAATTGAATCATTAAACGTATCAGTAGCCACCGGCATCATAGTTTACGAAGCCATCAGGCAGCGGTTGTAATTGGTCATTTGTTCATTGGGTCATTTTTTGTCTGAACTATGATTTTTAGGATTTTAGGATTTTGAGGATTCCGTTAATCATTCCTGTCATTCTTTAACCCTATGAATCCTGGTTCAGACAATCTTTGTACCGTCCGTCCGAAACGGAGTATAGGGTATGGCGTTACACTATGGACAGAAATTGTCTGAACTATGATTTTTAGGATTTTAGGATTTTGAGGATTCCGTTAATCATTCCTGTCATTCTTTAATCCTATGAATCCTGGTTCAGACAATCTTTGTACCGTCCGTCCGAAACGCAGTATAGGGTATGGCGTTACACTATGGACAGAAATTGTCTGAACTATGATTTTTAGGATTTTAGGATTTTTAGGATTCCGTTAATCATTCCTGTCATTCTTTAATCCTATGAATCCTGGTTCAGACAATCTTTGTACCGTCCGTCCGAAACGGAGTAAAGGGTATGGCGTTACACTATGGACAGAAATTGTCTGAACTATGATTTTTAGGATTTTGAGGATTCCGTTAATCATTCCTGTCATTCTTTAATCCTATGAATCCTGGTTCAGACAATTTTCAGAATGCCACGCTAAAATTCCTGTAATTCTTTAACCCTATGAATCCTGGTTCAGACAATTCTCAGAATGCCCGGTTAATAATTCCTGTCATTCTTTAATTCTATAAATCCTGGTTCAGACAAAAAACCATCACCCCAATATCAACTTTTACCTTCGGGCTTTTACCTTTAAGCGTAAAACCGTACTTTTGCACCCCTATGGCACACCAGATACCGGAAGATGGCACATTGCTTCCATTAATGGAAGAATTTTATACGATACAGGGCGAAGGATTTAACACCGGCAAAGCTGCATACTTTATCCGCCTGGGCGGCTGTGATGTTGGCTGCCACTGGTGCGATGTAAAGGAAAGCTGGGATGCCGAACTGCATGCCCTTACCGCTGCCGATCAGATTGTTGCCCATGCATCGGTACATCCGTCAAAAGCGGTGGTAGTTACCGGTGGTGAACCATTGATTTATAACCTTGATTATCTTACCGCTGGTTTGCAACAAAACGGTATCAAAACTTTTATCGAAACATCCGGCGCTTATCCCCTATCTGGGGATTGGGATTGGATCTGCCTGTCGCCCAAAAAATTCAAGGCGCCAATGCCTTCTGTTGCCGAAAAAGCTGATGAGCTTAAAGTTATTATCTTCAATAAATCAGACTTTGAGTTTGCCGAGTATAATGCCAAACTGGTTTCCAGTACCTGCAAGCTGTATTTGCAACCCGAGTGGTCAAAATCAAAAGAAATGATTCCGCTTATTGTTGATTATGTGATGAATAACCCCCAATGGGAAATATCACTGCAAACACATAAGTATCTGAATATTCCGTAAGAAGCTGAAAGCAGAAAGCCCAAAGCAGAAAGCTTCTTTGAGCAGTAGAATGTGTTTTTTCAGCTTTGCGCTCTCAGCTTTCGGCTTTCAGCTCCCGTCTTTTGGCTTTCGGCTTTCAGCTTAAAAGTGTAACTTAGAATTATATTTCACCAGTTATAATGAGGGTTACCATCTGCTCAATATTGCTCATCTTTTTGTCGGTTTTTGTAAATGCACAACAAAAACAGTACACAACCACCAGTAAATCGGCCATTAAGTATTTTGTTGAAGCCAACCATGCCTTAGACGAAAACATGTACGACGATGCCATTGCCGACCTTAAACAAGCTGTTGACGACGATAGTAAATTTATAGAGGCGCATTTGCTATTGGCCGATGTTTATCACGCCAGAAGACAGTTTCAGCCTGCTACCGAGCAATACCTGAAGGTAATTGCGCTGAACCCCGAATTTGACCGTGCCGTATACCTAAAGGCCGGTGAAGATGAAATTAACCAGGCACATTATGACAATGCGCTCAAGCTGCTGCAAAAATACCTCAGCTATCCTGATATCGCTCCCAAAAGCGACCAGCTAGCGCAAACGCTACTGGCCGACTGTACCTTCAGCATAAATGCTATGGCGCATCCGGTGCCCTTTTTGCCCGTTAACATGGGTCCGGCCATAAATACTGCCGATGATGAGTACCTGCCAGTTACCACTGCCGATGAAACTACACTGATATTTACCCGCAAAATAAACAATAACGAAGATTTTTATAAGAGCGTAAAGGTTGATGGTAAATGGCAAACAGCCACCTATCTGAGCAACCGTATTAACACACCCGAATATAACGAAGGTGCACAATCCTTATCGCAGGATGGTAAGTTTCTGTTCTTTACGGGCTGCAACCGTCCCGATGGTTTGGGTAGATGTGATATTTATGTAGCGCAGAAGAAAGGTGACGATTGGGGCAAACCATTTGACTTGAGTCCGCCGGTAAATACGCCAGGATGGGAGGCTCAGCCATCTATCAGTGCCGATGGGCGCACCTTGTACTTTGTGAGCAACCGTGCCGGTGGTTATGGAGGTTACGACATCTGGAAATCAACCCTGACAGATAAAGGCTGGGGCGAGCCTGAGAACCTCGGTCCTAACATCAACACAGCCTATAACGAGCAATCGCCATTTATACATGCCGATGATAGTACGCTGTACTTCTGCTCAAATGGCTGGCCGGGTTTAGGGGGGATGGATTTGTTTGTGAGCAGATTGGGTAAAGATGGCAAATGGCAAAAGCCCGAAAATTTGGGCTACCCCATTAACACCAATGGCGATGAAAGCGGACTAACACTGAGCGCCAATGGCAAGGATGCCTTTTTCTCATCAAACAACCTGAGCAGTACCGGGGGCTATGACATTTATACCTTCGAGCTGCCTGCTAACCTGAAACCCCGGCCGGTAACCTATGTAAAAGGCAAGGTGAACGATGCCAAAACTCTGCAACCGCTGGAAGCCGCGGTAGAGATCATCAACCTGCAAAAAAACAACCCGGTATACCAGGACTATAGCGACCCACAGCTGGGCGATTTCCTCGCCACGCTTACCGTTGGTAATGATTACGGACTTAATATTTCAAAAACAGGCTATCTGTTTTATTCGCAGCATTTCTCGCTGGTGGGGCATGAACCTGCTGATCCGTTTAATATTACCGTGCTGCTGCAACCTATTGAGGTTGGCGACAAGGTGGTGCTTAACAACGTATTTTTTGATACCAATAAGTTTAACCTGAAGGATGAATCTGTTTCCGAGCTGCAAAAACTGGTAGACTTTTTAACGGTTAACCCTACCCTACACATCGAAATATCGGGCCATACCGATAATGTGGGTAATGATGCCGTTAACCAAACCCTATCCGAAAATCGTGCCCGGGCCGTTTACCAATACCTGATAACCAACAAAGTTGACCCCGCACGACTAATTTATAAAGGCTACGGCAAAACCCAACCCATTGCCCCCAACACCACCGATGACGGTCGCCAACAAAACCGCCGCACGGAAATTAAGATTGTGTCATTGGGTCATTAGTGGAATGGTTCATTGGTTCATTGGCTCAATAGTTCATTAGTGGGATGGTTCAATAGCTGTCTGAACCTGGATTTTTTGGATTTTAGGATTTTTAGGATGCCAGCGTTAAAGAAATTCAGTTTATTCTTTAATTCTGTAAATTCTGATTCAGACAATTTTCGGATTGCGACGTCAAAGAAATCGTGTTCATTCTTTAATTCTATAAATCCTGGTTCAGACAATCTCAACCCATCCCCATCACCCACAAAAAAAGCCCCCGGAAGTTAATCCGAAGGCTTTCAAATATATTCTTGCTTTAAGCTCTCCGCTTAATTCCCCATTTCTGAGAAGAACTTAATGCGCATCAGCTGTATTTCTTCGCGGGTGTATTCGTCGCTGCCGAGTTCGGCAAGGGCTTCGTCTATCGAGTCTACTTCGGCAGTGCGGAAATAGTCGAATATCTCTTCCTGCTTGTCCTCGTCAATCACCTCATCAATATAATAGTTAAGGTTTAGCTTGGTGCCCGAGTTTACGATGGTTTCCACCTCTTTCAATATCTCATCGTACGATAAGCCTTTTGAAGCAGCAATATCATCCAAATTTAAATGACGATCGATATTCTGAATAATGAACACCTTAAGGGCCGATTTATTGGCGGCACTCTTAATCACCATATCAACCGGACGGTCAATATCGTTATCGTCTACATATTTCTGGATCAGATCGGTAAATGGCTTGCCAAATTTAAGCGCCTTGCCCGCACCCACGCCTGATATTTGTTTCAGCTCATCGGTAGTAACCGGATAGTGCGTGCACATTTCCTCTAACGATGGGTCCTGGAATATGACAAATGGAGGCAACCCTTTTTGCTTGGCCAGTTTTTTACGCAGGTCCTTCAGCATTTGCAGTAATGCCGTATCTAAGGCACTTCCGCCTTGTTTAGGGCCATCTTCTGAGTCGTCGTCATCCGTATTTTCCATCGGCTTGTTAAGCAGGAAACGGATGCTGTAAGGGTTATCAATAAAGGCGTTACCGGTTTTAGTTAAGTGCAGTAAGCCGTATTGGTCAATATCCTTTGCTAAAAAATTATTCAGTAATGCCTGGCGCAACAGCGAGTTCCACAGGTTACGGCCCTCTTCCTTGCCCGATCCGAAGTATTCGAGCGTGTCGTGCTCGTAATTCTTTATCTGAGCGTTCTCTTCGCCAATTAATATACTGATGATGTGGTGATCGTCAAATTTCTCGCCAATAGCTTTAATGAGGCTCAGTGCCCTGTGCAGGTGTACCTCGCCATCAAAATGCTCTTTAGGTCCGCAGCAGTTGTCGCACATGTTGTTGCAACCTGCTTCGTTAAAGTTTTCGCCAAAGTAATGCAGCAGCTGCTTGCGGCGGCATACCGACGATTCGGCATAATCTATTACTTCCTTCAGTATCTGGGTACCAATTTCCCTTTCAGAAACCGGCTTATCCTTCATAAATTTCTGAAGCTTATCAATGTCTTTTTCCGAGTAAAAAGCCACACAAACACCTTCACCACCATCACGACCGGAACGGCCTGTTTCCTGGTAGTAACCTTCCATGCTCTTGGGCACATCGTGGTGTATTACGTAGCGCACATCGGGTTTATCAATACCCATACCGAAGGCAATGGTTGCTACAATAACATCCACATCCTCCATCAAAAACTTATCCTGTGTATCGGCGCGTACCTTAGGATCAAGGCCTGCGTGGTAGGGCAATGCCTTTACGCCATTAAGGCTCAATGCTTCGGCTACTTCTTCAACCTTTTTGCGGCTAAGGCAGTAAATAATGCCCGATTTGCCCTGGTTTTGCTTCACAAACTTTACAATCTCTTTAATCACATTACGCTTTGCACGTACCTCGTAAAACAGGTTGGAGCGGTTAAATGATGATTTGTAAATGGTTGCATTATTCATTTGCAGGTTTTTTTGGATATCCTGCTGAACTTTTGGAGTAGCGGTGGCGGTTAAAGCAATGATAGGAATATTATCGCCGATATTGCTGATAACCTGCCTTATTTTGCGGTATTCGGGCCTGAAATCATGACCCCACTCTGATATACAATGGGCTTCATCAACAGCCACAAATGATACATGGTTTAAACGCAGAAAATCGATATTTTCCTGTTTGGTAAGCGACTCGGGGGCTACATAAAGTAATTTGGTTTTACCACCTAATACATCTTCTTTAACCCTGGCAATATCTGATTTTGTTAACGATGAATTTAAAAAATGTGCTATACTGTCTGATCCTCCGAAAGCCCTCAACTGGTCAACCTGATTTTTCATTAATGCGATAAGCGGGGAGATCACGATCGCCGTCCCGTCGCTCATCAAAGCAGGCAACTGATAACACATTGACTTGCCGCCGCCTGTGGGCATAATAACAAATGTATCGTTCCCCGCCAAAATGTTAGTTATAATCGCTTCCTGCTCCCCTTTGAAATTATCGAATCCGAAAAAATTCTGAAGGTTATCAAATAGCGACTTCTTAGTTTCTATCATTATCTATCCTTATGTTCTATTTAAAAGTTTAAAGTAACAAATTTTTATCAATAAACGACGGATTTACTTTAAAATTTTATAGAAAAATGATTATTCTTTTAAAAACAATTTTGTTTATTTACGCATTTAAACAAGGATATTGCGCGGCTGTGATTATTTAATTTTATTTGATACTTATTTTACAAATTATTACCCAATTTTGCCTCGCGTTTACCAAATTAAAATTGTTTAAAAACACATGAATAAAAACTACTATGCCATCATTATGGCAGGCGGTATCGGAAGCCGTTTTTGGCCCATTAGCCGTACTTCGTACCCAAAACAATTTATTGACATTTTGGGCACAGGCAAAACTTTGATCCAAAATACCTACGAAAGATTTTTAAAAGTTTGCCCCAAGGAGAATATTTATGTTGTAACCAACGAGATTTATACCGATCTGGTAAAACAGCAATTGCCAGAAATGGCCAACCACCAGATACTAACCGAACCGGTAATGCGCAATACGGCCCCTTGTGTGGCCTATGGTTCGTTTAAAATTGAAAGCCTTAATCCTGATGCTGCCATCGTTGTAGCCCCGTCAGATCACTTAATATTAGACGAGGCGGCTTTTATAAGCGCCATCGAAAAATCACTTAAAGCTGCTACCAATAACGATTTACTAATTACCCTGGGCATTAAGCCATCACGCCCGGATACGGGCTATGGCTATATCCAGTATACCAGCAATACGCTGAATAATGATTTCCATAAGGTAAAAACCTTTACCGAGAAACCAACCATTGAAATTGCCAAAACCTTTATCCAAAGCGGCGACTTTTTATGGAACGCCGGGATATTTGTATGGTCGGCAAAGTCAATTGTGAAGGCTTTTGCGCAGTACCTGCCTGATATGAACGAGATATTTGCCGATGCAAAGCCGGTTTATAATACCGATGATGAAAAGAGCCACATCAACAAAGCTTATCTTCAATGTACCAACATATCAATAGATTACGGCATTATGGAAAAAGCCGATAACGTGTATGTATTGCCGTCAGAATTTGGCTGGAGCGATTTGGGTACCTGGGCATCTATTTACGAGCTGGCCGATAAAGATTATGTAGGCAATGCCGTTATCCCATCAGAAAAGGTAATTATGTACGATTCCAGCAACTGCATGGTGAACGTACCCGAAGATAAGCTGGTTATATTACAGGGCCTGCACGATTACATTGTGGTTGAATCAAACAACACCCTCCTTATTTGCCCCCGCGATCAGGAGCAAAACGTTAAAAAGGTTGTTGCCGATGTGAAGCAAAAATTCGGAGCAAAGTATATTTGAGTCCATGGACCATAGTCGATAGTCCATAGTTGATGGTTTACGTTGTCCGCTGTGTTGCGCAATGCCCTATACTCCTTTTCGGACGGACGGTACAAAGATTGTTTGAACCATGATTTATGGGATTAAAGAATGAACAGAATTTTTAGCGCGTCATCCTGAAAATTGTCTGAACCATGATTTATAGAATTAAAGAATGACAGGAATGATTAACGGAATCTCAAAATCCTCCAATCCTAAAAATCATAGTTCAGACAAATAACAACCAAATAACCCTATTGGTTTGTTCAGCTATTTTAGTTATACTTACTTCAAATTTAGCATTATGAAAAAAATATACTACCCCATACTATTTTTCGTAGTGCTTTGCTTTTCGGGATGTGTAGATATTGAAGAAAAGTATGATTTTAAGGCTGATGGTTCATGCAATGTGGTTTACGGTTTTGATATGAGCAGCGCCGTATCGGTATTGATGAACCTGATGACCGATTCCATTAAACAAACCCCTCAATTTTCAATTGTAAAAGATACAACGCTCAATTTTTATGCGGCTTTGCCTGATAGTACCCAGCAAAAAATGACGGTAGAAGAAGCTGATATGGCCAAAAGCAGTAATCTGTCGGTAAAGATGAATCTGCCTAAAAACATCATGAAGATTGCCATTAACCACCATGCTAAAAACCCGGCTGATTTGCAATATTATTTGCAGCATTTGTCAAAAATATCAATGAGCAGCCAGCTTAACGGCGTAACCAAAACCGATAAAAACCCTAAAGGATTTGATGCGCAACAATTATTAGCCGGCGAAGATTATTACCTATACGAGATTACTCCACATAAATTTTACCGCATAATTGATAAGGTTAAGTTTAATGCCTTTTTGAAAAAAACATCATCAACCTTTGCCATGGCCAAGGCTATGCTGATTGATATGCCCTATAAAGTGGTGCTCAATTTTGCCAAACCGATAAAAAAAGTAAATAACCCAAAAGCCATATTATCAGCCGATAGAAAGCGGGTAACGCTGATCACCGATATGGACGATGTGATTAAAAATCCATCGGTAATGAACCTAAAGATTGACTATTAGTGTTTTATGAAATGGTATAAAATACCTGACATTGATATCACACAACCGTTTATCAAAAAAATTAAAGCAGGCAGTAAAAGCATTTGTGTAGTTGGATACGAAGGTGATATATTTGCCCTGTCGGCACGATGCCCGCATGCAGGCGGCGATTTGAGTTTAGGCTGGTGCAAAAATCAAAAACTTATTTGCCCTGTGCATCGTTATTCATATAATTTGCATACCGGCAAAGGCAGTGAGGGGCAAAATGATTTTATTTACACTTTCCCGGTTAAAATACAGTCCGACGGGATTTATATCGGTATCAGCAGTTTTTGGGACAGGTTAAAACAGGCACTAAAATGATGAACGTAAGAGCAATTGATTACATAACTGAAGATTTTTACGAATCGCTCAGCTTTCAGGATGGGGAACTACCCGATTTGGATTCCGTAAAAATATTGTTTTATGACGAGGGCATACTGATCAATAACAGCTTTGCCAAACCCATTATGTTTACTGCCGAAACATTTACCCAAGCGCTGGAAACGCAATTGGCCGATGGTAAGTTAAAGCAATTTATGCAGCGCGAGCTTTATTCAAAAACTGAAGTATTTGGCAAAATAGCCCAGCGTGTAAGTGTTTATGAATACAGTTTTTCCGACTATCAAAGCAACAACCTGCCACGTGGCATTAATTACATTCAGTTTATACAGGTTGATGATAACTGGCAGATAACCTCCATGGCCTGGGCCGATGAAAATGAAAATCATCAGATACCGGCGGAGTATCTTTAAAGGTCATTAGTACATTGGTGTCATTAGGTCATTGGTTGGATGGTGTGTAGGTTTGTCCGCAATGTAGCATTATACCCTATACTTGTTTTCGGGCGGACGGTACAGTGTCTGAACCAGAATTTATAGAATTTAAGGATGACCAGAATTATTACTCCAACATCCTGAAAATTGTCTGAATCAGAATTTACAGAATTAAAGAATGAACAGAATTTTTAGCGTGGCATCCTGAAAATCCTAAAATCCCAAAAATCCTGGTTCAGACAAAAAATGACGCCAATGTCCCAATAAACTATTGAACCAATGACCAATGAACTAACTATAAACTTCCTTATTTGCCGAAGCTAAAGTATTCCGCAGTAAACCAATGATGGTCATTAAGCCTACACCGCCGGGAACCGGGGTAATGAAAGATGATTTAGGGGCCACGTTTTCAAAATCAACATCGCCATACAACTTAAAGCCCGACTTGGTTAGGGTGCTGGTTTCTCGGTTCATGCCTACGTCAACCACTACTACGCCTTCTTTTACCATATCGGCAGTAATAAAATTCTTTTTGCCTATGGCGACAATCAGTATATCAGCTTGCAGGGTGATGCTTTTAATATCAGGAGTACGACTGTGGCAAATGGTTACGGTGCAATTACCCGGGTAGGTGTTGCGTGCCATCAGGATGCTCATAGGCGAGCCTACAATGTTACTGCGGCCTACCACAACACAATGCTTACCTGCAGTTTCAATACCATATTCTTTCAGCATTAAAGTAATGCCATAGGGTGTTGCCGGGATAAACGAAGGCAGGTTACGCTGCATACGGCCCAAATTAACCGGGTGAAAACCATCCACATCTTTACGGTAATCAATACGTTCGGTTACTTTTTCAGGGTCGATGTGTTTGGGTAGAGGTAACTGTACAATAATACCATCAATATCAGCATCAGCATTCAGCTCGGCTACTTTATTAAGCAGTTCTTCTTCGGTAACATCGCTTTCGTATCTAACTAAAGTCGATTTAAAGCCTACCTGCTCGCAGTTTTTAATCTTGCTGGCTACATAGGTTTCGCTGCCACCATCGTGCCCCACCAGTACGGCCACCAAATGCGGTTTACGACCGGTTTGTTCCAATATTTTAGCTGCCGATACAGCAATTTCGCCCTTAAGTTTTTCTGATACGTATTTTCCGTCGAGTAATTTCATAACCCCCTAACCCCCTGAAGGGGGAATTTGATTTTAATGTTTGTAATAAAAACCTGGTATAGCTCAACTAACCTGCTACAACAGCCCCGCCAATTCACTGAAGGGGAATTTGATTTTAAATGTTTGCAATTATCCCCCTAATTTGCACGAAGGGAATTTTAATTTTAACCTTTATAGTGAATAACCGCCGACAAACTCCCCCTTCAGGGGGCCGGGGGGTTAATCCAGTTTCAAAACCGCCATGAATGCCGATTGTGGTATCTCTACGTTACCTACCTGGCGCATGCGTTTTTTACCTTTTTTCTGTTTTTCTAATAGTTTACGCTTACGGGAGATATCACCACCGTAACATTTGGCGGTAACGTCTTTACGTAAGGCTTTCACGGTTTCGCGGGCTATAATTTTAGCACCGATAGATGCCTGTATAATAATTTCAAACTGCTGACGCGGTATAAGCTCTTTTAGCTTTTCGCAGATCTTTTTACCGAAATCATAAGAATTTCCTCTGAAGATCAGCGATGACAAGGCATCAACAGGTTCAGCGTTTAAGCGGATATCCAAACGAACAAGATCCGATTTACGGTACCCTATCTGATGATAATCAAATGAAGCATAGCCTTTAGAAATGGTTTTCAGCTTATCGTAAAAGTCGAATACAATCTCGCCCATTGGCATTTCAAAAATCAGCTCAACACGATCAGAAGTCAAATACGATTGATTTTTGATATAACCGCGTTTCTGAATACACAACGACATTATTGACCCAACATATTCAGATTTTGAAATGATGGTAGCTTTTATGTACGGTTCTTCCACATAATCAATTCTGCTTGGGTCGGGCAAATCTGACGGATTGTTAACTGTTATAGGCTCGCCTTTTGTGGTATAAGCGATGTAGGATACGTTGGGCACGGTAGTAATAACCGTCATATCAAACTCACGCTCCAGGCGCTCCTGGATGATCTCCATGTGCAGCATCCCCAAGAAACCGCAACGGAAACCAAATCCTAAAGCTGCTGATGATTCAGGTTCAAAAACCAGCGAAGCATCATTCAGCTGTAATTTCGCCATTGATTCACGCAGTTCTTCAAAGTCATCTGTATCAACAGGGTAAATACCTGCAAATACCATAGGTTTTACTTCCTCAAAGCCTTGTATACCTTGTTCGCATGGGCGGTCAACACGGGTTATGGTATCCCCTACTTTAACCTCACGTGCTTCCTTTATACCCGAAATGATATAACCTACATCACCGGTTTTAATAACATCTTTGGGGAGTTGCTTTAATTTTAAAGTACCCACCTCATCTGCTAAATATTGTTTCTCGGTAGCAAAGAATTTTACTTTATCACCCTTACGGATCTCGCCGTTTACTACTTTAAAGTAGGCCACAATACCGCGGAACGAATTATAAACAGAATCAAATATCAAAGCCTGTAAGGGCGCTTCAGGATCACCAACAGGAGCAGGTACGCGTTCAACAATGGCACGTAAAATATCATGCACCCCCATACCCGTTTTGCCTGATGCAGCTAAAATGTCTTCGCGTTTACAGCCTATCAGTTCAACAATCTGGTCTTTAACTTCCTCAGGCATAGCACCGGGAAGATCCATTTTATTTAATACCGGGATAATCTCCAGATCATTTTCTAAAGCCAGGTACAGGTTTGAGATGGTTTGCGCCTGTATGCCTTGTGCCGCATCTACAATAAGCAAAGCACCTTCGCAGGCTGCTATAGAGCGGGATACTTCGTAGGAGAAATCCACGTGCCCCGGTGTATCAATCAGGTTGAGGACATATTTTTGACCATCAAGCACATAATCCATCTGTATAGCATGACTTTTTATAGTGATGCCCCGCTCCCGCTCCAGGTCCATATCATCCAATAACTGCGCCTGTGATTCGCGCTGTGTAATGGTATTGGTATACTCCAGTAACCTATCGGCAAGAGTGCTCTTACCGTGGTCGATATGTGCTATAATACAAAAATTACGAATGTGTTCCATTGAGCCGCAAAAATAGCGTTTTTGGGTGATAATTTAATAGGAGTTATTAATATAGGTATTTGACTATGCCTTAGGCCATTTCAAAAGGAATGCATTGGGATTTTTACAAATAATAATTATCTGGTAGCACCTTCAACAAATACCGGCGTTTCAGTCACTTTAATAGTTATTTTCCCGTTTACCGTATTTACCTGCTTTTTATTGGTTACATCAGCACCTTCTTTTAGGTTGTAGATGTTGGCTTTTAATGCTTTGCCTAAATCTAAAGTATAGCTGGCTGTTCTGCCCGTCTCATCGGGGATGGTTAATATGTACATGGTTTTATTAGCCAGCTGATAAACATCAACCAATGGATCTTTACTAATGGTTTTGATGTAATTGTAGTTGCCCATCAGTTTGGTGGTTTGCAGGATATAATCAGCAGCAGGACGTCTTTTTAAGCCCTCGGCCAGTCCGGAAGTGGCGTACTGGGTTGTGCCACCCGCTTGATCATCAAACAATTGATAAAAAAATAAACGTTTAACACCGTAGCGGATATAAAGCAATGAACTCCGCAATATCCAGTTAGCCTGATTTTCCAATACGCTAGTTTTACCGATGGATTCGGCTCTTTGATAGCTCGCCTGGTTAATATCGTATCCGTTTTCTGTTACCCAAACTTCGGGATGTTGAGGCAAGCTATTAGCCAGTTTTACAAAATCATTAGCGATGCTGCCTGCATTGGAGAGTTCGGGCGCTATACCCGTTGTTGCGCGTTTGTGTGTGCGTACGTCGCCATCATTGGCGTATAAATGATAGTTAATTACATCAAAACACAGGTTAACGCTGCCATCTTTACGATAGCCTCTGTTCTTTCTGCACCACTCAATCATCCTTTTAACGTAATTGATATCGACCGATGCTAAACCTCCCATCACCACCTGCATATTAGGGTCGGCTGCTTTAACACCTGCACCGGGACCAAGCTTACCCATATCGCCGTCATAAAATGCAGATAGGTTAGCAGCATATTGCTCGGGTGTTTGATGCGTTTCTTCGTTGCCCCACCACCTATCACGCTCATTACCGCATTCTATGTAGCTGATCAAAGCCATGCCTATCAAAGGCTGGTTAGGTACATCATCGGGATAGCGTTTATGGGTATCAGTTTTAATTAATTTAGGGTCGATATTTTTATTATTGCCATACCGGGCAGCAAATTGAAAAGCAACATGCGCCTGATCAATGTATGATGCAGGGTTATTCAAACTCAATCCAAATGGAGCCGGGGCATTTTCGTTATCGCGCATACCTGCCGGATAGGCATTAGCCATCCATAACGGGCAGTTTTTAATATCGGCCAATACTAAAATACCGTCCTGCTTGCAGCGCTGATAAATAATATCGAAATTATAATTACCGTTAAAAACCGGGTTAAAGGTATAGTCGCCTTTTATGCTTTCAATCCTGTCCCAGTTTAAATAGTGCCTTACTGCGCTAAAAGTTTTTATAAGCGCCATGTTATCTTCATAAATGTGCTTGCGGTCGTTAGGGCTGGCTGGGTTCTCTAAAAAGTTCCACTCATAAGCATTAATACCAAACATGTTTTTCAATGGCGTAGAGCTACCGGTATACGGCACATTTATACGCGGCTGATTAACAGCGGCAATGCGGGTGGTATCAGGGCTTAGTTTGGAGATACTTTTAAAAGCGATACTATCGGCATTATTGCAATTGAAAAAAAGCAGCAATGAAGCAATAATAAATGCCGGCCTGTAGTGGGGTATTGAACTCATAATTGATTTATATCAATCGTTAATTTCAATAAAAGTAATTGTAAAGTGGTGATGTTAAAAGATCAACCCTAAAATAATCCCGATAATAATAACGAACGGTGTTTTTATACGGGTAAAGTTTAAGAGCAGAAAAGTGCCGGTCATTAACAAATAAGCCATCCAGTTAAGTCCAAATGGCCTGGTTAACAGTATCAGCGCCGTAGCCATAAAACCAACGGCAACCGCATTTATACCGCTTAATGAATTTTTGATACGGGTAATTTTTTTAAGATCATCCCAAAACGGAACAATGAAAAGTATAAGGATAAGGCCGGGCGTGTTTACCCCGATAACTGCTACCACACTGCCTACTATTTGACCCATGATTCCACCGCCTTTATTGCCTATGGTAATTCCACCCAAAAAAGAGGTGAAAGAAAATGTAGGACCGGGCAGCGCTTGCTGAAGCGCATAACCAGAAAGAAATTCAGATTCGGAGAGATAATGTTTTACATTAACAAACTCCGTATACATCAGCGGAACCAAAACCTGCCCGCCGCCAAAAATCAAGATACCGTTGCGGTAAAAGTTCTCGAACAGACGGATAGGCAAGCTAAACGGCGAAGTTTGATTTACCACGGCACCCAAAGCGGCAAAAAACAATAAAATACCAATAAAATAAGCAACCTTGTTTGGGTTTACGTTTGAGAATAATTTAACCCGTAACTCATTTTCCTGCGGCTGTGTTTCCAATGCCGATGAGATGATACCCCCTAGCAAAACCAGCAGTGGGAAAGCATAAGCATTTTGTAAAATTAATGTTGCAATTAATGATCCAATGGCCAGCATGGCACTAACGCGTGTTTTTAAAAACTTACCGGCAAAACTGTAAGTTGCATACGCCACAATTCCTACGGCTATGGGCTGCACAAAACGTAATATTTCGGCAAATTTTGCTCTGTCGGCAAACATTTTGTAGCTGATAGCTGCCAGGCACATTACCGTTGCAGAGGGTAATATCCATATTAAAAAAGTGATGATAGCCAATCGTACTCCGCCAACTTTCCAGGCAATACCCACCAATGTTTGGGTAGATGACGGACCCGGCAGTAATTGCGAAAGTGCATTCAGCTCCATCAATTCTGATTCGGTAATGTAGCGGCGTTTTTCAACAAACTCGCGCAGCAAAACGGCAATATGCGCCTGCGGGCCACCAAAAGCCGTAAAAGTGTAAAGAATTACATCACGTAAAAATAAAAGTTGCCGTTTATTCATTTTTTTAGTTCATGGATGATTGTTTGTAGTTCATAGAAATTAAAGTTCGTTGGTTCGATGGCAATTGATGCAGCTATGAACTATTAACTATAAGCCATAAACTAATCATACAAACCCAATAACTCATTATAAACGGCTTGCAATTCGGATAAGGCGTGATTATCACGTTGCTCACGGGTTATCTTTATACCGGTTTCATAAGTTTTTAAAGCATCATCTTTACGGTTAAGCGCTTCATACAACTTACCCAGGTGATAATAAGTGCCGGTATAGTTTGGATGGTTATTTATCAGGTCCTCGTAATATTCAAGAGCCTTATCTGTTTGATTGATACGCAGATACTCGGTTGCGAGTGCATATTTTAAAAACGGATCTTCTGGTTCACTTTTAATAAATTCCAATAGCTTCTCTAATCTGCTTATCTGCATATTTTAAACTCTCTCTTTTTTAATTAAATTTGCACAAACCTGTTTATAATAATGGGTATCTATCACCATAGAAAATCAACAAGATGAAAATCCTGGTTTGTATAAGTAATGTTCCTGATACAACGACAAAAATAACTTTTACTGATAACAACACCCAATTTAATACAAACGGTGTGCAATTTATATTGAATCCATACGATGAGATTGCCCTTGCACGCGCTATTGAGTTAACAGAAGCCAATAATGGCTCTGTTACGGTAATAAATGTTGGTGAAATTAGTACAGAGCCCACCATTCGTAAAGCCCTTGCAATAGGCGCTACAGATGCCGTGCGGATAAATGCATTGCCGCATGATGCCTGGTTTGTTGCTTACCAGATAGCTCAATACATTAAAGCTAACCCATTTGATTTGATATTAACAGGACGCGAGTCGATTGATTATAATGGATCAAAAGTAGCCGGAATGATTGCGGAGCTTTTGGATATCCCTTCGGTATCTATCATCAAAAAACTGGATATAGATGGCAATAGCGCAACAGTTGAACGCGAAATTGAAGGTGGTAAAGAGGTTTTAACCATCCCTTTGCCATTTGTTGCCGGAACTGCTGAGGGCGTAGCTGAAGTTAAAATCCCTAATATGCGGGGAATTATGTCGGCACGTACCAAGCCATTAAATGTTATTGAGGCAGTATCGGTAAAAACATTATCGGATGTTATCAGTTATGAAACTCCGGCACCAAGGGGTCAGGTAAAATTAGTTCCGGCCGATGATGTTGCCAAACTGGTTAGCCTGCTGCATGAAGAAGCCCGGGTTATATAATTAAACAATTAAAAACCGATTAACGTTTCATTCACCCTAAATATGTCAGTTTTAGTTTATACGGAAAATGCAGACGGGAAATTCAAAAAGTCAACTTTTGAAATTGTTTCCTACGCCCGCGCAATTGCCAATCAGTTAGGCACCAAACTCACCGCTATTTCTATAGGCACTGTTAGCGCCGCAGAGTTAGCCGCGTTAGGGAAATACGGGGCAGAAAAAGTGTTGAATGTTTCGAACGATAAATTAAAAAACTTTATCAACCAGGCCTACGCTTCCATTATTGCCGAAGCTGCAAAAAAGGAAAATGCTGATATTGTTATATTATCCAATTCATTTTCAGGTCGAGGATTAGCACCACGACTGGGCGTTAAACTGGAAGCCGGCGTTGCAGATGGTGCCGTGGCATTGCCAGACCTGACTGACGGCAATTTCAGGGTTAAAAAGACCGCTTTTTCAGGTAAAGCCTTTGCAATAGTTGAATTAACGTCGGTCAATAAAGTAATTTCGTTAACGCCTAATTCGTACAAAGTTGTTGAAGCCAATTCAACAGCATCTGTTGAAGATTTCGCGGCCGAAAACAAAGCCACTGATTTTGCAGCCGTTATTAAAGATATTGTAAGGGCTACAGATAAAGTTTCGCTTCCTGATGCTGATATCGTAGTATCCGGAGGCCGTGGTCTTAAAGGCCCTGAAAACTGGGGTATGGTTGAGGAACTGGCTGACTTATTAGGTGCAGCTCTGGCATGTTCCAAACCGGTTTCTGACGCCGGATGGCGGCCTCACAGCGAGCATGTTGGACAAACAGGCATTGCTATCAGTCCAAATTTGTATATTGCGATAGGAATTTCAGGAGCTATACAACACCTGGCGGGTGTTAGCTCATCAAAGGTTATTGTAGTTATAAACAAGGATGCCGAGGCACCATTTTTTAAAGTGGCTGATTACGGCATAGTCGGCGACGCATTTGACGTAGTACCTAAATTAATTAGCGCAATAAAACAATTTAAAGCTTCGGCATAAAAAAAGGATCCGTTGTGATGGGTAATGATATGAAAAAAATAAAACTGGATATTGTTGGCTTATCATACAGTCAAACCCAGTCTGGTGCTTATGCCCTGGTTTTAGGTGAAGTTAGCGGCCGCAGAAGGCTCCCGATTATTATCGGCAGTTTTGAGGCACAGGCTATTGCTATTGAGATAGAAAAAATGACTCCCAGCCGTCCGCTCACTCATGATCTTTTCAAGAGCCTGGGGCAGGCCTATCATATTACTGTACAGGAAATTATCATTTACAATTTAGTGGATGGTATTTTTTACTCGAAGCTAATCTGTTCCGATGGTAAAAAAGTGGTTGAGATAGATGCCCGCACTTCTGATGCCATTGCCGTTGCGGTGCGGTTTGATTGCCCTATTTATACCTATGAATTCATCCTTTCGAGTGCAGGTATTGTAATTGAAGGGAATGATTTTGTTTACCTCGAAAACATCAACGAAACACCCGAAGAAAAAACGCCAGCTTCAACCAGCAGTGGTTTTACTTCATTAAGTGTTGATGAACTGAAATCAAAATTGCAGGAAGCCCTTGCGGAAGAGTCATATGAAAAAGCCGCAAAAATCCGTGACGAGCTAAACCGGAGAAAAGCATCCTGATTTTAATAGGAATTTTATAGAAATCTGCTTTAAATCTAAAATTTATCTGTTTAGCGCCGAAACTGTGCCTTATCGTTTTTTGATTTCACTTTTATTCGCTACTTTCCCGTCTCAAAATTTAATGCTAAAGATATTTTAAAAACCAGCCCTGTATGAATGTGAAGTTGCGCCTGATCCTGATGAATTTTATGCAATTTTTTATATGGGGGTCATGGCTCATTACCATCGGGGCCTACTGGTTTCAAAACAAGCAATGGTCTGCTACTCATTTTGCAGCCATATTCTCCACCATGGGCATCTCAGCTATCTTTATGCCCGCCATCACCGGCATTATGGTTGATAAATATATCAGCGCTCAAAAACTTTATGGCATTATGCACATTTTAGGAGCCTGTACCCTATTTAGCTTACCACTTGTCAATAATCCTTCAACTTTTTTTTGGGTTCTGTTGCTCAATATGGTGTTTTATATGCCTACGTTATCATTATCTATAACTGTGGCTTATTCAGCATTAAAAAAAAACAATATCGATGTAGTTAAAGACTTTCCTCCCATTCGAACATGGGGAACAGTAGGCTTTATAGCTGCCCTATGGACGGTGAGCCTTTCGCACAATGAAACTACACCAAACCAGTTCTACATAGCCTCAGCCGTTTCACTGGCATTAGGTTTGTACGCCTTTACATTGCCTAAGTGTCCTCCTCTTTTACATAAAACTGGTAACAAATCACTGATTGATTTATTGGGATTAAACGCCTTCACCCTATTTAAAACACCCAAATTTGCCATTTTCTTTATCTTTTCGATGTTTTTAGGAGCTGCATTACAATTGACCAATGCATACGGTGACACTTATATCCAGGATTTTAAAAAAATAACCGCATACAATGGGTTAGTTGCCGTAAGGTATCCGGCCATCATCATGTCTATATCGCAGGTATCAGAAACGCTATTCATTTTAGCTATTCCATTCTTCTTAAGAAAATTTGGAATCAAGTATGTAATGTTAATCAGCATGCTGGCCTGGGTATTACGTTTTGGTCTTTTTGCATTTGGTAACCCTGCAGATGGTTTGTGGATGATCGTATTATCATGTATCGTATATGGTATGGCGTTTGATTTTTTCAATATTTCGGGTTCGCTTTTTATCGAAACTCAAATATCTCCCGAAATACGCGGCAGTGCGCAGGGTTTGTTCATGATGATGGTAAACGGTTTTGGAGCATTGTTTGGAAGCTATGCAAGCGGCTTAATTATTGATAAGTTTTTTATCCTGCCCGACAATAGTAAAAATTGGCCTGGAATATGGCTTACTTTTGCCGCATATGCGCTGGTAATAGCTGTTATATTTCCATTTGCATTCAGAAATAAATATAGCGCTATACCCGAAGTAAAAGTGTTGGAGGTTTAACCAATAAAAGAGCCATTGAAACTATCTGCATTATTTTATCATATTAATTATTGAGAATTAATACAAACCATGAAAAAACATTACCGGCATGAAAACGACTGCCTCAATTGCGGTACCATTTTAGAAGGTAAATTTTGCCACAACTGTGGGCAGGAAAACCTGCAAATAAAAGAAAGCTTCGGGCATATGATGAACCATGCCATTAGCGACTATTTTCACTTTGACCAGCAGTTTTTTCATACCCTTAAACCGCTATTTTTTAGTCCGGGCAAGCTCACCAACGAGTACATGGCAGGCCGTAGAGCTCAGTTTTTACATCCTGTAAAAATGTACATCTTTATAAGTCTGATTTACTTTTTATTGGTTTTTAAGGAAAATAAAGAGGCCGATAAAGTAGAAGTTAAACAAATTACCACAGAACACGCGGAGGATTCCGCTAAAAGGGTTGCTATCGATAAAATAAAAAACAACAAAAACCTCTCACCCGAAGAAAAACAAAAAACAATTGCGGTAATTACAAGGCCTGCAGGGTATCATGTGAAAAAACACATTAAAGTGGATACAACTGGTAAAGCTGCCAGTGCTATTACAAAAAAAGCGAGCGATACGACTGATAAAGACGATGATGACGATAGTGTAACCGGTGATGTATTTGAACAGGGAGTTACTACCACAACTGATGACACCACTTATACACAATACCTGGCAACACAAAAAAAATTGCCCGAAGCGGAACGTGACGGGTTGTTGATGAGGTATTACAATGCAAAAGCTTTTGCTTTAAACAATCCCAAGATCGACAAAAAGAAATTAATTAAGGAAGGTATTGAACATAATTTCCCAAAAATGATGTTCTTGTTGCTGCCATTGTTTGCATTGATATTAAAGTTGGCATTCTGGAAAAACAAGAAGTTTTACGTTGAACATCTTATCTTTTCGTTCCATCTACATTGCTTTGTATTCCTGTTCCTCACCATTATAATGTTACTAAAAGTGGTAATACCGGATACAGGCGGGTGGGTTGACGTGATTGATTGGATAAATATTATTTCTTCGATCGTTATTATATGGTATATATACCGTGCACTAAGGGTTATGTATCACCGCGGCAGATGGCGCACCTTTTCAAAAATGTTTGGCATGTCAATAACCTATACCATAGCATTTAGTATCTGCTTACTAATATTAGTGGTAGTTACAGCGCTTACGGTAGTTTAAATATTCCTTATAAAAACGACCAGGATATAAATAAACCCATATCCTGGTCGTTGACTAAAATATTAAAATGCCGTTAACGCAACCGTTGGTTTACCTGTCGGATCAAAAGCGCCAGATCCATAGCCCTGCCAGTTATTATAGGCTTCCGGCTCCCAATAAAATACCCCCAATCCATTTCCGCCCGATACTGATTTCACCTTGGTAATCAAGTCGCTCAAAAACGATTTACAGGTTGTTGCTGCTGATTCGCTCATTCCGGCCTCGCATATCATTACCTGTTTGCCGTAGCGCGAAACCATATCGTTCATGTTGGTTAGGCACTCACTGTCTAAAGTTGACCAATTGCTGGTGGTTGGGTATAGCGACATACCAATAACATCATATTTAGCACCATATGTTTTAAGTCCGTCAAACATCCATCTGAAGGTTGTATTATCATAGCCATTTGCCAGGTGGACTATTACCTTGGCCGAAGGGAATACTGCCTTAACTGCATTATATCCATTGGTTACCATATTGGCAAAGTTTTGAAAATTAGTTGATGATAATGAAGCCTCACCATCCGTCCATAACATGCCATTACTTGTTTCATTACCTACCTGCACCCAGGTTGGTGTAATTCCGTTTGATTTTAATGTACTTAATGTGCTGTAGGTGTAACTATAAACCGTGCTGATTAAAGTACTGGTGCTATAGCTTGTCCATGCAGCAGGCTTATTCTGGTCGCCAGGGTCGGCCCAGGTATCGCTGTAATGAAAATCTATCATCACACTCATACCAGCCGCAACGGCGCGTTTTGCTTTAGCTACAACGTCGGCAGTATTACACCAGCCCGATGATGGATTAACCCACACCCGCAGCCTTATTGCATTAATACCCAATCCCCCTAAAATAGTAAATAAATCCTGCTGGGTACCGCTGCTATTATAAAACTTAAGGCCCGATGACTCCATTTGAGTTACCCAGCTAACATCAGATCCGTTGGCAAACGTACTGGTAGCGTCAGTTGCCAAATGCGTACTGGCGCTTACATTTGTAGTTGTTTGCTGATTGCCAGCCTGTGTTACGTCTTTCTTACAGCTCACACCAAGGCATAGCAATACAGCCATGCTAATTGTCATTCTTCTTTTCATAATAATTGGTTTTTGGTTTATAAAATTTGGTTTATTTAGGTTTAAGGTTTTTATTTATGTCACTTATACATTTATTAAAAATAATATAAAAAATGCCTGCAAATAGCAAGCATCATAATTTTAGTTTCTAATTTCCAAAAGCATCCAAAGCCTCTGTAGGTTTGCCTGTATTATCAAAAGCACCTAACCCATAACTTTGCCAATTGTAGGCCTCTGGTTCCCAATAAAAAACGCCCAAACCGTTTCCGCTGTTTACGCCATTTACTTTGGTAATAATATCTGTCAGAAAATCCCTGGCTGTTGATGCCGCTGTTTCTTCCATCCCTACTTCAACTATCATACAAGGCGTCGAATAGCGCGATACCATATCATTAATATTTGCCAGGCATTGGGTATCAAGCGTTTGCCAGTTAGTTGTTGAGGGGTAAAGTGACATACCTATAATATCCCATTTTGCGCCGTAGGTTTTTAAGCCATCAAACATCCATCTATAGGTTGTGTTATCATAGCCATTTGCCAAATGGACTATTACTTTAGCCGAAGGAAATACTGCTTTTACTGCGTTATATCCATTGGTTATCATATTAGCAAAGTTTTGAAAATTGGTTGATGACAGCGATGCTTCACCATCGGTCCATAACATGCCGTTACTTGTTTCATTACCTATCTGTACCCAGGTTGGCGTAATTCCGTTTGATTTTAATGTGCTTAAAGTACTATAGGTATAACTATAAAGCGAATCGATTAAAGTACTTGTGTTATAGCTTGTCCAAGCGGCAGGTTTATTCTGATCGCCGGGATCAGCCCAGGTATCGCTATAATGAAAGTCTATCATCACGCTCAAACCGGCTGCAACGGCTCGTTTTGCTTTGGCAACAACATCGGCAGTATTACACCAGCCAGCGGACGGGTTTACCCAGGCCCTTAACCGGATTGAGTTAAACCCCAGGCTTTTCATTAAAACGAAAAGATCTTGTTGATTGCCGTTTTTATCATAAAACTTCACTCCTGAAGCTTCCATTTGAGTTACCCAGCTTACATCGGCGCCTTTGGCGAATGTTGCAGATACCGTTGGTGCTGTGTAAGACGGTGTAGTTGTAGATGGTTGTGGCGATGGCGTATTGCCTTTATTAGAGCATGATAATATTAATAGCACTGATGTTGCACAGTAAACCCACAACACTTTTTTCATAACCGGAATTTTAGTTTATAAATTGGTATGCCCAATGGGGCTTCACAAATATAAAATTCAGTTTTGAAAAATAAAATGTTTATTTAACATTTATTAATAAATGTTAAATAAACATTTTATGCGATTAGGCTATAATTTCCCCGTTCTTGATGGAACAGTGTCTGATACGTAGTTGAAACTTTGCGTTTGATCTCCAATTTGGATTTTAAATTCGCCAGGCTCGGTAACGGTTTTGCTTATATCATTAACAAACGCAATGTCTTTCGGCTCAATTTTAAAGGTGACAGTCTTGGTTTCCCCTGGTTGTAAATCTATTTTATCATAACCTCTTAAACGTTTGGTATCAGGAGCTATACTTGCATATAACTGGCTGATATAAAGCAAAACAGATTCTTTTCCCTCGCGCTGTCCTGTGTTTTTTATATCAACAGTTATGGTTAGAGTTTCTCCGTCTTTCAAATCGGACTTACTAATGTGCAAATTGTTATAACTAAAAGTTGTATAGCTTAACCCGTAACCAAATTCATATAAAGGATTATAGCCATGACCATCATCAGAATTGCCGTTTTCCAGGTTTTTGCGGTAATAGTTTACCAGTGCATTTGCGTAACGGGGATAAGTGACAGGTAAACGTCCGGATGGGTTAGCATCGCCAAAAAGAATATTGGCTAAAGCATCGCCACCCTCGTTTCCCGAAAAGTATGTCATTAAAGTAGCAGCTGATTTATGCTCCGCCTCTGTAACAATACGGGGGCGTCCTTCGGCTAATACCAAAATAACCGGTTTGCCGGTTTTAGCCAATTCTAATGCCAGTTGCGTTTGCGCGGCAGGCAAGTTTAAATCATCAATATTTCCAACGTTTTCCGTATACGATAATTCACCGAGGCACAATACGATTACATCAGATTTTTTTGCGGCCTTTACCGCATCGTCTACATTTTGTAAACTATCAAATGATGCACCGGGTTCATAACTGACATTATCCTTCCCTATTTTTTGCTGAATAGCTTTCAGTATGGTGTTTTTACCTGCAGCAAACGAATCTGATTGTTCTCCCTGCCAGGTATAGCTCCAACCGCCATCAAGCGAACGCATAGTGTTTGCCGTAGGGCCGGTTACAAACACTTTCATATCTTTTTTTAAGGGAAGGATGCTATTATTATTTTTCAGCAGTGTAATAGCTTCAGTAGCTGCATTTAAACTAACCTGCTTAAACTCATCTGAGCCAAACTTCGGATAATCATCCGGATTTCCCACCGGGCGGTCAAATAAGCCTAACTGGTATTTAACTTTTAATATACGGTGTACGGCCTCATTAATACGGCTCATTGGCACTTTACCTTCGCGAACCAGTTCAACCAGGTAGTTATAAAAGCTGTACTCATATGGCACCATGCTCATATCAACACCTGCATTTACAGCTATCATTACCGCATCCTTTTGCGTTGCAGCAATATGATGACGATCATGCAGGTATTCAATATCCCTCCAGTCGCTTACGGCAATACCATCAAAATGCAGCTCGCCGCGCAATACATCAGTCAGCATATATCTACTTGCGTGGATGGGTACACCATTAATTTCACCAGAGTTAATCATCAATGTTCTTGCTCCTGCTTTTACGGCTTCGGCAAATGGCGGTAAAAAGTATTCGCGCATATAACGGTCAGGTATCCAGGCTGGTGTACGGTCCTTGCCGCTTAAAGGATCACCATATCCCAAATAATGCTTCATGCAGGCAGCGACATGATATTTGTCGCCTACATCATTACCCTGATAGCCCGTTATAATAGATGCACCCATTGTTTTTATCAAATACGGATCTTCGCCAAAAGTTTCATAAATACGTGGCCATAACGGTGATTTACCCAAATCCAAAACCGGCGAGTAATTCCACGGAATGTAACTTGCGCGGGTTTCATAGGCGGTTATCTCCCCGGCCTTATGCGCTATTTCGCGGTTAAAGGTAGCGGCCATTGCTATTTCTTGTGGAAATAAGGTGCTACCGATTGTATAGGTAACACCATGTATAGCATCAATGCCATAAATAACCGGAATTTTTAAACGATCCTTAGCAGCTTCGGCCTGAATGGTAGAAATAACTTCATACCAGTGTTTACGATCATATGCATGACCGCTAACATTTAGAATGGAGCCCACATGATATTTTAAAATAGCTTCTTTTATTTTCGCGGCATCAATTTCATGAACGCCATTGGTAGTGGTCGACACTACATCTGATGTTACCTCTGTCATCTGCCCTACTTTTTCCTCCAAAGTCATTTTGGCTATCAGGGCGTCAACTTTTTTGTCGATATCGCTTTCAGTTTTTTTTGTTTGCGCCGACAGTGCGAGCGCATTCAAAAAAACGATATTTACGATAATAAAAATCCTTCTCATAATTTATGGGTTTGATTTAAGGTATGCGGATTAAAAATCAGGTGTATAAAATTACTTCTTTTTTAATGGTATATTCAATTTGTCCTGTAGCGCCTCCAATGCATTGGCCAGATAAGCCAGGGGGGCATTCCAGTTAATAGCAATCTCATTGGCAGCATAAGCACGTTCGTCATCAATATAGGCTTCATCGGGCACTGTAGATGGCACGCGAATACCGTCCTGCATGCCAGGATTTGGGCCGCCCACAAGCAAACCAGGTACCGGATCAGTTATGCCGTCACTTGCGGAGGGCCGGTGATGTGGATGCATGGGCGTTTTACTCCCATATCCGGTAACAAACGAATAACCGGTTCCGTTCCTACCCAAAATATAGTCGAGGTTACTTAAAGCGTAGGCTAAATATTCAGGATTATTGGAAAGCTTCCAGGCTTGTATCAGTGCAACGCCCTGGTTTGCAGCCTCCGAATTACTCCCCCAGCCAAAATTGCGCTTTGACTTACCCATCACGGTTTGATAAGCTGTTTCGCCTGCGCCATTCACTAGGTCATCAGCAAAGGCCAGCATTCGTTTTTTAAGTTCGGGCAATTCCTTTGGTGCACTTTCGCCCAATGAATTGCTATTTTTTATGAGCGTATAATATCCCAACAACTTAACCTGGCTCCACGTTGGCACAGGCATACTTTCATCGGGAATAAGATTAATATTTTTTAGATATGCTTTATCATGCGTAGTAACCAACAATTCAGATGCGGCCCATATAAATTCGTCCTTAAAATTATTGTCGCCATAGGCACCAGTGGTAATTGCCGGACGATATTTTTTGTTCATAGCATCCTGGTTATAAACACTATCAGGATGTTCGGCAGCCCACTCCCAGGCCATTTTTGCCTGATTTAAGCATGAGTCGGCCAAACCTGGTAATTCCTTCGGAAAATTGCTGAATATCCGGCTTGCCTGGGCCATAACCGCCGCAAAGTCGAGTGTGGCGGCAGTCCCTTTTTGAACAACATAACGGGGCGAAGTACATTGATCAGGCATTACAAATTTGTCAAAAGCTGCATTGGTGAGCTTGTGATAAACACCACCATCATAGGGGTCCTGCATGGTGAGCATCCAGCGAAGATTCCATAAAGCCTCATTTAATACATCAGGGATACCATTGCCGCTTTCGGGAATATTTAGTTTAACCGTTTTCATATAAGCTGGAAAATCTTCATATAAAGAAAGCAGTGTACTCGTGCTAATTCCGCTATTTACCACGTATTTATTATAATCGCCCGCATCATACCAGCCCCTCGGCGAGGATATAATTGTTCCTGTCGGCCTTTTATCTGTAGCAGCAGACGAATGAATCAACACAGCGGTATCCGGGTGCCCTTCTGCCCTGCTCCATTTGCCCGCATATTTTTCTTTTAGGGGGATGGAAGCCCTCATAAAATAATATGCTTTGATAGTTGCGTCCGCAACCGGTTTATGAACAGCTTCTTTTATTTCAAACGGATTTGAATAGCCCGCATCCGATACATACAAAATATATTTCCCGGGCGAATGAAAATTCGTAAAGTCAGCTATTGAAGTTAGCGCCCCCGCGAAGCTGGCCTTAGTCGAAACATTTAATTTCCCTTTATATACCTGTTTCTTTTGTATGGTTTCAATATAAAAAACGGTGTCTTTTGTATTTAAAATAATAGCCGTTTTTGGCGCATATGGATAAAATCCTATCTGATTAATCCTGATATTATCCCCTTCTTTTCCGGGTGCTTGAAAAGCCAGGCAAGTATTTATAAAAAATGCCTGAATAAGCAGCGTCAGCAGTGCGCCAGCGCTTTTATAATTAAGAAAATATTTACTATTCATCCACGATAATTATAAACCTAAGTTCACTAAATTGGTTTATAAAGATATGTGTATGTTCTACAATAAGTATAATACTATATTTACAATATCATTTTAAAATATAATACAAAATCAACAGAATAATTGCTCGTCTCAAATTATATGGCGGCAAAATTTTCAAATAAAAAAACCGGCCTTGTTTATAAAGGACGGCCTATTTTAATTGTGTGTTTGGGTTTATATTATCTTGTATAACTTATATTTTAATTAACGGAACCGCCAAACTCAGGCTAAACAAGCTCACTCTTGTTTGCGAGTTGCCATAAGTTTGTTTAGTGATACCGGCTTCATAACGCAAATCAATTGACAGGTTCCTGATATCCAGTCCGGTACCGAATTGCCATGCAAAGTTTTGATCTTTATAATTAAGTGTGACGGCGTTATTTAACGCACCGCTAAAGCTTTGACTTTTATTTATTGCTAATGAAACGAGCGGCCCTGTATAAAAACGGGCACCAATGCCAAAAGCGCCTACCTTGCCGCCAAATAAAAGAGGGACATCAATACTGGTAAACTGAGCCCTGGTTTCGCCGTTGTTGTCAGAAATCTGAACGTTCTTTGAGGTGGCATATAACTCAGGCTGAAAGTTGAATCCCAGTGCCCCTATCCTCGCCCAAAAACCGCCGATGTATCCAATCCGGGTACTGTTGTTGAAAGAAGGATTATCAAAATTTAAGCCAGCATCATTCACCCCACCTTTAATACCAAACTGAAATGATGGTATTACCTGGGCGCTAGCAACGCCAAAGGAAATAGAAAAGAGTATTAAAACAAGTATAAATTTCTTCATATTTCAATCAACAAATGGTTAATATCTGGCAAGACACAGATTTATATTGCCGGCTTCAAAAACATTTAAAGATAACAGAAATCAACAATATATTCTATAAAGATAATTTTCCCTGATAATAATCAAGTATTTTGCTGTAAATGAAATAATCATAACGGGCGCTTATTAAATTCAATTTTGCTGCATCAAGGTTATTTTTAGCTATTATAAAATCAACAGATGTAATTACACCCGCATCCAAACGGATCTTTGATATACGGTAACTCTCTGTGTAAGCATTTACCTGCTCATTAGTTGCTTTAAAGGTATTATAAGAAGCCGCCATATTGTAATAAGCCTGTTCAACGTTTTGTTTCAGCTGTATTTTGGTATTGTCTTCAATTAATTGCTCGTTCTCCAAATTAATTTTGGCCAACGCTACAGCATTCTTTTTTATATGGTTTGTAAATATTGGAATATTAAGCCCCAGCGTAACTGCGGTTCCGTAATTATTTTTAAACTGATCCCAATATTTAATATTCTGATCTGAATAATTTGCCTGGTCTGCGTAAACGTTTTGTCTACCAGTAGGTGTGTTTATAAATCCTCCTGTTGGCACCACTGTAGAGTCAACAAATACCGATTTTTGGCCAGCACTAGAGTAATTAGTTGTTATACCCCCATTAATAGCCAACACGGGCAGTAATTGGCCTTTGGCAACACTCACACCTTTTTCTGCACTTTGGCGCCTTAATGTTGCCGCCTTTACAACTGCCAGTTGCTGTAAGGCTGTGTTATAAACCTCATCCGGGTTAACACCATAATCGCCGACCAGATCCTGGGCATTTAAGGGCTGTAATTCCGTGTTTTTGTTGTACGGGATATTCATTAATTGAAATAAATTCAGCTTGGCTGAATTCAATGAATTTTGAGCATTTACCACTGCGACCTCGCTACCCGCAAGCGCTCCTTTAAAGTCAGTAAAATCTGATGCTATTTTATTTGCACCGTCTTTTTCTAAAATCTCAGACCTATCTACGTTCTGTTGTGAAACGGCCAGCTGGCTCTTGGTTTGTCCCAATATTTCTTCGGCATTTAATACTGATAAATAATTGGTAATAATCTGCACCGTTACTAAATCCTTTGCCGATTGGAAATCCATTTTCCCGGCCTGGTAAGCCAGCTTGGCTTGCTTAACCGCATTTTGAAGTGCCAAACCATTAAACAAGGTAAGGCCGGCACTCAACGAATAGTTATCAGATGTTAAGGACTGATTTACGTAGGTATTGGTTACCGGGTTAATACCACGTCCCTGGCTAAGCTCACGGCTAACATTACCCGAAATGGATGGAAGCATATTTTCTCTCGACTGATTAAAAGCAATCCGGTCCTGCTCCAACGTTAGCCCGCTTTGTTTAACATTTAAGTTATTATTTATAGCTATATCCAGGCACTTTTGTAGTGTGAGTGTGCTATCTTGCTGTGCATGAGCTATTATGCTACAGGATATGAAGAGAATCGTTAAAAAGTATTTATTAAGTCGCATTTTAATGTTTACAATTATTTATAGTTCAGAATTTTCTTGAGGACTCAATCTTACCATCAAGCAGGTTAATTACCCTCGATCCGTATTCGGCATTTTTTTCGGAATGTGTTACCTGAATAATGGTTACACCATCTTCCTTGTTTAGTTTACGGAAAAGCTCCATAATCTCCTCACCTTGTTTGGAATTGAGGTTTCCCGTTGGCTCATCAGCAAGCAACAATTTAGGTTTGGCAATTAAAGCCCTGGCTATGCCCACAAGCTGTTGCTGACCACCCGAAAGTTGAGCAGGAAAAAGATCTTTTTTGCCTACAATCTGAAAACGATCAAGCATATCGGCTACCATTGCTTTCCGCTCGCCACTTTTGTAGTCCTGATATATCAATGGTGTTTCTATGTTCTCATACACGGTAAGCTCGTCAATTAAATGATAGGCCTGGAAAACAAAACCGATGTATTGTTTATATAAAGCTGAGCGCTGTTTTTCTTTAAGCTGATGTACTGCATTACCAACAAAATAATGGTAACCTTCTGATGGTTCATCAAGCATGCCGATAACATTTAACAATGTTGATTTGCCCGAACCCGACGGCCCCATTATGGAAATGAATTCGCCTTCGTCTATTTCGAGGCTAACATCGTTTAAAACAAAATTTTTATTGCCGCCAACCTGGTAGTATTTTGAAATATGCTGTAGTGATAACATGTGTTTTTTATTGAATTATTAATTTATTAAACTACTAAGTTGCTAATTTATTAAATAAGTATTTTAATCTTCGATTTGTACTTATTCATTTGTCCACTAAAGCATCAATAATATACCAAAGTATTAAATAATTAATTATCAATAACTTACGTATTAAACAAAACACAATTACTGTTCGCTTATGTAACAGGGAGCGTACGGTAATGATACAATAGAATTGGTGATTAGTGTTTAGAAGTTGGAGATTAGTTAACAATTTGAAAAGCGCTATACTAATTGCCGGCTAACTAATCTCCTACGCCATCATTCGCTTCTTAAACTTTTTACGGGATTGGCAACAGCGGCTTTAATAGATTGATAACTTACTGTAAGGAATGCAATAAGTACAGAAGCAATGCCTGCCAATAAAAATATCCACCATTGAATATTGATATGATAGGCAAAAGCCTGTAGCCATTTGTGCATAGAAAGCCATGCAACCGGCCATGCTATAAGATTAGCGATTAAGACAAGTTTGAGGAAATTGCCAGAAAGTAGTAAGGTGATATTTTGCACCGAAGCCCCTAATACTTTGCGCACGCCTATTTCCTTTATTCTTTTTTGAGCAGCGTGCGACGCCAGCCCGAATAATCCCAAACAGGAAATAAAGATTGCAAGGCCTGCAAGAATGCCAACTATCTGACTTACCTGGTTATCCGCTTTATAAACCTCATTAAAATGATCGTCCAAAAACTGGTATTCAAAAGGATAATCGGGATAGACACCATCCCAGGTTGATTTGATAAAAGCAATTGCGGCCGCAGTATTATTGCTGTTTACTTTCACCGATATATCCCTGAATCCCCAATGTAATGCACTTACCAAAAACATAGGCTCTATTTTGTATTGCAGTGAATTAAAATTGAAGTTTTTGGCAACACCCACAATAGTCCCTAATGTATCAAAGCCAAATTGCTGCCCCACCAATGACGATAAAGGCGCTTTAGGGTGATCTTTTAATAACTCTTTGGCCAATGCTTCGTTAACAATAAACTGCCTGCCGTCAGGCAGTTTATCGCTCGAAAAGTTTTTGCCCGCGGCCAGCTTAATTTTATATAAATTGAGGTAATTGGTATCGACCACCAACAGCGTTGTGCCCAAATCCTGTTTTGGCCCGTTGGCAGGTTTAAAGGTTACCCCGGTTTGATCCAAATGGCTTCCTAAAATATCCTGCGAAGCAGTAACCCCCGAAATTAAATTACTGTTCAATAGCTCCTTTTTAAACAGGTCATATTTCTTGGTGGTAACGCCATCCAGCGGGATATTAACAATCTGATCGCGGTTATACCCCGGATCTTGTTTTTGCATAAAATTTAGTTGTCTCAATACAAAAACAGTAGCTATCATCAGAAAAATAGCACTTGAAAATTGCACAACAACCAAAATATTTCTTAATGAGCTTTTGTTTTTACCTATTTGTATTGATCCTTTTAAAACCCTCACCGCATTAAATGAGAACAAATAAATAGCAGGATAAATACCCGACAGCAGACCAATAAGTACGGTACCTAATAAAACAGTCAATATTGAATAAATGCTGCTAAATAGGTTAAAAGAGATATCCCTTTCACTCAGGTTATTTATGTATGGAATAGTCAGTTCAACTATTATTAAGGCAAATAACAATGCCACAAATGAAACCAGCACCGTTTCGCCAATAAATTGCACAGCCAGTTGAAAGCGATACGCCCCGATCGACTTACGGATACCAACCTCCTTAGCTCTTTCCGCCGAGCGAGCGGTTGACAGATTAACAAAATTAACACAAGCTATTACCAACACTATGAGCGCAATAACGGCAAACAAATTGGTCGACTTCTTATCAAACTTTTGATAGTTAATATAATCCAACCCTATATCTGCAGAATTTGCATGTAAATCCTTAAATGGCATTACAAATAATTGCGTGTATTTCCAGCCATCACCCTTCATATATTTTTTTAGGTAAGCCGGGAACTTTTTATCCAATGTCGCCGCATTTGTGCCGGGCGTAAGTTCAACATAAGTATTCAGCCAGTTGCCACCCCAATTGGTAAACATCCAGGGCTTATAAATACTGCTAAAAGAAAACAGCGCGTCAAATTGCAACTGCGAGTTTTTTGGAACATTCACCATTATTCCCGTTACCACAAATGACACCGTATCATCCCCGTAATGAGTTATTGTTTTGCCTATTGGATCGGCGTCGCCAAATAACTTTTTCGCCGTTTCTTCGGTAATCACCGCTGTGTGCGGTTTTAGCAGTGCGGTTGTTCTTTCGCCTTTAATTACCTTAAAATCAAACATCTTAAGAAAGGTTGAATCAACGAAGAATACCTGCGGCAGAAACACCTTTTTATTGTTAAGTGTTAACTGATACTTGCCATCCCAATGTATCCGGGTGAAGTTTTTTATCTCGGGGAAATCCTGTTTTAACGTTGGCCCCATAGGAAACATGGATAGCGCTACCTTTTGAGTTGCACCCTGACTTCCAACAGTTTGCACTTCATTTAAACGGTATATATTTTTAGTATGGAAGTTATCAAAGCTTTTTTCATACGATACAAACAACATAATAACAATACAGGCTGCCATCCCTACGGATAACCCAATGATATTAATTGCCGAAAAAACCTTGTTTTTCCCAATGTTGCGCCAGGCAATTTTTAAATAGTTTTTTATCATAGTAGCCAATTAGTTTATTGGTTCAATTGTTCATTAGTTTATTGGTAGAACGGCTGTCGTTAAGTGCCGATAAGCAATTTTTAGCTGATCTCAAAACTCCAGTCACTAACAACACTATTCGCTGCGCAAACTTCTAACCGGGTTCATTAAGGCAGCTTTAATAGCCTGAAAACTTACTGTAGCCAGCGCGATGACAATAGCCAAAACGCCGGATATTAAAAATATCCACCAATTTATAGTTACCCGATACTCGTAACTGCGCAGCCAGTTATTAATAAAGAACCATGCAACCGGGAAAGCAATAATGCATGACAGGCCTACTAACTTCAAAAAGTCTTTTGATAATAAGCCGGCAAGCCCCGAAACCGATGCGCCAAGCACCTTACGAATGCCGATTTCTTTTATACGACGCTCAGCAGTATAGGCTGCAAGGCCGAACAAACCCAAACACGAAATAAAAATAGCCAGCGATGCAAAAACCCCTGCAAGTGTGCCGGTTAATGTTTCGGTTTTAAACAACTGGTTAAAATCATCATCAATAAATTGGTATTCAAAAGGATAACCAGGATTATCGGCTTTGATAACAGCGCCTGTTTTTATTAATGCAGTCTGTAAGTTTACGCCAGGTTTAAAACGGACGCTTAAAACGCCGGTGCCGGCCGGATGACAGTAAAGTATGAGCGGCGCTGCACTTGCATACATATCGTTATAAAGGAAATCTTTAACAATTCCGGTTATGGTGAATGCTCTTTTTCCGCCGTCTCTTATAATTCCTCCCACTTTGCCCTCTTTGCCCATTTGCTTTGCAAAAGCTTCATTAATAATCACACTGTTACTATCTAATGCAGCTTCATGATAAAAATCACGGCCCGCAGCAAGCTTCATACCCATAGTTGATATAAATTGCGGACTCACATTTTGCCAGGAGATCAGCGGATTTTTGCTGGCATCTTTCCCGTCCCACGAATAATTGTCGGTATTGCTTCCTATTTGTAAAGCAGGGTTATCACTCAATGATGCATCTTCAACTACGCCTGTTTGTTTAAGATCGTTATAAACCGCCGGAAACTGGTCAGCCTGTTTCCCTTGCAAATTGATATAAATTAAGTTGCTTTTAGTAAAACCCAGCTGACGGTTTTTTACAAATTGTATTTGCTGATAAATGATAATTGTTCCTATTATCAATATTATTGATACCGAAAATTGAATTACCACCAAACCCTGCCTGATAAAGCCCGTACCTGTTGCGGATTTTATTTTTATATTCTTTAAAACAGCTATCGGGTTAAATGAAGAAAGATAAAATGCCGGATAGCTACCAGCGAGTAAGCCGGTAATAAGGCTTATACCAGCCAGGTACATTAAGTGTGCGGGTGCAAAAACGTCCGCACTTAAATCTTTTTGTACCAGGTTATTAAATGATGGCAACGCCAGGTAAATCATTCCAATGGCTATCAACACCGCAATAAACGACATGATAATAGCCTCGCTAATAAATTGTCCAATTAGTTTGCCTTTGCCCGCGCCCATCACTTTTCGTACGCCAACTTCTTTGGCCCTTTGTTCGGATCGCGCAGTTGATAAATTCATAAAATTGATGCAGGCAATCAATAAAATTATAAAGGCAATAAAAGAGAAAATGTTAACGTATTGTATGCGGCCGCCGCTCATTTTGCCGTCAACAAAATTATCATGGAGGTTCCAGTCGTTCATCGCAAACAGGAAACAAACTGTTTTGTCATCGTCTTTCTTTTTATTAGCGATAAAATGACTCAACTTTTGATTAACTGAGGCGAGATTTGCAGATGGCTCCAGTTCAACAAAAGTGCGAGCCCAATTGGCTCCCCAAATAGTCATCCAGGGTTGCTTATGATCAACGTTAGCCATCGGCGAGAGCCATTGAAATTGAAAACTGGAATTCTTTGGCAAATCTTTAAAAACTCCGGTAACGGTGTATTCCTGCTCATTATTTACTTTCAATGTTTTGCCTATTGGATCTGCATTTCCAAAAAACTTTGCTGCCATTGTTTCACTTATCACAACAGAATGTAATTCCTGAAATGGATTTGCAGCATTCCCTTTAACAAAAGGTAAATTGAGCATTGGGAGCAATTCTGCATCAGCAAATCTGCCTTTTTCAGTAATTGTTTTATCGCCGAGGGCAAAAAGCTCGTCACCATCGCCTCCAGTGGTTCTTGCTGCTCGTTTTATACCGGGTATTTCTGCTTTTAACACTTTGGCCATTGGCCCGGGAGTTGCATGAAAAGTACTTACTTTACCTTCGTAAGTTTGATTTTCGTAAATGGTATATAAACTGTCGTGCTTTTTAAAGTTTTGATTATAAATAAGTTCATCCTGAACCCATAAAAATATTAGTGAAGCACACGCAATGCCTATAGCAAGGCCGGCGATATTTAAAAAACTAAATGCGCGGTTCTTTAACAAACTGCGCAGGGTGGTTTTAATGTAATTTTTTATCATGATAATTTAGTTCATTGGTTCAATTTTTAATCTGCATTCTAATAAACCGCCTTGATCCACAAACCGGTAATTAGCCTATTCGCTTCTCAGGCTTTTTATTGGATTCACCATGGCCGCTTTCACCGCTTTATAGCCCACTGTCAGCCAGGCTATCACCACTGAAACGACCACGGATAGCACAAAAACCCATACATTTAATGATATACGATAGGCAAAGTTCTGCAACCAACCAGTCATGATGTAATAGGCTGCAGGCATAGCTATTAAACACGAAATCAGGATTAATAACATAAACTCTTTTGAAAACAGATAGATGATACTACTTATCGACGCACCTAAAACTTTGCGAACGCCTACCTCTTTTGTTCTTTGCACCGCCATGAATGATACCAGGCCGTACAAGCCAAGACAAGAAATAAATATGGCAATGAAGGCAAATATTTTATAAACCAGCGCCAACTGGTTTTCCTGTTTATAAAATTTGGCGATTGATTCATCGAGGAAAAAACCATTGTATGCATATTCGGGATAGGTTTTTTCCCATAGTGACTGAATACCGGCAACAGTTTTTACCAGATTGTTAGATCTTAATTTTACGGCCGCCTGCGATTCATATTTTTTTAAAGGATAAATAACAATCGGTTTTACAGTTTCCCGCAATGAATTGGTTTTAAAATCTTCTACCACACCCGTAATTGTTGCCCATGATCCGCCGCCCAGGCTAATGGTTTTACCAACAGCATCCTCATCGTGCAGAACACCCAACTTGCGCAATACTGTTTGATTTACTACCACCTGACGCATGGTATCGCTAACTTCATATCCCTTACCAGCGGTAAAGCGCAAACCAAATGTTTTAAAATAATCGGCATCCCCAATTTTAACAAAAGTTGGAAATCCGGCATCCTTTGCAGAATGATTAAAATTAAAGTTTTCAGCAGAGTTGTTATCAGATGATGGTGCATCGCTGTTAAAACTAACCGATTGCACGGCAGGGTTTTGCAAAACCTGCTGTTTAAATGATTGCATTTTTTTAAGACTGATGCTATCGGTATATCCCGGCAGCATGAGCACCGCATTTTTGTTGAATCCCAAATCGGCCTTGTTTACAAAATCCATTTGACTAACGGCCACCACTGTGCCGATAATTAGCAGTTGGGATATGGCAAATTGAGTAATTACGAGTGTACGCCTTAACGAAATACCACCAATGGACGCAGCGGTAATTTTGTTTTTAAGCGCCAAAACCGGTTTAAAACCAGACACTACTAAAGCAGGGTAAATACCCGAAAGAACAATTACCACAATTGCAGTAAGAGCTAAGAAAAATACACTGCCGCCATTTAGTAAATTGATATCATCAGGAACGCTGGCAATGTTTTTTAAATAAGGCAAGCTTAATTTACCAACCAAAATGGCCAAAAGGGTTGCTCCAATAACAATGAAGGCAGTTTCGCCTATTACCTGCACTGCCAGTTGTTTCCTGCTGCTGCCTAACACCTTACGGATACCAACTTCTTTTGATCGCCCCACAGATTGCGCAGTGGAAAGATTGATAAAATTGATAGAAGCCATTACAATAATTAAAATGGCAATAAAGGACAAGGTGCGCAGCGTTGCTTCGGTAGTGATATGATCGCCCAGGGTTACACCAAAAGTTGTATCAAAGTGCATTATTGACAATGGCTGAGCAACTATAAGATGATGTTTAAGACCTGCTTTATAGTACTTAATTGTTACCCTTTTTAACTGTTCACCAATATCATGGGGGCTTACGTGATCGGGAAAAAGCATAAAAACCTGGTGATTGCTACTGAGCAACCCCCAATCTTTTGAATATTGATACTCTGTTGGGTAATTTTTCCAGGTGATGTGTGATATCAATACTTTAAATGGGAAATCGCTGTTAGCAGGTGCATCTTCAATTACGCCGGCAACTTTCAGATTGATCAAATTATCCATTTTAATAGATTTTCCAACCGCATTTGTCCAACTGCCAAAATATTTAGAGGCCGTACTTTGATCTAATACAACCATGTGAGGATCAGCCAGAACAGCAGGGCCGCCAGCCAACCACTTCCAACTAAAAATATCGAAAAATTGAGGCTCAATAAAAACAACTCCTATATTTTCGGTAAACTTTTTGCCACCGGTATATTTAAGGTCGCTGCCATCCATCACTGTAATCTGACTACCATAACTGGAATTTATAGATGCAACCTTTGCTTTGGGAAATTCCAATCTTAAAGCCTCGGTAGCAGGTATGGCAACACCGGGGTTGTAATCAATTCCGCCCTCATTTTTTTCTTCGGTAGCAATATGATAGATATTTTTATAGTTCGGTTGAAAAGTATCATAACTCAACTCGTACTGAATAACCAGAAAGATAAGCAAACAGGCTGCAATGCCCATTGTTAATCCAATTATATTAATAGCCGAATAAGTTTTATGGCGAATAATATTTCGCCAGGCAATTTTCAAATAGTTTTTTATCATAATTTCAACTTACTATAAGGAATATAAATCACATATCAAAAATACAATACATTAATAATCAATACACTAGCATAAAACCTCTATTATTCGCTCCTTAAACTCTTTACCGGGTTTGCCAGTGCTGCTTTAATTGATTGAAAACTTATAGTTGCAAAAGCAATAATTAAAGCAATAACAGCCGCCAACGCCAATACCCACCAACTAATGCTAATGCGGAATGCAAAATCAAGCAGCCATTTGTTCATAACAAACCAAGCCACAGGCAATGCAATTATGCCGGCAATTAAAACCAGTTTCAAAAAGTCTTTTGAAAGCTCGGTTACTATTTGCGGCACACTGGCTCCTAAAACCTTGCGTACACCTATTTCTTTAACCCGTTGGGTAATTGTGAAGGCCGATAAGCCAAACAGGCCCAGGCAGGCAATAAATATGGCTATGCACGAGAATATGGTAAATAAACTGCCTTGCTGCTGCTCACTGTTATATAATTGGGCAAATTTTGAATCTAAAAAAGTAAAATCAAAAGGCACTTCGGGTGCATATTTGTGCCAGGTGCTTTCAATAGTACTCATAGCCGACCTCACATTATGACCATCTATCTTTATAGACATTTTGCCATTGAAACTTTGATTTGGCGAAGGAAGCGTCATAATTAACGGTATAATTTGTTGATGTAATGATTCAAAATGAAAGTCTTTTACCACACCAATCACTTTTCCGCGTATGCCGCCATACCTCATATCTTTTCCTACTGCATTTTCGGCTGTTTTCCACCCCAAAGCCTGCACTGCAGATTCATTGATAATATAGTTACTGGTATCCGTAGCAAATGCTTTCGAAAAATTACGTCCCGATGCCATTTGCATGCCATAAGTTGGGATAAAATCATAGTCGGTGGCAATACATTTTAAATCAATTTTGGTGGTCTGCATTGCCCCTCCCTGCAAAACAGCTGCATCTTGTTCATCAAGCAAACGCCCTGAAGGAATGCGCGATGAGTGACCAACATTTTTCACTGCCGCATTCTTTTCAATTTCATTTTTAAATGATTGATATTGTTTAGTCAAAGCATTAGGGAAGTCCATCGTTAAAATAAAGTCTTTGTTAAATCCAAGATCTTTATCTTGAACATATTGCAATTGCTGGTATACCACTGTAGTAGCCACAATTAAAATAATGGAAATAGAAAACTGAAGCACCACCAACACCTTTCTGAAAGAAATATTTCCGGAGCCAACCTTCAAGATCCCCTTCAATACCTTTACCGGCACAAACGATGACATAAACAAGGCTGGATAAATCCCGCTAATCAAGCCTATCACAAAAGGCAATAATATTACGGGAAGTAAAACAGACCATTGTAATAAGCTATTAATGGATAATACCTGGTTGGATAGTTTATTTATCAGCGGTAAAACGAGTGCGGTAAGTACAAAGGCAAGTATCAATGCGATCCAGGTAATTAGTATAGATTCACTTAAAAACTGGCTGATAATTTCTTTCCGCTGAGCGCCAATTACTTTTCTTATTCCTATTTCTTTAGCCCTTAAGGCTGAACGCGCGGTAGACAGGTTCATATAATTGATACAGGCTATCAATAAAATAAACAGTGCAATTGCCGAAAATATATACACCCTGATAATATCACCATTCTCTTCAATTTCATCATCCAAATGCGAAGTGAGGTGAATATCAGTAAGCTTTTGTAAAGTAAGTTTAGTTGCCTGATGTGTTTTAACGTTACCTGGCATGCCCGGCAAATGCACATAATTATCCAAAAAATTGGGTAATTGCGCTTCAACCCTGCTTACGTTATAGTTTTTAGGGAAAAGCAAATAGGTATAAAAGGCATTGTTGCCGAAATTAGTTTCCAATTGTTTCTCTCCATAAACTGAACTGTCTTTTAATGTACTGAATGATAGCAACAAATCGGGGTGTAGGTGTGCATTTTGCGGGAACGCCTTGTAAATACCTGTAACCTTAAACTCGTGCTTGTTATTATCAAATTGGATGGTTTTGTTTATAGGATCTTCATCGCCAAAATATTTCTTTGCAGTAGCTTCGGTCATCATTACAGAATAAGGCTCTGTCAATGCGCTTTTCTGATCGCCTTTAACCATTGGTACATTAAAAAAATCGAAAAAATTCTCATCGGCTATAAATCCGTTCTTTTCGTTAAAAAGTTTGTCTTTATATTTTAAAGCCGATATACCATTTGGGAGAACACGGGTTACCTTTTCTATGTCCGGAAAAGCACTTTGCAACAAAGGCCCGAATGGGGGTGCTACAGCACTTAAATGCAAATTCTCTATCCCCTGACCCGAGTAAAATATCCGGGTTACCCTATAAATATCATTCGCCTTTTTATTAAACTTATCGTAACTGCGCTCATTAATAATATAGGTTAAAATAAGCAAGCAACAAGTTAATCCCACCGTTAACCCGAATATATTAATAAATGAAATAAATGGATTCCTTTTGATATTACGGAATGCACTTCGTAAATAGTTTTTTATCATGGCGCCTTTAATTAAACAATTTCTTCTGTTATGTATTAAACCGGACAATACATACCCCTGCATCTGGTTTAAAACCCATACCAAACCATTAACAAATTAAAAATCAACACTTTATATTTACAATCAAAATAAAACTGTACGAAGACGTAACACCTCGTGTACGATTATGATACAGTTTATTTATGGAGCGTAAGTGATTAAGAATTAAAAAGCTATAAATAAAAAAAGCGGTTTGCAAAGTCGATAATAAAAGACCTCACAAACCGCTTATAAGCATTAAATGCTATTTATTAATTAAAGCTCAGATTCAGGCTGCCGCTGGCGTCAACACTCACTGGTATACCGCCACCGTTTATGCTTCCTTTAATATGAGTTTTTTCCCATTCGCCGCTGAAATTTTTAACAGAAACAGAATTTATTTTATCAGCTGACAGATTCAGGTTCATTCCAACATTGGCTGGTAATTTAAGGTCGACATGACCGCCACTAACATCCAGTTTTACATATTTGCCAACCTGATCCATATCAACATGCATACTACCACCACTGGTTGAAGCTTCAAGGCTGCATGACAATTTGGTCAAATTAACACTGCCGCCTGATGTTCCGGTAATAAGTTCGCCTTCAATGCTGTTTGCCTGTATGCTGCCGCCACTCGTTTCTGCACGGATGGTTCCTTTTAAATCATCCAAATGTAACGAGCCGCCTGATGTTTCCAGTTTTATGGTGCCGTGGCAATTGCTGGCGTGGATACTACCTCCGCTGGTTTCCAGGTTAATATCATTGCCTGAGTTGGAAACTTCAATACTTCCGCCTGATGTTTCACCTTTAATTACCCCTGTTAAGGCATCTACATGTAAGCTGCCGCCACTGGTGCTAAAGTTCTCATTACCTGATAAATTATCCAGATGAATGCTGCCACCACTGGTACCCAAATGCGTATCAACATTTTTAGGGACAAATATTTTAAAAGAAATACTTAATTGTTTTCTCCAGTCCCAGTTAATGCCACCATCATGCTTTCTTTTTGCTAAAACATGTAATTCGTGATTGCTTACTGTAACTTCCAGTTTGTAGTCTTCATCCAATCTTTTTTGTATTTCCTCTTTTGAAAGTTCCTGGTTATTGTTGCCATGAACATAGATATCAACACGGGGAGCTTCGCCCGCAGCACCGCTAACGGCAATACTACCGCCTGATGTTTCTACATAAACATCTTTAATAGCATCGTTTGCTAATGACTTTGTTTGATAGGGTGTTTTATTCCAATCCTGCGCTAAAAGAACAGTGCTTTGGCAGGCTATAAGCAATACTAGTAAATACGTTTTCATCTCTTTTTATTTAGTTTATATAATAGACCAGTATTTTAAAGCGTACGTTGCATGACATCACAAAAATTATTGCAAAAAACTAACAATAGTTAACAATTGATAACTACCAGGCAACAATCAGCGCTAATTATTCTGATTTTAAACTATCTACCGGGTTTGCCAAAGCTGCTTTAATGGCCTGCATACTTATTGTAAATGCTGCTATCATTAAGGAAACTGCACCGGCAACAATAAATATCCACCAATTAATATGAATGCGATATGCAAAATCCTGAAGCCATTTGTTTGATGCAAACCATGCTATGGGTGAAGCAATTACGATGGCAACAAATACCATCAACAAAAAATCCTTCGAGATAAGCAAAACAATAGACGATACGTTTGCGCCCAGTACTTTTCTTATACCAATTTCTTTAGTGCGCTGCACTACCGAGAAAGCAGTAATGGCAAACAACCCCAAACAAGCAAGTAATATCGCTAAGCTCGAAAAGGTTGTAAAAACTTCTGCTGCGCGTTGTTCTGTGCGATAAAGTGCATCATAATCGTCATCTAAAAATTTGTATTCAAATGGCCTTTCCGGCACCTCCTGCTTCCAAATATTTTCAATTGTGCCAATTGTATTTGGCGTATTATTGCCTCTTATCCTTACAAACACATCCTGGGTTTGATAGTAATCTAAAAACATAAGCAATGGGCTAATAGCGCTATGAAACGATTTGAAATTAAAATCCTTTACAACAGCCTTTACCGTTCCGGGTAAATCTTTTGAGATTTTCTTTCCAATAGCCTGCTCAGGCGTCCAGCCCAAAGCCCTCACCGCCGATTCATTCAACATAAACGAATAATGGAAATTTTTATAATTGTCGGTGGTATCCATCTGCAAAACATCGGTATGATCAAAATCATTACCGGCAATTATTTTCAACTGTAGCGTTTTTATAAAATCCTCGTCCATAGGCAAGGCATTCACGGTAAGGCTTTTACCATCATCTGTTTTTATAGCATCTCCCCACATTACATTTACTGGTTCGTTGTTTGCCGTAGCAACACTTTCAATTCCCGGAGTATTACGTAGTTCTTTCTTCAGCTCATTTATTCGCGTTATACTCATATTATAACCAAGCGTTAAAACCACTACATTGCTTTTATTATAACCAATATCTTTATTGCGGATATATGATAGCTGCTGCAATATTACCACCGTAGTGATGATTAGAAATATGGAGATAACAAATTGAAAAATAATTAACGATTTGCGCGTACCTGTTCCGGAAGTAAAAGAAAAGCCAGCTTTTAATATTTTTGATAGTTTGATATTAGATAACAATACCGCAGGATAAGCACCGGCAGCTAATCCAATAATTATAGTCAATACGAATATGCTGATCATTATTGTGGGATCAAAAAATGCTGCATATGTAAACTGGATACCCGATATCTGGTTAAAATAAGGCAAAGCAATGAAGGCTATGCCTATTGCCAAAACAATACCGATAAAGGCAACAAGCAATGCCTCGCCAATAAATTGCGTAAACAACTGAGATCGGCCTGCTCCCATAACTTTCCGGATACTGATTTCGGCACCACGTCCTGCAGATTGGGCAACTGAGAGATTAACGTAGTTGACGCATGCAATAATTAAAATCAGCAGCGCTACTACAACCAAAATATAAACGTAAACAATACTGCTGGCTGGTTCCATGTCGCCCGGCAGGTTTGAATATAAATGAACTTTTGTTAGCGGTTCCAGATAAAAATTTACAAACTGCCCATCGGGCAACTTAAGCTCATCTTTATCAACCACCTTCATATAATCATGTATTTTTTGTTGCAATGGCTGTATCTGGTCTTTATTTTTAAGCAGCAGGTAGGTTATATAATTGGCTCCATAATATTGTTCTTTTTTTGCCTGATTAAGCGTGTTGAATGGAACTAAAAAATCAAACTTAAACTGGGAAGTTGAAGGTGCATCAGCCGCAACAGCAGAAACCGTATAATTTCTATCACCGGCTTTTAAAACTTTACCAAGCGGGTCTTCATCTCCAAAGTATTTTTTTGCTGTTGTTTGGGATATAACCATTTTATCCGGCGAACTTAAAGCATCGGCAACACTACCTTTAATAAGTTTAAAAGAAAATATTTGAAACAGGGAAGGCTCAGCATACAGAAAATTATTTTCCTCAAATACCAGGTTATCACGTTTAACTATCCTTGAACTTTTATACAGACGTACATAGTTCACAATTTCAGGAAACATCCTGCTGAATTGCGGGCCTACTTTTGTACCGGTGCAAGCCATTTTTTGCGATCCGCCGCCATGATTATATTCCATGGTAACGCGCACAATTTTATTAGCGTTTTTATTAAAATTGTCATAAGTCAGCTCGTGCTTTAAATAAACACCTATCAACAAGCAGCTTACAATACCTATTGTTAAACCTATGATATTAATGAGAGAATACAGTTTGTTTTTTTGCAGATTACGCCACGCGATTTTAAAATAGCTTTTTATCATAAATACAGATTCTAATCAATACCAACTTTTATAAGACTACCATTTTAGCGTTTAGGTTGCATCAGAAAAATATTTTAATAAATTTAATATCGGCCCATTTATTCGCTCCTTAAGCTCTTTACAGGATTAGTTAATGCAGCTTTGATAGATTGAAAGCTTATGGTGATGAAAGCGATAACTACTGCAGTCAATCCCGCCAGTGCCATTTCCCACCATTGGATATTTTGCCGGTAGGCAAACCCCTGCAACCACTGTTTCATGGCCCACCAGGCTAACGGCGATGCTATGAGTATAGCTATGCCCACCAGCTTAATAAAATCTTTAGAAAGCATACCAACAATAGTCGACATATCGGCTCCTAAAATTTTCCGGATGCCAATTTCTTTGGTGCGTTGCTCAGCAGCATAGGCAGCTAAACCAAAAAGACCAAGGCATGCTATGATTATAGCCAGAGAAGTAAATGCTATAAATATTGTGCCGATACGCTGCTCGGACCGATAAAGCGCATCAAATTGCTGATCTAAAAACGAATAATCAAACTGATGATTGGGCGATAGTTCAGTCCATCTTTTTTTAATTTGTGCTAATAACGCAGGTATGTTGGCAGAGTTAACGCGGGCACAAAAAGCTCCTCTGCTGCCATTGAGTCTGAAAACCAAAGGAGTAACATTTAAACGAAGCGACTTAAAGTTAAAATCCTTTATTACACCAATGATGTGATATGCCTTGAGACTTTTTACCATATTATCAGCCGGAGCATATAATTTTTGGTCAATCGGGTTTGAAAATGCCAGTACTTTTACTGCCGCTTCGTTAATAATTAATCCGGATGAATCCGTGAGCATTTCTTTTGAAAAATTGCGCCCACTAATAATCTTCATTCCAAGTGTATTGATATAATCTTCGTCGATGCCCCAAATCTGTGTGTGCAATGCCCGCTTGGGATCTGGCGCCTGATCTTTAAAAAGTGAGGTACTGTTACCATAATCCCATGTAGGCAAAGCTTCTGATAAACTGGCATCCGTGACACCCGCAATTTGTTTTACTTCCTGCTTAAAGGTTGTGGCACTGCTGCCAAGAGCATCCACGTTTCCAACGGTTAACACATGATCGCGATTGTATCCCAGGTCTTTATTCTGAATAAATTTTAATTGATTATAGATAACCAGCGTACCAATAATTAAAAATATAGAGATAGCAAATTGAAATACTACCAAGAAACTGCGAAGCAACCCACCTTTAAAGCCGCTTGCCAGTTTACCCTTTAATACATCTATTGGATTAAAACCCGAAAGGAACAAAGCCGGATAAGAACCCGCCAGGCAACCTATTACTATTATAATTATAAATAATGACGGAATAAGCCAGCTTATTATGTGCGGAGTTATTATTAGATCCTTACCCGACATCTGGTTAAACAACGGTAATAGCGCCCAGGCTGCAAAAACCGCAATTATTGCGCCCAGTAGGGTGACAATAATAGATTCTGTTAAAAATTGAGCGATAAGATATTTACGGGGCGAGCCCAATACTTTACGTACGCCAACTTCACGTGCCCTGTTTGATGACCTCGCTGTTGAAAGGTTCATAAAATTGACACAAGCTATAAGCAGGATAAAAATGGCTATTGCAGAGAAAATATAAACATAGTCAATGTTACCGTTAGCGTCAAATTCGGCAACACGATTGGAATAGAGGTGTATTTTTTTTAACGGGATTAAATTAATGCGGATATAGTTGCCGGCTTGCTCAAACTTTGCAAAGTTTAAATGAAGAATACTTTCCATCTGGGGGCCTGCGTGCCTTTTATAAAAATCATCAAATTTGGCTTCCAATTTCTTAGAATCGGCACCGGATTTCAGCAATATATAAGTGTTAAAATTTGAGTCGAACCATGCAATGTCTTTGGCCTCGGCAAGTGTTGGCATGGAGATAAAGAAATCAAAACGAAAATGCGATTGATGAGGAATATTTTTAATAACCCCTGTAATTTTATATTGAGCGGTATCATTAAAAGTTAACACCTCTCCTACAACATTAGTTCTGTTAAAATACTTCTGGGCAATCTTCTCAGTTATTACAACGCTATGAGGTTCAGTTAATGCTGTTGCCGGGTCCCCATTGATCATAGGTAGTGTAAACACATCAAAAACAGAAGGATCAGCATAAATCATCATATCCTCCTGTATATTCTGATTGCCTTTTTTTACCTGGTATCCGCCTTTACCCCTAAATCTAACCACCTGCTCAATTTCGGGAAAATCGGCTTTCATAGCTGCTGCCATGGGTGCCGGCGATACTGCATATGAATTACTTACCCCTCCAAATTTGATATCATCATTTACACGATAAATACGATCAGCCTTTTCGTTGTATCTGTCATAACTTAATTCATCAAACACATAAAATACAATAAGCAGGCAGGTAGCTAGGCCCAGCGCAAGTCCCAGCACATTAATAATGGTGAAACCTTTATTTTTCATCAGGCTGCGGAACGCCGTTTTGATATAATTTCTTATCATGATATTTTAATTTATTCGTTTCTTAAGCTTTTAACAGGGTTAACTAACGCTGCTTTTATTGTTTGGTATGATATAGTAATAGCCGCAATAATGAATGACGCCGCTATGGCGATCACAAAAATTCCGGCGTTGATGTTAATATGATAGGCATAATTTTGCAGCCAGCTATGCATGGCGTAATAGCCTATTGGTGCTGCAATAAAAAACGCAATGGAGATAAGCAATATAAACTCTTTTGAGAATAAACCTACAATACTCATTAATGGTGCCCCAAGTACTTTTCTAATTCCTACTTCGCGGGTACGCTGCGATGCGGCGAATGAGATCAGTCCGTATAGTCCCAAACATCCAATTAATATGGCTATTGCCGAAAAAAACCTGAAAGCAGTATATACTTTTTGCTCCTGTGTGTAAAACGAGGCAATATGCTCATCAAGAAACTGATATTCAAATAAATTATCAGGGAATAATGCCGACCACGTTTTATTTATATTCTCAATTGTACTACTCATTGCCGCAGGCTGCAATTTTACATTTACCATAAAAAATGCATCCGCATAGTACATCAACACGCAAGCGCGTCTTTTCTTATGTTTTGATTCGCTTTGAAAATCCTGCATTACGCCAATGATGTTTGCCCGCCGGCCGTTCATCATAATATGCTGTCCAATTGCCTTTTCAGGGTCCATAATGCCAACTTTGTGGATCAGCGTTTCATTGGCAACAATGTTTTGGACAGTATCTTTTGGATCAACTTTGCTTATTTTTTGCCCCGCCAGCATTTTTAAACCGAACATGTCAGTAAAGTTTTCATCAACAAACTTTATCTCAGTTACATCATCTTTAGTTATGCCGTGGTCTGGTGCGCTGAATCCGGCGAAGCTGGTATTATATGATGGCGCTCCCGAGGAAAATGCAACTTGCCTTACTCCGGGGTTATTGATAAGATAATGCGTCAAAACAGCCTTTTTTGCCTGGTTAGGCAGGTTGAACGAAATGATAGCATTCTTGTTAAAGCCTAAATCCTGGTTTTGAAAATAGTCCATTTGATGGGCAACAACCAATGTGCCTACTATCAGGATCTGAGAAATGGCAAATTGAGCCACCACCAGGCCTTTTCGTAATGTAAAACCTTTTGCCGGTGTACCGGTATTATTTTTCAATGATTCTATAGGTTGATAAGCCGACTGAACGAAAGCCGGATATAAACCTGCCAGTAAGATAACCAGTACGGTTAGCCCGGCTATAACGCCTATTACCAATGGTTGTTTAAGTTCATTGGCATCAATCTTTATATTTAACCAATTACCAGCTTCTGACAAAAACAACGATGCAATAACAACCCCTAAAAACAAGGCAATCAGTATCAATATGGTTGTTTCACCCATAAATTGCTTAATCAGCTGCGACCTGTGAGCACCCAACACTTTACGTACTCCAACCTCTTTAGCCCTTTTAATTGCCTGTGCGGTGGCCAGGTTGATAAAATTAATACAGGCTGTAATGATAATAAGTAACGCTACACCAAACAGCGCATAGTAGGTATCCTTAGATGTTGGCGTTATGGTATTGTTGATATAACGCTGATCAAAATGAATAGCCTTAAGTGGCTGCAATGGCAACCTGACCTCTTTAGGATTTAATCCCCAATTTTTGTGAAGAAACGCCGGGATTTTACGTTGAATCTGTTGCAGGGAATAGTGCGGAGGCAGCAATATAAATGTAAAATAACCACCACCAATATCCCAGAAATTAGACGTGCCCTCTTTAAGTTGTTTTTTTATAGTTTCTAACGATACCAATAATTGCAAAGGCAGGCTTCTGTTGCCGGGAAGATCTTTTATAACTCCTGTAACTTTAGCATTTATCTGGTTCTCGATATTGATCACCTCGCCCATCGGATTTTTATCTCCGTAATATTTTTTGGCAAGACTCTCGGTAAGAACAATGCTATTTGGCTCGCTGAGGGCCGTTTTAGGGTCGCCGCTGATCCATTGAAAATTGAATATCGCGGGTAAGTGTTCATCGGCAAAGGCGAAATCATTTTCGCGAAAGCGGTTATTATTCACCTTAACCATCACTTCATGACTATACATTACCTGCGCTACCTGCTCCAGTTCCGGGAAAGCGGCCCGCATGGCAGGCGCAATCGCCAGCGATACATTTGAATTAAAATCAATAGCGTTTAGCGTTACCCGGTAAGTCCGGTCGGCTTTGCTATAGTCATCATAATTGAGTTCGTTCCTCACTATTAAAAATATAACCAGGCAAGCGGCAATACCCAGGGTAAGGCCAAAAACATTCAAAAAGGCATAACTGAGGTTACGCCTGATATTCCTGAATGCAATAATTACATAGTTCTTGAACATATCTTTTGAGTTTATTGGTTCGTTATTATTACTCAGAGCATCTAAATCATTCGCTTCTTAAACTTTTAACCGGATTGGCCAAAGCAGCTTTAATAGCCTGAAAACTTACCGTTGACACCGTTATCAGCATAACAACAGCACAAGCAATTAAAAAAACGGCCGGCCCAATATCAACACGATAGGCGAAACTTTGCAGCCATTGATGCATTATCCACCAGGCAAGCGGGAAGGCAATAAGCACTGCAATAAAAATCAGCTTCAAAAAGTCGCTGGTGAGCATTAAGGTTATATTGTTTACCGTTGCGCCAACTACTTTGCGTATCCCAATTTCTTTTTGCCGTTTTTGAGCAGTAAACGCCACTAATCCAAAAAGACCCAAACAAGAAATAATAATGGCCAGGCATGAAAAATATTCCGATAGCCTGGAAGCGCGCACTTCTGTTTCGTATTGCTTTTGATAAGCTTCATCCAAAAACGTGTAAGAAAAAGGGAACCCAGGGTTATAAGCTGTATAAAGAGTTTCAATTTTTGCCAGTGTAGCTTTTTGATTGTCTGCCTTAATCCGTACAATCATTTTGTACCAAGGGTTTACACCTCCGGCCATCAAAATAAACGCAGGCTTTACAACTTCGTGCAATGACTCAAAATGATAATCTTTCACTATACCGATAATCTGATAAGGCACATTAAATATCTTTACGTTTTTACCTATCGGATCTTTCAAATGCATGGCACTTATAGCCGTTTCATTTAATATCAGCTTATTACCCTCGGCACCAAAATCTTTTGTAAAAGATCGACCAGCGGCCATTTTCATACCTAATGTTTCAATAAAACTATACCCACTATAAAAACCTTCAAAATAAACATCCTGTCTGGTATCGCCATCCCAGCTTACCACAGCGGTACCGTAGTTGCGACCAACAATATTATGTTGGGTGTAACTGGCGTTCACTACACCCGGAATATTTCGCAACTCAGCCGCAAATTGTTCTTCGTTTCCCTGTAGTTTTCCTTCAGAATCAAAACGAACAACATTATCTTTATTAAAACCTAGTGATGTTGATTGAATAAATTGAACCTGTTTATAAATTACCAATACCGTAACAATAAGCATTACAGACAGGGTAAATTGAAATACCACAAGCCCTTTGCGTGCAATAATTTCGGAAACAGAAGATTTGAGCTTTCCTTTTAAAATAGTTAAAGGATTGAATTTGGATAGATATAACGCCGGATAACTGCCAGAAACTATCCCAGTAAATAATACAATTCCCAACAAAGTTAAAATTAGCTGAACATCGAAAGTTAGTTCGAGGCTTTTGCCGGTTAACTGGTTAAATTGAGGCAACAGCAACCAAACAATGCCAACGGCAATCAGTGTGGTAAACAATGCCAGTAATAACGACTCCGAAAGAAATTGGGTAATAAGCTGGCCGCGCCCGGCGCCAACTACTTTTTTGATGCCCACTTCCTTCATCCTGCCTGCTGCTTTAGCGGTAGACAGGTTCATAAAGTTGATACAGGCTATAATCAAGATGAAAATTGCGATTAATGAAAACAGTTTCACATAGTCGGATTTACCACCTACGCGCGATCCATGATTAAAAGTATTTTGCAAATAATTGTCTGAAAATTTCGTGGCAAATATGCTGCGGGTAGTATCGCCGCTGTATTTTTCAACCATGCGCGAAATTTTCGCATCGAAGGCTTTAATGTCTGTTCCCTTTTTCAGCAATACAAAATTATGCGGACCTGCATTATTCCAGGTATCTACCCATTCTTGTCCCGCTGAATGGGCCAGGTAATCAAAAGACAACACAAAATCAAATTGCTGCGACGAATGGGTCGGCACTTTCTGAAAAATGCCGGAAACAAAGAAATCTTTATCGTGCTGAAATTTAATAGCCTTACCTATGACGTTTTCGGTAGTATTAAAGAGTTTTTCAGCCAGTTCATCAGATATTACAATTGAATTTCTATCGGCGAGCACTTTACTCCGGTCACCTTGAAGCATTTTGAAAGAGAAAATATTGAAGTAGTCTTTACCCGCATACTGCCCCACCGCCTTGATATTTTTATCGCTAACAGTAAGCGTGAATTTCTGAAACCAGTCTGGCGGTGCCAATGGCGATGCGTAGAGTACTTCCGGGTCTTGCATTACCAATGTAGGACTAACTAATCCCGATGACTCGTCCCAAAGTTTAACTTCGCCAGCCGTTTTGCGGTGTTCCATTATCTGGTAAACCTGGTTATCATTATCAAAAAACTTATCGTAACTCACCTCGTCACGTACCCACAAATAAATCAATAAAGTACAGGCTATTCCGGCAGAAAGTCCAATAACGTTTAATAAGGTAAACTGCCTGTCCTTTTTTAAGTTGCGAAACGCAATTTTCAAATAGTTCTTTATCATGCTAATGTCTCCTTCGTTTATTGATATGGGCCGGTAACTTCTTTTTATCTATTATTCACTTCGCAGACTATTAATAGGGTTACTCAAAGCAGCTTTTATTGATTGAAAACTGATGGTAATAAATGCTATTATAATTGCAGTAAACCCTGCAGCAGCCAAAATGTACCATTGTATAGTGGTGCGATAGGCAAAATCCTGCAGCCATTTTTGCATTACCCACCAGGCTAATGGCGTTGCAATTAAAATGGAGATCAACACCAGTTTTATAAAATCCATTGAAAGCATACCCACTATGGTTGATATATTGGCGCCCAAAACCTTGCGGATGCCGATTTCTTTGGTGCGCTGTTCGGCCGCGTAGGCTGCTAAACCAAATAAGCCGAGGCAGGCGATAATTATAGCCAGCGTACTAAATGATATAAACATTGACCCAAAACGCTGCTCAACGCGATAGGTTGCATCAAAATCCTGATCCATAAAAGAATAGGTAAACGGCTGGCCTGGTGACAAACCTTTCCATCTGTTTTCAATCTGCGACATTAAAGCGGTTAGGTTTGCTGAATGAATTTTCACACTGATGGCGCCATTATCGGTATCATACACCATAGCCAATGGCCCTATATTATCTTTTAAAGAGGCGAAGTTGAAATCCTTTACCACACCGATAATATGATATTGCTGTAAGCCAAATGAATCACGAAAAACATCTTTATTTAACGGATCAAGCTGTCCGTACTTCCGTGCAAATGCTTCATTTACGATCATCGCGGCGGTATCTGACGACATATCTTTTGAGAAGTTGCGCCCGCCGATAAGGTGAAGGCCCATAGTATTGATATAATCTTCATCTACCGACCAGAATTCTGTTAAAATATCTTCTTTAATATCAATTTTTCTGTGCGGAAAAAGACCCGTTTTAAGACTTTCATCTCCGGTTGGCTGATAAGATGACATCGTGGCGTTTGATACGCCCGGCAGTTGTTTGAGCTCATTTTTCAGGATCTTTGCCTGCTTGCCTAATGTATTGGTATTTTTGATAACTAGTACCTGGTTGCGATCAAAGCCAAGGTTCTTATTTTGAATATAGCTCAACTGGTTATAAATTACCAGTGTACCGATGATAAGGAATATAGAAATAGAAAACTGGAAGACTACCAAAAAGCTCCTCAAAAAGCCTCCTTTAAATCCCGCAGAAATTTTCCCTTTCAATACAGCTATGGGTTGAAACGATGAAAGATAAAGCGCAGGGTAAGAGCCTGCCAGAAAGCCTACTACTAAAACAATGATAAGCAAAGAAGGAATTAACCAGACAATTGTTTGCGAGGTAACAACCAGCTGTTTATCTGCCATTTGATTAAATAATGGTAGCAACATAAATGCCAAAGCTACGGCGACAATAGCAGACAGCAATGTAATCAAAACCGATTCGGTTAAAAATTGGGCCACAAGGTACTTACGTGCTGAGCCCAATACTTTACGCACCCCAACTTCTTTTGCACGGTTGGACGACCGGGCGGTTGAAAGGTTCATAAAGTTAACGCAGGCAATGAGCAATATAAATATGGCAATCAACGAAAATATATACACATGCTGGATGTTACCGCCTTTTTCCAACGGATATTGTGCATCAATATCGCGAAGATGAATATCGACCAGTGGCTTTAAAAACATGCGCAGATGGTTGTCGCCGGTTGTCCACGTTGATGGATTGTAGGAGTTTTTAATATCGATATCAGTAAGCGCTTTTTCCAGTTTGGCAACATTGGTACCAGGTTTTAGCAGTAAATAATTATGCAAACCTGCATATCCCCAACCGGTGGCTTTACTCTCAGGCCGTGACGAAAAAGATAGAAAAAAGTCGTAGTGGAAATGCGATTGTTTCGGTATATCTTTAATTACCCCGGTTATTTTATAAGTATTGGTATCATTTATGGTGAGTGTAAGCCCGGTAACATCAACTTTGTTAAAGTATTTTTTTGCGGTGCTTTCGGTAATTACTGCGGTATTAGGTTCGTCGAGCGCGTGCGCCGGCTTACCGTCAATCATCGGCAGTGTAAAAACATCAAATATTGATGATTCGGTAAAAACTACCTTGCGCTCTAAAATATCAGCATTATTCTTTTTAATGTAGAATTTTTGAGGCGAAAGGAATAATCCATCTTTATCTATCAACCTAGCTACCTTTTCCACCTGAGGAAAACTTGTTTTCAGTATGTTATTCCATGTTACTTCGGATGTTGCATATATACCTGCATTGCCGTTCAGCTTGGCATCTGTTGAGATACGATATATTCTGTCGGTCTTGGTGTTGAACCGGTCGTAGCTTAATTCATCAACTACGTAAAATACAATGAGTAAACAGGTTGCAAGCCCCACAGATAACCCCAACACATTTAAAATGGTGAAGCCTTTGTTTTTTAAAAGGCTACGATACGCCGTTTTTAAATAATTTTTGATCATGTTATTGGTTCATTAGGTTAATTGTTTACCTGAGTCTTTCACCTATTCGCTTCTCAGACTCTTTACAGGGTTTGCACCAGCTGCCTTTATTGCCTGGAAACTGATAGTAGCCAACGCTACCGCAATTGCCACAACGCCAGACAAGCCGAAGATCCACCAGCTAATATTGATACGATAGGCAAAGTCCTGCAGCCAGCTATCCAATCTCCACCAGGCTATAGGTATTGCAATTGCTATAGCTATAAGCACCAGCTTTATAAAATCCTTTGATAACAATAATACAATATTGAAAATAGAGGCTCCAAGCACTTTGCGTACGCCTATTTCTTTTGTGCGTTGCAGCGTGGCAAAAAGGGATAGGCCTAAAAGACCGAGACAGGCTATAAAAATAGCGAAGCTGCCAAATATGCTGAACGCCTTGCCAAATAACTCATCGTTTTTGTATTGTGCATTAAACTGTTCATCCAAAAAACCATAGTCGAAAAGGTTGCCGGGAAAAAAGTTCATATATTTTGCTTTAACAGCGGCAACAGTTGCTTCTACATTTTTGGCATCAATCTTTATTGATATTTGACTTTGAATATTTAATACCGGCTCAAGTAAAGTTGGCTCAATGGTGTAGCGCAATGATTTCTGATGAAAATCAGCAACTACGCCAACTATATCCCACTTTTTGTTTCCATTCATTATGCTGTGGCCAATAGCGCTGGCCGGCGACGAAAACCCAAGCGTTTTTACCGCGTTTTGGTTTAAAATAACACTGTGTAATTTCTGGAAATCAGAATTGTAGTCGGTTTCAACAAAGTTTCTTCCGGCCACCAGTTGCATATTATAAGTTTTCAGATAGTCGGCGCTCACACCATCAAAGCGCATGGTATATCGTGTATTTGGATCTCCATCAAATGCCCTTACACCAAAGTTCCGGCCCATTTCATTACCGGGTACCCAAAATGATGTAGCGGCATTTTTCACACCCGGAATTTGATCCATTTCATTAACAAATGCTCTGGTTCGCGTTACAAAAGTGGTATCTTGTTTTACTACCGAAGGCCCATTGATAACCAACACCTGATCGATATTGATTCCCAGTTTCTGACTGTTCATGAACTTTATTTGCCTGTACACCACAAATGATCCGGTAATGAGCACAACAGTTATGGCAAACTGACCAATAACCAAGCCTTTACGTAAAACAGCACCTTTTTTTGAACTGCTGAACCGGCCTTTTAATACCAGTATCGGTTTGAAAGAAGATAAAACAAAAGCCGGATAAAAGCCCGAAATAAATATGCCGGCCAGAATAATGGCGATGAGGCTAATAGTGATTAAATAACCACCCAATCCCTTTTTAAACAGGTAAGCAAACGAAAGCTCATGCTGAACCAGATCATTAAAAATGCCTTGCGCCAGATAAACCATAACAAGAGCAATAATCAATGCAATAACATTGATGAGGAACGACTCTGTTAAAAACTGCCGTATCAGTTGGCCACGGGTTGCACCTGTAACCTTACGTACCCCCACTTCTTTCGCCCTTTCAACTGAGCGGGCGGTGGCCAGGTTAATATAATTTACCCAGGCAATTCCGATAATAAACAAAGCAATAATTAGCAATCCCCAAACTACGTTTGAACTGCCGGTTTGCCCAATTTCGTATTCCGTATCTGAATATAAATGAGCGTTTAACAAAGGCTGCAGATAAAATTTCTCCACGCTACCGGAAACCTTATTGCCCTGAAAATGTCGTTGGCTAAACGCTCCAAGTTTTGCATTAAAGGCTTTATAATCTGTTCCCGGCTTTAGTTGAATATAATGCCAGTAGTCAGAATCAGTAAAATCATAGTCGGCTTGTTTATTACCATAGCTGTGTATAATGGTTTGATATGATAATATCATATCAAATTGCAGCAGGGAGTTTTCAGGAACATCTTTCATTATGCCAACAACCTTCGAGGGAAAGGTATCCTGCGATACCGTGATCATTTTCCCGATGTAAGGATCAAAATTGTTGTTATGTATATCGAATAGTTTACGAGCCAATTTTTCCGACAAAACAACTGTATTAGGTTCCTTCAAAGCAGTTTTGCTATCGCCTGCCAAAAAAGGATAAGAAAACATAGCGAAGAACGAATTATCAACTGCTATTGACCCTTCTTTAGGTATCTTCTTATCGTTATAGGTAAGAATTTGGTTGCCGGTTGGCAAAAGTCTTGTATAATTAGCTACCTCAGGATAATCATCCTTCATTGCCTTACTAACTGCCGAGTAGGTAATAGTACCATGCTGTATCAGTTTGTTGTTCTGATATCGGTCATTTACAACGCGGTAAATATCGGAGGCGTTATCATTGAAATGATCATAGCTCAATTCAAAATTTACGTATTGTAATATCAATAAACACGCTGCCATACCTAATGACAGCCCCATAATATTAATCAAAGAAAAAACCTTGTTTTTCAACAGGCTTCTCCAGGCGGTTTTGAGGTAATTTTTAATCATCGCAATATGTTTAATAACATCATTTAACTCAATAAATCAATTACTTACAATAAAAATGGGAGTGTAATTTATTGCAATAAACTTCCACTCAAGCTAACCCCTCCAATTTTTGGAGTGGGTTAGCAGAGGCACTTAATTAACTTATATAAACTATTTTTTAGTCCGGAGTCTTGAGGCGCTGATTCTATAATTGGCAAATTATGCAGCTTCGGACTTTGGGCTAAATACTATGCAATTTTAAATCATGATGTTTTCCATCACGGTTTGTCCATCCAGTAAACGGATTATACGGTGACTGTAACGGGCATCATGTTCAGAGTGAGTTACCATTATAATAGTTGTCCCCTGTTCGTTCAAGTCGGTCAGTAATTCCATTACGTCATTACCGTTACTTGAATCCAGGTTACCGGTTGGCTCATCCGCTAGTATCAATTTGGGTTTGTTAACTACAGCCCTTGCAATAGCAACACGCTGCTGCTGACCACCTGATAACTGCTGCGGATAGTGATTGCGGCGATGCATAATCTGCATCTTATCGAGCACTTCTTCTACCCGTTTAACTCTTTCTGATGCAGGTACCCCGGTATAGATCAATGGAAGCTCAACGTTTTCAAACACGGTTAATTCATCAATAAGGTTAAAGCTCTGAAATACAAAACCTATGTTGTGCTTGCGCAAATCGGCGCGCTTACGCTCATTAAAATGCGCTACCTCTACGCCGTTAAATACATAGCTTCCTTCATCCGGATCATCCAGCATGCCTAAAATGTTAAGCAATGTTGATTTTCCACAACCTGACGGGCCCATTATAGCCACAAACTCGCCGGTTTTAACTTCTATTGAAAGCTTATTTAAAGCAATGGTTTCTACCTCTTCTGTGCGGTAAAATTTCTCAAGATTTGTAATTTTTATCATTTGTGCCTCCTAAATTGTCCCTTTGAGGGGGTAATTTTATTCTTTGGTTTATAGTTTGAGTTAATTAGTTTCATTTATTGTTTTACAGGTGTCACTTCTTTAATACCAGTTCCTGTATGTCACCGTAGGTTTCGTAGCTCGATGTAATTACTTTATCACCCTCTTTTAAGCCAGATGTTAATTCATAGTAATCAGGGCTCTGCCTGTTTATCTGTATATCAACCTTATAAGCTTTACTTCCATCGTCACTTACTTTAAATATCCAGTTACCGCCGGTTTGCTGATAAAATCCTCCTTTGGGTAATAACAGTGCCTGTGTTGCATCACTTAAGAAAAGCCTTACCTGTAAGGTCTGTCCTTTTCTAATTCCTGTTGGTGTAGCTCCTACAAAGGCCATATCTACCTGAAACTGACCATTAGTTACCTGCGTAAATACCTTTTTTATAATCAACTTATAGGTTTTGTCTGCAAACTGAAAGTCGCCTGTTAAACCTGTAAAAACCCTTGATAAGTAATGCTCTTCAACACTAACCCTAACCTTAAAGCCCGACTGCACGTCAATTTGACCTAAAGGATCGCCTGATTTTTTATCCTGGCCAATCTCTGAATCAAATGAAGTTAATTGACCCGCAACAGGTGCTGTTACCGTCAAATCGTTTACTTTTTTCTTCAACAAATCCAATGTCTGTTTCATTTGAGCATATTGCTCTTGTGCCTGCAGCGCTTGTTGTTTCACCAATACGGTATCCTGTACCAGAATCTGCATGGCCAGTTTTTTGCGCTTTAGCTGGTAGTCATATTGGTTAACTGCGGTTTGATATTCTTGCATGCCAATTGCCTTTTTGCTGTATAAATCTTTATCAAGTTTGTAAATCCGTTCCGCTTCTTTAAAAGCCACATCCACATCCGCCATCGAATTTAGTTTGGATATGGTATTTTGTTGTGCAGCGTTATGAGAAATCTGCATCTGCGTTTCGGCATTGTAAACGGCAGTTTGTTCATCAGCCAATCTTAATTCCAAATCTGTATTTGATAATTTTATAATCGGGTCTCCTGCTTTAAGTTTGGTTCCGTCTTCAACAAATTTTTGTTCTACCCTTCCTCCGTCTGTTGCATCCAGGTAAATAGTAGTCAAAGGCATTACTACACCATTAACCGGAATATTTTCTTGAAAAGGTCCTTTTGTTATGGTGCTGATAGTTAATCGTTCGGTATCAACATCAAGCTTACTTTTGCCCGATGTAGAGTAAATGGCCCCGGCAATAAGTAATACAAGTGCTGCTATACCGGCAATTGTTAGTATCCGTTTAGTATTCCAGGTCTTTTTTTCAATTATTCTGTCCACTGTAGTTATTTTATATTTTGATAATTAGTTACAAAAACACATGCCACAAATTAAATAGCTGTATTTCAATAAATTAAACCCAATTTAACAAAACAGGGCGTACGCTTCTGTTACAACAAGTGTACGGTTATGATACAATGTTTTTTGGGTATTTTGCCTTTATTACTCCAACCATTTGTTAATACATCCAGCTTAATAGTTAATAGCGAATGATTTATAGCGTGCTATCCGTATTCTTTATACTTTTAGCATAAAAATTGATAATACAATCAATAGTTTATGGGTTATGATTTACCATAAATTTATAAACATTTGGATAATAATTGATAATAATGGTATTATTGGGTGTGTATGGTAAATTTTAAATTAACAACGATTTATTTGCACGCGTTCCATCACCCTCGAACTAAAAAATAATGATATTAAAAAAAGCTACTGTTCTTATTGTTGACGATGATCCGGATGTATTAACCGCCGTAAAGCTTTTATTAAAAACGGAAGCAAGTGAGGTTATTACGGAAAAAAATCCGGAAAATTTGAATTGGCTGCTGCAACGCAATCAGGTTGACCTGGTTTTGCTGGATATGAATTTTAACAGTGCCATAAATACCGGCAATGAGGGTTTATACTGGCTGCGCAAAGTTAAAGAGTGGAAGCCCGACGTTTGTGTAATAATGATTACTGCCTATGGCGATATTGACCTGGCTGTACGCTCGTTAAAGGAAGGAGCAAATGATTTTATCGTTAAACCATGGCATAATGAAAAGCTTATTGATACCATAAAAGAGCTTTTAGATAAAAAAGAGGGCGTTAAACCAACTAAATCTGCATCAAAGAGCAATAGCGATACCGCCATTCTTGGGGAAGCGGATGTAATGCAGGATATTTTTCATAAAGTAAATAAGATTGCTCCTACCGACGCCAATATTTTAATTTTAGGTGAAAACGGCACTGGTAAGGATTTAATGGCAAAGGCCATTCATGAACGTTCACTGCGCGCGGACAAGCCCTTTGTTAAAGTAGATGTGGGCGCCTTGACAGATAGCTTGTTCGAAAGCGAACTTTTTGGTCATAAAAAGGGAGCTTATACCGATGCGCGGGAAGACCGGGTTGGCCGCTTTGAAGAAGCGCAAGGTGGGACATTATTTTTGGATGAAATTGGTAATATCTCTCTGCAGCAACAAGCCAAATTATTAACCGTTTTACAAAACCGCCAGGTAACCCGCTTGGGCACTAACAAAGCTGTGGATGTTGACATCAGGCTAATTTGCGCTACGAACGTACCGCTTAGTGAACTGGCCAACGAAAACCGCTTTAGAAAGGATCTTATTTACCGGATTAATACCGTTGAAATAAATATGCCGCCACTGCGTAAACGTAACGACGATATCGTAATACTGGCAAAACATTTTGCAAAATTGTATGCTTCAAAATACTTAAAGCCAACAATGGATTTTGATACACCCGCCTTACAAAAGCTAAAATCATATAATTATCCGGGCAATGTGCGCGAGCTGCAATATACCATTGAAAGAGCGGTGATAATGGCCGACGATCATATTTTAAGACCGGATGATCTTATATTTTCCATTTTGGAAACATCGGCAGATGTGGCAGTGGATGACGATAATGTGCCGCTGAGCATTATGGAAAAAAATGCTATTTTAAAGGTGATTGAGAAACATAACGGCAATATTACCCGCGCCGCTAAAGAGCTGGGACTAACACGTACCGCACTATACCGCAGATTAAGTAAGTATGATATTTAAACGCTATGAATGGCGGCTGGTGCTGCGGGTGGTACTAATGTTTATCACTTTAACTGCTACCTCCATATTGGTGGTAAAGGGGTTATATGCTTTCCTGGTTATTACTGTTAGTTTATCGGTTTATGAGGTGATAGACTTGATCCGTTTTCAGAAAAAAGCGCAGGATGAAGTGAGCCAATTTGTTGAATCTATCCACTATCGCGATTTTTCGAGGCATTTTGATGTTCGTAAGGCCCCGAATGAGCTTAAACCATTGCGTAAGGGTTTTAATGAGATAAATACCACATTTAAATTGATAAGCCGCGAACGCGAAACACAATATCACTATTTACAAAAAATACTGGAACTGGTTGATACTGGTATCCTATCATACGAGCAGGAAAACGGCGAAACCGGATGGATAAATGAAGCCTTTAAAAATCTTATCGGCGTACCCTACTTAAAAACCATCCACTCCCTGGAAAAAAGGGAAGAGATATTATACAATGAGATCATCAAACTAAAACCCGGTGATGCTAAAATTATAACGCTTACCCGTAATCAACAATTGGTAAAAATTTTGGTTACTGCCAGTGTGATGCGCAGCGAAGACAAAATTTATAAGCTGGTGGCTTTTCAGAATGTAAGCGAGGCATTAGATGAAACAGAGTCAAAAGCATGGCAAAAACTGTTGAATGTAATGACTCACGAGATTATGAACTCCGTTGCGCCGATTTCGTCATTGGCTGATACTTTAAAAAACCGTTTAAAAAGTCCTGAAATTGCCAACAGCCCTATGAGTAGCCAGTTGGAGGACCTTGAACTGGGTATCGATACCATAAAACGAAGAAGTGAGGGCTTACTCAAATTTACCGAGAGCTACAGAAATCTGAACAAAATAACCAAGCTCGACTTAACCAAAATACTGGTACGTAACCTGTTCGAAACACTGAACAGCTTGATGAGACCCACTTTAGAGAAAAAACATATCGAGCTTGAAATTATACTGCGCGATCCCACTCTTGTTATTGAGGCCGATATTAACCTGATTGAACAGGTAATGATTAATTTAATGGTAAATGCTGTTGAGGCAGTAAAAGACAGAGAGGAACCGCGCCTTACACTAACCGCAGAAACGCAGAACAACAAAATTTTGGTTAAAGTGGTTGATAATGGCATGGGGATGCCACCCGAATTGCTGGATAAAATTTTTATCCCATTTTTTAGCACACGCAAAAGCGGCAGTGGTATTGGCTTAAGCTTATGCAAGCAGATTATGCTGTTGCATAAAGGCAATATCCAGGTACAATCTACAAGTGGCATGGGTTCGGCGTTTATTTTACAGTTTAGTACTTCAAATTAAGTTTGTTCATCGCTTTGTAAAAACGTTAGGCTGGTTGGGCTAAATATATTTTTATAAATACTTTTAACCAGTATTCATCTGCAACAGCGTACCATTGAAAAATATATTGGCCATCTCAGGAAGCCTCAGAGCAGGCTCATCCAATCATTCTATACTGCGTTATTTACGTACCATTATTCCAGCGGATTTTAGTTATAACATTTATGATCAAATGGCTTTTATACCACCATTTGATCCTGGAAATGATCATGTATCAGTAGCGAATGCAGTTGTAGATTTCCGTAAGCTTATAAAGGATGCAGATGGCATTATTATTTGCACGCCTGAATATGCATTTGGCGTTCCAGGTCAGTTTAAAAATGCGTTAGACTGGACAGTATCGAGTGGTTCATTCTCTGGCAAACCAACTGCTTTGATTACCGCTTCAACCGGAGGTCAACATGCGCACGAAGCATTAATTAAGACTTTAGGTGCAATTGATGCTCAGTTAATTCCAAACGCTACATTGCTTATCTCTTACATCCGCTCAAAATTGGATACTGATGGAGAAATTATAGATTTAGAAACAAAGCAGTCATTGGTTACTTTGCTGGATGCCTTTTTAACAGCAATTAAATAGTTGTGTAACTTAAGTTGCGGCAAGCCTGTCAATTTGTCAACTTAACCTTATTTGGAACAAGCCTTGATGGTTGAATGTAACACTAAAACGTTAACTCCAATCAATCAAAAGAATTATGCAAGAAAAAGGCACGATTTCAATCCATACCGAAAACATTTTCCCCATCATTAAGAAGTTTTTGTATTCTGATCACGAGATCTTTTTGCGCGAACTGGTATCAAATGCGGTGGATGCTACCCAAAAAATAAAGCGATTAAGCTCTTTAGGTCAGTATAATGGCGATTTGGGCGACCTTCGGGTAGAAGTTGCTTTTGACGAAGAGGCAAAAACCATTACCATTTCTGACAATGGTTTAGGTATGACAGCCGAAGAAATTAAAAAGTATATCAACCAGATCGCTTTTTCCGGCGCGACTGAGTTTATGGATAAGTTTAAGGAATCAAAAGACGCCAATGAAATTATCGGTCGTTTTGGCTTAGGCTTTTACTCGGCATTCATGGTTGCTGACAAAGTTGAAATTGACACTTTATCATACCAGGAAGGTGCTGAACCGGCTCATTGGAGTTGCGATGGCAGTACTGAATTTGAAATCAGCGAAGGTAATTTAGCCGAACGCGGTACTGAAATTACGCTGCATATCAACAAAGACTCTGAAGAGTTTTTAAGTAAATATCGCTTACAGGAAATATTAGATAAATACTGCAAGTTTTTACCAGTACCTATCAAATTTGGTACAACCACACAGGAAGAAGAGGACGGAGTTGATGAAGAAGGCAAAACCAAATACAAATCAGTTGAAACTGATAACATTATCAACGAAACTAATCCGATCTGGACAAAATCGCCAAATGATTTAAAAGATGAGGATTATCTTGACTTCTATAAACAGCTTTATCCCTTCTCAGAAGATCCATTGTTTTGGATTCACCTGAATGTTGATTATCCGTTTAATTTAACCGGTGTTCTGTACTTCCCGAAACTTAAAAATGATTTTGAGGTTCAGAAAAATAAGATCAAACTTTTCTCGCGCCAGGTATTTATTACTGACGAGGTAAAAGATATAGTTCCTGAATTTTTAATGTTGCTGCATGGTGTTATCGATTCGCCTGATATCCCGCTTAACGTATCCCGCAGTTTTTTACAGGCCGATGGTAACGTTAAAAAGATAAACAGCTATATCACCAAAAAGGTAGCTGATAAATTGGCCGAACTATTTAAAAGTGACCGTAAAGCGTTTGAAGAAAAATGGACCGACATCGGTTTGTTTGTTAAATACGGAATGGTTAGCGAAGACAAGTTTTATGATAAAGCCAAAGATTTTGTTTTACTGAACAACACCAAAAACGAAAACTATACTTTAAACGAATACAAGGAAAAAGTTGCGCCCGAGCAAACTGATAAAGATGGTCAGTTGGTTTACATTTATACAAACGATCCGGCAAAACAGGATGCATTCATACAATCGGCCAACAAAAAAGGATATGATGTTTTGTTGATGAACTCTCCTATCGACAATCACTTCATCGGTCATTTAGAGCAAAAACTGGAGAAAACCTCGTTTAAACGTGTCGACGCAGATGTGGCTGATAAGTTAATTAAAAAAGAGGATGCGCTTGAGCATGTTTTAACAGAAGAACAAGCTACAAAAGTAAAAGATATTTTTAATAAGGCCATTAACAAACCGGCTTACAAAGTTGAGTTGGAAAGTTTAAATCCGGATGAGTTACCAGTTACAGTGACCATGGACGAGTTTATGCGCCGCATGAAAGAAATGGCCGCTATGGGTGGTGGAATGGGTTTTTATGGCTCAATGCCCGATAACTATAAAGTTATAGTAAACGGTAACCACAAATTGATAAGCCGCATATTAAACGAAGAAAACGAAGAATTGCAGGCTAAGCTATCAAAGCAGGCTTTTGATCTGGCCCTGCTTTCGCAGGGTTTGTTAACCGGTGCCGAGCTTACCGAGTTTGTAAACCGTAGCGTTAATTTAATTTAAATAGATGAGGATAGTGTTTAAAGAATAATTATTCCCGTTCGCTATAAACAGAAAGCCGCTCTTTTTTAGAGTGGCTTTTTTTATTTAAAAGCTTTAACTTAGTATTAAGATTTGTGGCCCAGCAATTCGTCTATATTTAATAAACCATTCGTCATGAAAACTTTAGTTAAATTACTCCTTGCGTCAGCCATCATTTTCTGCGCTCTAAATATTGCTGCTGCACAAACTACCAAACAACAGAAACAGGCAGCAAAAGAGGCCGCCGTAAAAAAAATGATTGATAGTGTTCATTACGTTTTCAAAGCAGATTACGCCCTGCCAATGCGGGGAGGGCAAAAAAACCTTACATCTGATTACGATCTGGTAGTTAAGAAAGATACCATTACGGCTTTTTTACCTTACTTTGGTCGAGCCTATACAGCGCCAAATGACATTTATACTAATGAAGGCGGCATTAAATTTAAAACTGCTGATTTTAGTTATGACAGCAAACCCAGTAAAAAAGGAGGCTGGGAAATTACTATTAAGCCAAAGGATACCAATATATCCAACTGGCGAAGCGTTCAGCAGATGTATCTTTCCATATCTGCAAATGGTTATGCAACGCTGCGCGTAACCAGTACCAACCGCGATCCTATTTCCTTTAACGGTTATATCGATAGCTTAAAATCAAAATAGGCGATAATACATTACTGAATTAGCCCTGCATTATCTTTTAGTCCAATACCGGTCAGCTTTCTTTTAAGCGCTTCGCTTATGAAGTAAAATATTTTCTCGGCCGCAGGTTTATGTGTTAAACCTTGCGGCCTTATATTTGATATACAATTGCGTGATTCATCAGTTAAGCCTGGTTTAGGTGCGTAAGTAAGATAGGCTCCCATACTGTCGGCTGCACTCAATCCTGGTCTTTCCCCAATCAGTAATACAGATATTTTTGCTTTTAAAAAATGACCAATATCGTCGCCAATGGCTACTCTTCCCTGTTCAATGAGACAAAGCGGCGCAATACTTAAACCTGCACCACGTAACATCGGTATTAAAATTTCTAACAAATAAAACGAGTTTTCATTTACTGCAGTAGCTGACAGGCCATCGGCAATAATTATGGCAACATCAGCACCGGCATTATGATCTTTCAATAATTCTATCCATTCTTCGTTTAATTGCCTGCCAAGATCGGGGCGTTTTAAGTATTTGTGACGGGTAAGCGCTTTGCTATATAAGTGTAAAACAGGCAAATTATATTGCTTAAAGCTATTTGTTAAACCGTCAATATCTAAAACCGAATAAACTGCATCACGGGCGTGTGCATGCGCCAGCTTAAATTCAAGCGATTGTTTTATAGGGATGCTGGTACCTACACGGCCTATAGCTATCCTGGCAGCGGTAAACTCTTTTAAAGCTATTAGTGGATCGGCATTTTCTATTTCTTTACTCATCACAAAACAAGAATTACATTCCTGCAATCAGATTTAACAATTTTGTATTATTAGCACCCGTCAGCATACCCATTTCATTTACTATTCCTTGCCTTATCAACCATTGCTCAAACTCCGGGGCGGGTCGTAATCCCAATACTTTTCTCAAATATAATGCATCGTGAAATGAAGTGGACTGATAATTCAGCATAATATCATCCGATCCGGGTATTCCCATTATAAAATTACACCCGGCTACGCCCAATAAAGTAAGCAAATTATCCATATCATCCTGATCGGCTTCGGCATGATTGGTATAGCAAACATCAACACCCATAGGCAAACCAAGTAGCTTGCCGCAAAAATGATCTTCAAGCGCGGCTCGAATAATCTGTTTGCCATCATATAAATACTCGGGCCCAATAAAACCTACCACGGTATTCACCAACAGGGGTTTATATTTCCGTGCTATAGCATAGGCCCGGGCTTCGCAAGTTTGCTGGTCAACACCATGATGTCCATTAGCTGAAAGCTCGCTACCCTGCCCGGTTTCAAAATACATTACATTTTGGCCTATAGTTCCACGTTTAAGCGATAAGGTTGCTTCATAAGCTTCATCAAGCAAGGCAATATTAATCCCAAAGCTTGAGTTGGTTAACTCGGTACCGCCAATGGATTGAAAACAGAGGTCAACCGGTGCACCTTTATTAATCAATTCAAGCGTGGTTGTGACATGGCTAAGCACACATGATTGCGTGGGAATATCAAATTGCTGACGGACGGCATCTATCAGCATCAATAAATTTTGTACTGCAGCAGGGCTGTCGGTCGCAGGATTTATACCAATTACGGCATCGCCGCTTCCATAAAGCAACCCATCAATAAGACTGGCCGCAATACCCTTTGGATCGTCTGTAGGATGATTGGGTTGAAGACGCGTTGAAAAACGCCCTTTAAGACCGATAGTGTTGCGAAATTGAGTTATTACTTCGCATTTTTTTGCTACAGCAATTAAATCCTGGTTACGCATCAATTTAGATACAGCAGCAGCCATCTCGGGAGTAACACAAGCTTCTATGCTTTTTAATGTTGGAGTATCGGTCTCATCGCTCAATAACCAATCCCGGAAACCACCCACCGTTAAATGACTGATGATACCAAACGCGCCGGCATCATGGCTGTCAATAATCAGCCTTGTTACCTCATCCAATTCATAGGGAATAACAGCCTCATTCAAAAATATTTTTAAAGGGACATCAGCCAGGGCTATTTGGGCGGCGACACGTTCTTCATAAGTATCGGCGCAAACTCCAGCCAGTACATCGCCGGTACGGTAAGGTGATGCTTTGGCCAGCAATGTTTTCAGATCGCTAAACCGGTAAACTATATTACGAACTGTATATTGAAACACGGTGTGTTTTTTGAATTGTTAAATGCGGGGACTATTGATTTTAGCGCGATTCAAGATCATAAATTGACCGGAGCAACCATAAAATCTTCAACCAATTGTACTTTATGTTTCCCCATTAGTAAAAATATGCCTGTAACTACTGCGAGACCTGCAAAAAAATAAAGACTAAGCTTTAAATTAAAATAAATGATTGCAAAAAGAGTAACCAATGAAATAATAAGTGCAATTGCCGGAAATATCGGGTAAAAAGGCGATGCAAAAGGGCGCTCTAACCCCGGTTCTTTTTTACGCAAAACAAACAGGCTTATCATACTCATAATATACATTAGTACTGCTCCCATTACCGAAATAATTACCACCTTATCTGTTGTACCGGTGTAAAGCGCAATAAAACTAACAACTCCCCCAGCTATAATGGCCCAATGCGGCGTTTTAAAACGATGGTTAACAGATGATAGAAACCGGGGCATATAACCACTACGGGCCATAGCAAAAACCTGCCTGGACGAGGCTAAAATAGTGCCATGAAAGGAAGCTATTAAACCAAATAAACCAATGCTGGCAAATATTTTGGTTAAACTGCTACCTTTACCCAGGGCAATGCCAATGGCTTCGGGCAAAGGGTAGTCAAGGTTGGCGAGTTTGCGCCAGTCGCTAATGCCCCCGGTAAGGATCATTACGCCAAAAGCCAAAAATATGAGCGTTGCCAAACCCCAAATATAACCTTTGGGGATATTGCGTTTAGGTTCCTTTACCTCTTCGGCTACCATGGCAACGCCTTCAATGGCCAGGTAAAACCAAACAGCATAGGGCAGTGCTGCAAAAATTCCTGAATAACCGAAAGGCATAGGATGGCTTATAAAATTAGTCATCTTAAAGTGCGGCGATACTATACCCATAAAAAGCAGCAGTTCGGCCACAGCGAGTACCGTTATAAAAACCGAAAAATTGGCCGATTCTTTTACTCCCAAAATATTGATAACCATAAATACCACGTTAAAAAACAAAGCTGAGTACAAAACAGGAACAGCCGGATATAAAAAATGCAGATAAGCCCCCAATGCAAAGGCTATTGCAGGTGTAGCAAACAGGAAATCAATTAATGTGGCATAACCTGCCGTCAGGCCACCAAAAGGTCCCAATGCTCTGTAAGCATAAGCAAAAGCACCACCTGCATGTGGTATGGCGGTCGTTAATTCGGTATAACTGAAGATGAAAGTGATATACATTACTGTCACTATTATAGCGGCTATTAAAAAACCTATGGTACCCGATACGCCCCAACCTAAATTCCAGCCAAAGTATTCTCCGGATATAACCAATCCCACGGCGATGGCCCAAAGATGTATAGGTTTTAATACTCTTTTTAAATGCTCTGTTTTTATACTCGCCATAAACTAATCTGCGCTGGTTATCGCCGCCTTAAAATACTCATTGTCACACTAATTTCAAAATATGGTATATTATAGAATTGTTAACAGAAATTTAATCACCAGGTGTAATAATTAACAATTATAGAATGTTAAATTTATTGAAACAGCTTTACCTTTGTTGTGTTTCGTATGTATAAATATTTGTTTAATTTAAAATCATATTATGTTACGAATCAACGTTCCTTCTGATACAGCTTCGCAATTAAATTTCTCGACTTTTGAAGGTTTTCAATTGCCGATACCGCCAAATGGAATTGATGCTGAGATAAATAATGATCTGATATTACAATTTGAAGACGAGGGTGAGGCCATTGCGTATGCAGACGAACTGGAAGATTTCTCTTATCAGCTAAGTGATAAAACCGGAAGCAGGTATTTAGCCATAAATATTATTATTATGGCCATTAGGAATGATGAATTTATTCAGGATTACTCACGATAACTAATTCTAAAACTTATTAATATGTTACGTATAAACTTACCACCCACCAGCCCCAAGCCAATAACTTCCGCTGATTTTAAAAATTACCATCTGCCGGAGCCATCAAAAGGCGTAAAGGGAAAAAGAAAAAACAAAGTTTTTTTGGTTTTTGATAACGAGTACGAAGCTGTGATTTATGCTGATCAACTGGAAGAAATTGTAACTACAGTAAGTAAAAGCTCCCCGGTAAAAAATATATTGAGGGACGTTGTTACCGCCATCCGTAATGACGACAGCATAAGGAATTACCTGGAAAACTCGTCTATTTATACCTGGGTTAAAACCCGCGTAAAAGGTATTCGTTCGGTAATGAAGCCTTATCCAACATTATAAAAACAAACGGGTAAATATTTAATATTTATCCGTTTGCCTTAAAACCTTATGCTTTTAAGGTTTGGGTGATGTATTTATAACTGCTTTCTATGCTTGCATACGGATCTTTCGGTTCATCATGCTCAACAAAGAAATGTTTCATACCGGCATCCGCCTGATGTTCAAATATCCTTTTAAAATCAATGGTTCCGCTGCCCACAGGGAGAATAGTCTTTCTTTCAGCATCGAGATCTTTTACATGCCAGAGCGGGAACCTGCCGGGATGCGCCTTAAATAATTCAACAGGGTCTTGTCTACCTTTTACGGCCCAGGCCAAATCAAGCTCCATTTTAACATTCTCGGGGTCAGTTTCCGATAATAACAGATGATATGGAACTTTTCCGTCTACATCATGAAATTCCATATCATGATTATGATAGGCAAATTGAATGCCCACTTTTTTTGCAGCCTCCCCTGTTTTATTCAGCACTTCGATAGTTGATTTGATTTCATCTAAAGTACCGGTAGGCGAATTGGCACATACCAAATATTGTACACCGCCCTCTGCAACTTCATCAACCAATTGCTGCATATTTTCGCGCAAATTTTTCATTGGAGGCAGTACCATTGGCTTGCCATCGGCCCCAACAGGCATTTTATATCCTTTTGGTAATTTAAAAGGCGCGCCAAGTACGTGATGAGATGTCCAGGACATTCCCAAATCATTTACTAACTTTTTAAACTCTTTGGGTGCTAAGCCATAATAGCCGCCTTTTTTACTGAATGCCGATTCCATTTCCTTATAGCCAATGGCTGCTATTCTGGTTAAAGTACCTTTTACATCATCATCTATAACACCAAAAAAGGTAAAAAGCTGTAACCCGACAGGATGTTGGGGCTGAGGTGCTACAAAATCAAATAATGAACCTGCTTTTCCTAAAAAAGCTATGCTACCGAGTGCCAGTGTACCCGCACCCTGCAAAAATTTGCGCCTGTTTAAATTCATATTAAAAGATCATTTAGTTTATGTGGTTACGTAAAACTAAATGATTAAAACTGAATTAAAAAATTTAATGTGTCATTTTAACACATTAAATTAAATACTCAAACAATTGGCTATCAATCCACTCCAGCCTGTTTGATGGGATGCGCCTACTCCGCGACCATTGTCGCCATCAAAGTACTCATAAAACAATAGGTAATCTTTAAAGTTAGGATCTGTTTGCAGTTTATTATAATGCCCAAATACTGGTCTTTTACCGTCTTCGTCCTTTAAAAATATCCGTGATAACCTTTCATATAGCTCATCAGCCACCTGCTGCAGATTCATAAAGATACCTGAGCCAGTTGGACACTCAACTTTATAATCATCACCATAATAGCGGTGAAACCTGTGAAGGCTTTGGATAAGTAAAAAATTTATGGGTATCCATACCGGGCCACGCCAGTTACTATTGCCTCCAAAAAGTCCACTGTCGCTTTCTGCCGGGGTATACTTAATACTAAACTCTACCCCATCAAGTTTTATATGGTACGGGTTGTTTAAATGATATTTTGATACAGACCTTATGCCATGAGGGCTCAAAAACTCATTTTCATCAAGCATGTATTTTAGTAAACACTTCATCCTGTAGCCGCGCAGCAAACTGATTAGGTGCTTGCCTGGTGTTTTTGTTTCCGTCCAGCGTGAAATAAGGCCTGCCAAATCCGGCCGGTTTTTGGCAAACCACAACAACCTGTCCCTGAATATCGGATTATTAACAATATCGCTATCATCTAAAATTTCTACGGCAAACATTGGGATTAATCCTACAATGCTTCTTACCCGCATCTTTTCAACGTCGTTATTTGGCAAGCGCAACTGATCGTAAAAAAAACCATCCGTTTCGTCCCAAAGCCCTTCATTATCCTTACCCAGGTTTGACATTGCCCCGGCTATATAAATAAAGTGTTCAAAAAATTTGCTGGCTATATCATTATAAGCCTTATCAGCAACCGCTAATTCTGCGGCTATACGCAGCAGATTCAATGAATATGTTGCCATCCAACTGGTACCATCGGCTTGTTCCAGATGCTCGCCCATTGGCAACTGCGCGTTTCTGTCAAATACGCCGATGTTATCAAGACCCAGAAATCCGCCTTCAAAAATATTATTACCCTGGGCGTCCTTACGGTTTACCCACCAGGTAAAATTCAGCATCAACTTATGAAAAATACGCTCTAAAAAGTAAGTATCTCCCTTGCCATCGTTAGCGGCTTTATCGCGCAAATAGATGTGCCATGTAATCATTGCATGTACCGGTGGATTGGTATCGCCAAAATCCCATTCGTAAGCCGGTAATTGTCCGTTAGGGTGCATATACCAATCTCTGACCAATAAAGTGAGTTGATTTTTTGCAAAAGTCATATCAACTGTTGCCAATGGCAGGCAATGAAATGCCAAATCCCATGATGCAAACCAGGGATATTCCCATTTATCGGGCATGGAAATAATGTCCCTCGTATTTAAATGCATCCACTTGCTGTTACGGCTTTCCGTTCTTTGTGCTGGCGGCGCGGGTTCGGCGGGGTCGCCATTTATCCAGTGGCGAACATCGTAATAATAAAATTGCTTGCTCCACAACATACCGGCAAAGGCCTGGCGCTGTACTAAATTGCGGTCAGTATCGGTAGTTTGCTTTTGAATATCACTATAAAACTGATTAGCCTCGCCGATACGTGAATCAAAAATCTGATCGAAATCAACAAATCCATTCGATGCATCTTTTGACAAGCGAAGCCTGATAGTTGCGCTGGCTTTAGCGGATATCTTTAAATCATAATTGAAACTGGCTTTGGTACCGTTGTTTTTATCATTAACAGTTGCTGCACCATTAATAATATGATCATTAATTCCATCCTTATAAAATTGCTTGCCGTCATCATATTTGTACAAACGTTGATTATTGGTCTCGTTATCGCAAAACAGAGCTTCAGGCGTTCCTTCAGCGCTCAACCAAAACTGTCCCAGCGTTTGATGATAAATATCAATTACTCCTTTTGAATCTAGTGATATTTCAGGCTTATAGTCGTCATAACCCCACGACCAGGTGTTGCGGAACCAAACCGTTGGCAAAACATTTAAGTCAGCTTCTGCATCCCCCCTGTTGTGTACAGTAATTTTTATCAGGATATCATCGGAAGCATTTTTGGCATATTCAACAAATACATCAAAATAAGCATCCTGCTCAAACAAACCTGTGTCAATAAGCTCAAACTCCGGATCATTACGCCCTCTTCTTTTGTTTTCATTAACCAGCCACGCATACGGATATTCGTTTTGGGGATATTTGTAAAGCATTTTTTGGTAGGAATGCGTAGGTGTATTCTCAAGATAATAATACAATTCCTTAACATCCTCTCCGTGGTTACCTTCGGGATTGCTTAAGCCGAAATAGCGTTCTTTTAGAATTGGGTCTTTTTTGTTCCACAAAGCCACGGCAAAGCAGAGCAATTGATCGTTGTCACTGATGCCGCCAATGCCTTCTTCGCCCCAGCGATAAGTTTTGCTGCGGGCCATATCATGCGTAATATAGTTCCAGGCATCGCCATCTTCACTGTAATCCTCGCGCACCGTACCCCATTGGCGGTCACTTACATATGGACCCCATTTTTTCCATGTGGCATCTTTTAACCTTGATTGCTCTGCATTCATATAAATTGCGGCTGTTTTTATAGATACAGCTAATATATGATTATTGATGGCAAGGTAGATTAGAGCGTTGTTTAATTTACATTAACTCCATGCTTTTCTTAAAAACCTTAGCCAATTGCCGTGCATCATATTTTCGATATCTGTTTCAGTATATCCGCGCTTTATCATTATGGCCGGTATTTTTTGCAAATCGGTAATAGTTTCCAAGTCATAAGGGCATTGCTCGCGCCCAAAAGCGCCGTCAAGATCTGAACCGATACCAACGTGCAGGGCATTGCCAGCTATTTGACAGATATGGTCGATATGATCAATCATCACTTCGAGGTTGCAATTCATTCCGCGGGGATCTGACACGCCCCTTACCCAATTAGGTACCATCATCCAGGCGTCCAATGCGCCTCCTATAACCGCCCCGCGATCAATTAGCTCTTTTATCATTTCGTCGCTAAATTGACGATTATGATTTACCAGTGCTCTGCAATTGTTGTGGCTGGCCCATACATGTCCGTTAAAATGATCCAATGCCTCCCAAAAGCAATCATCGCATAGGTGAGTGGCATCCAGAATAATATTAAGGCGTTCCATCTCTTTCAGCAAATCATGTCCTTTGGGGCCCATAGGGCCGGTAGCGTCAGTTCCCTGGGCATATCTGCCCGGGCCATAGTGCGCAGGCCCAACCGCTCTTAAGCCATATTTATAGGCATGCTCCAAATGGCCGACCGTTACTATTGAATCAGCACCCTCTAAACTTAAAATATAGCCGATTGGTTTTTTATTGTTAGTTGTACCATCGCTCCAAAGTTTCAAGTGCTTTTCAAGGCTTTGAGAATTGTTTATTTGCACCATCTCACCATCGTCTTCCATAGCTTTGTACCAGGCAACTTGTCCCTGTGTTTGTGCCCACGCCTGTTCGGGCGAATGCCAGCCCGGCAATGGATTATCCAGGGCAACGTAACGGCCGATTTGTGTGGCTACTACTAATCCAATATTGCCTTTACGCAATTCGGGCAAGGAAACCACGCCCTTTGCACGATCGGGCTTATCGGTTAAGCCTGTTTCACGGGCGTTAATTGCCGATATGGGCTGGCGCAAATCGCGGTTCCATTCCAGGGCGTTCATACTTAAATCTAAATGAGCATCTATAGTGAACATAGTTGTTAGTTGATTAGGTTAATTGAGTTAGATTAAGTTTAAACTTTCCGCCTTAGCCTGCTTTAGTCTTTACGCTTTGAGCTTTCGGCTTTAGTCTTTCAGCTCAAATAGTTATTTTCCGGTCACGGGCAATGTTTCGCCATTCGCCACTAGTGAGGTTATCTTCAACGGTGATTGCCTTTTCGTATAGGGCAACCGTTGGGCAAATATGGTAAGGCAATCCGTATAAGATATCGCCAATCATATATTTATGTCCCAGGCCAGCGTCTACTACCAAATGCTCTTCACTTTGGCTTACCATTTTAAGCTCAGGCGCGTTAAAAAAATGAATCCGCTTATTCAGTTCATTTTCGGCACTTATTGATTTATGCCCAACGTCAAGGCAAATTTTTGCTTCGTCTGGCAGTGATATTACCCTGGTGATTACCAATGCAGCTGTCAGAAATAATTGCTCTCTTAAACCAGCCTCATATCCCCAATCCCAGTAAACAAATGTACCCGGACTGCATTCTATATTTTTTCTTTTTGCGTGGATAGGAAACGTTGGCGAACCACCGGCGACAATAATTGGATCAAAACCTTTATCAACCAATTCATACTGCAGTTTCATTACAGGTTCAAAAGATGCATTACATTTTTCGGTGCGTATTTTAAAATCGGTATCGTGAATATGGCCGTCATAGGCATGCAGCCCTACCGGCTTTATTCCGGGTAAAAGATCACAATCTAAATAAAGTTGCAAAGCTTTTTCGTCGGGACTTATACCAGTGCGGTTTTGGCCAACATTTAAATCAATATAAACCGTGATCACCGTTTCGTTATATAAGGCCACATCCGAGATAGTCGTAGCTGCATCAATATGATCAACCAGGCACGCAAATTTAACATCGGAATATCCAAACATCAGCTGCCCCAACCTGTTGATTTTTTCGCCAACAGGCTGATAAGCCAGTAAAATATCTTTTGCACCACTCAATGCCAGCATCTCAGCTTCGGCAATGGTGGCACACTTAAATTTACTTATTCCTGCCTCCAGTAATAATTGCGCAACCTCTTTGCACTTGTAAGTTTTTGCATGTGGTCTTAACCGCTCAATATCATCAATCCTGCTTTTTAACAACGCAATATTTTGTTTTACCCTGGCGGGATAAACCACCAAAGCGGGAGTGTCTGTCTCTTCTACATTATCAATAATGTACCACTCTTTTTCAGTCATAGGATATTATAAGATTTTAAGTTTGACCAAAGATTCCTTAATCAAATTAGCAGGAAAAGCTCTTATTTAGTCGCTTAAAAAAGCTCAAACAGCACTTCCACTTCAACCGGGATATTGTCGGGCAATGAGCCCATTCCAACCGCGCTGCGCACACCTACTCCATTATCAGTTCCCCAAACTTTGGCAAACAACTCGCTGCAACCGTTAATGATGAAAGGATGTTTTTCAAAGTCGGGGGTACAGTTAACCATTCCCAACGTCTTCATTACTCTTTTTACTTTGTCAAAGCTTCCTAAATTAGCCTTAAGAGTAGCCAAAATGGTTAAACCTACCTGTTGAGCTGCCAGTTTACCTTCTTCGGCAGTAAGAGAATCTCCAATACGCCCTATAATCAGTGTGCCATCGTCTTTAACAGGGCCATGGCCCGAAACGTACAGGTATTTTCCATCAATTAAACAAGGCTTATAAACTCCAAGTGGTTTTGGTGCCGGCGGAAGACTTAGTCCTAGCGCAGCAAAATTTTGATCGGCAGTGTTCATTTTTATCTTCAATAATTAATAAACAAACATAAAATAAAAAGCCGGGTATCTCACGCCCGGCCTTCTCTTAAATCAATCAACTAAACTATATTTTAAAATTTCACAGTGATTCCTACGTTAACCACATAATCCGCAAAAGCAGCGTCGCCGTGTGTATAAACGCCTGTTAATTCTGTTTGTCTTATATCGGGTACGCTTTGGGTACGGTCACGAATGATGGCGATAGGCACATACGCATATATGGCGATATTTTTAAATCCATAAGTAACTCCTGGTTCTGCAGATAAAATATACCCTGGCCTTCTGAATCCGTCACTTCCGCCGATAAGATCGTGCACCGGCAAACAATCATCACGCACGCCTAAAGAGAAGTTGAATTTTTTAACGGCCAAACTTCCGCCAAACCTGATCAAGTATTGGTCAGGAACACTCAATACATCACTTGTTATCGCAATTTTAGTAGCACTTGGAGTCGACGAAGAGCTTGCAACGCCATTTACATCCCTTGGATTTGCCAGGTAAAAGAAGTTACCATAAAAGCCAAAGCTGTGCGAAAGGTTATAGTATGCATTTATATCCACCGAAATACCGGTACCACCATCACCCAACTGGATAGATTGATCAACCGGAGCCAGGGTTCTTACGCCGGTAGCTGCATTTAAAAAATAGTCCTCATAATTATCAGCTCCGGTAGGGAATTTTACGCCCGCACCAATCTGTACGTTGTAGTTTTTAGCTTTAGCAGGATTAAATAACCAATAATAAGCCGTAGCATTTATATCGCCTACGCCAAAAGAATGTGTACTAAACCGCACCCCGCTGCTAACTTGTGAACGGCTATTATCTGCAAAAGGCACATCTACTGATACGGACCAACGATTATTAAAAACCCGTGTGAATGTGTTATCCTGAGTAAAAACTTTATTAATTACGTTATTATGTAATTCGGTACGTTGAAATTGTTCTTGTTTACCAATAAAATGCCTGAATGATTTATAATAGCGATCATTATTATTGTATAACCAATAACCATTGGCATTTGCAGAGCTATCCGGGCGTTCGTCCATGGCGCACACGCCACCGGTGCTTCTGATAGCCACACAACCCTGAGCCATAGCATGTTGACGGGTAAAAAGTATAAATAAGCAAGCAGAAATAAAAATTTTGTAAAGTAATCTCATAATTATGATTTATCGTGTTTAATTGGTTTGTTTTAATTTTAAAATAAGGCTCCATTTGCTGGAGCCTTAACCCGCTCTCACCTGGGATTTTTTAATCAACTATATTTTTAATTTCCGGCACCATCTGTCTGTGCTCTTTTAACTGCATATTGGCCAACAGCTGCGCCTGTAGTTAATCCAACTTCAACATCGCTGCGATAATGGATAGCCCCGTACAATCGTGACATTGCTGCCTGATTTGCCAAATCGGTAAATTTGGTTCCTCTATCAGGTAATAAATAAGTTAATACCGTTGCAGCAGCTGCACTGAAATTAGAGTGACCGGAAGTATAAGACGGAAAATTGGGTATACCCGTTAACGTTTTTATGTTTGGATTTGCCTGCGTAGGACGCTGATTGAAGTAATAATATTTAGTATCCCAGCAACAAATTGCCACATCCATTTCGGCCATATTTAACAATGCATAATTGCGGGCCCAACGTACTTCGCTGTAATTTTGCTTAACAAATTCTGCTTCGGCAATGGCGTTCCAATGGCCTGGCGGCGTATAGGTACCTACCCCATCAGCCCAAAACTCAACTTGCTCCTGGTGTTCGCGGGTAGGGTTTTTACTATAGGTTAGCACTTCAGCAACTTCCTGTTTAAACGCAGGTGAATTGGTTAGATTGGGTGGCCCTGGCCTTAAGGACTTAACGGTAGTAGTATCAAACAAAAACGGAATTACCTTACCGAATAAAGGCAGCATCGGTGGCCTCGATGGCGCCTCTAAACTTAACCAATATGTTTCACCTCTTGCCGCAGTGGTGACTTGTAATTGCGTCCATTCAGCAGGCGTACCAATAGCTTTTCCGGCATTATCTGTGCGGGCGCGTGCTGCAAAGACATCGGCTACCTGTGCACCCAATGACTGCCCGGCGGTAAGCTCGCCGCGTACATTGGCTCCGGCCATCATGCGGTATTGCATTTCTTCGCTTGCTTTTTGCTCTATATAAGCTATTTCAGTAGGAAACAGCAATTTCATGATTTCAACAGTGGCACCAGCGACCACCGCATCTTCGCTTGGATATGATGGTAAAGCCGACTTAGGTATCAGCGCCTCTACTCCTGCTATATTATATGGCGCAGCGCGATTATATAATTTTTTAAAGTGATAGGCAGCTATCAATGCATCATATTGTGCTGCACTAACATAAGCATATGCCCTGGCTGCATATGGCGGATTGGAGAACGGAAATTGCGGATAGGCAAACGGATTAGCCGAATTTGGTGCCGGATAAGTACCATCATCGTTTTGATAAGGTGGCAAGTTGTGTTTAGCTACCAGGTCCCGCAAAATTTCATTCCACCGCAATACAGCTCCGGCGCTCCAGTAATCTATAATTGCCCGCTGATCACTTGTTAAGCCACTTTGGTAAGCTTTTATCTCATTCAAGTCGGCTACATAAGCCGGCGAAGTAATTGCATCGGGAGCGGCTACTGTAAACACCGACGGATCAGTAATCAACACAGGCTTCCATGTGTCAGCATTCAGGTCGATATTGGATGGAGCCAGTGCCTGATAGCTGGTGGTGCGGTCAATTACTGCTTTATTACATGACCCTAAAAAAACTATTGCTGATACAGCTACCGGCAACATGATATTTAGTATGTGTCTTTTCATGGTTATCTTATTTTTTATCTTTTTTTGAAAAATCAAACAGGTAAAGCACACCAGCAAAAAAATCGGTGCTTTGTCCAACATTGCGGCCATCTAATACACGATTGCCACCCGCAGTAAGTTCAAATCCGGTTGTTGAGCCAAAAGTGTATTTAAATAAAACCCCGGCAGTGGTCATATTCATCTCATTACTTGGAAATGGCATATCGTTTTTGCGGATATCAAAGCCCCCATGTGTAGTTGTTTGCGATATAATGGCTTCTGCATTAAATTGCAGACTTCGGAAGCCTGTGCTGAACAGGAAGTTGGTAACATTAGGCATATAAACCTTGTTACTATAAATTTCTTCGGTAGTATAGTAAGCGTCCTGATCAATGGTGATGTCGCTGCGTTGTATATATTGTGCTGCTCCCGCAACAAAAAATCTTCCGGTTTGGTAATTTAACAATCCACGTAGTGATACAGTTGTGCTGTGCAGGCCTATAGAAACGGGCAAAAAGTTGGATTCATAATTGCTCAACGGAATAGTACCTTCGCCAATGGCGTGTACAGTGAAAATTCCTTTACCTATTTCCGTTTCAAAAGCCATCCATTTTAAGGAAATACTCAGATCCTGAAAGCCACTCTGTCCTTTCAAAGTACCTGCCGAGGCATTGGTAGTCACGTATGGCACGCCAAATAAGAAATCAAGCTTATTGGTAATACCATAATTACCCATGGCGGAGTAGGTGTTAGTGGTTAAGGTACCAATGTTGCCGTTGTTACGCTTAAAGGTTCCCTCCCAATAGTTGTCCCAACTGCTGTGGTCATACATTAATTCCCCGCAAAAAACGTTTTTGGGAATCATCAGGGCGTCGGCATCTGTTTGTGCATGTACTGTCTTTGACAAAAAGGTAAAGAAGCATAACACCACAAAGTACCTATTAAAATATAGGCGTAAATATTTAGTCATAATAGTAATTGAAAAATCAATAAGCGCTAAAAGGAAACTGAAATAACTGAGGAAAGCCTGCGATGCAGAAAACTGTCTTCAGAAAAATCGTAAAGAAGAATTACTGCTTATTTGAATAACATAGTTTTTAAAAAACACCTTACACATATTATTTAACATGTATTCTAATAAAAACAAAGGTGTACAACTAATTCAAGTAAACGAATTAGTTAAAACTGATGAAATTCAAAAACAGTTTTAAGCAGTGAAATTGGGAGGTTTACCCGGAGATTCAATATAGGGTTGGCTTAATTGAAATGGTGCAGGTTTTATAATCTGCTTAATATTTGTTCCAAAAGCTGTATAGCCATACTCAAAGGCTTGTAAGTTATATTCGCTTAAAGTATTTATTTTTTTAGAAACAGGCGCTTCGCCTTTTTTCGTTAAAGGAACATCATTTATTTCTTTGGCTGTAATAATATTGGCGTGCTCCAACCGTGTTTTTGCCTCATTGGCAATACAAATAAAATACATGGTATCCCGCGTCATCTTCAAACGCACATAATTATAATAAGCGTCTTTTAATTGTATCTGACCTTCAACAACTTCATAATCGTTCCAATCCTGTATGGTAGGCATGTTTACAGGAATTTTTATCTCGACGAGTTTTGTATCGTCAATCTTATTATCAAAAATCTGCTTCACCATTTGTACATCCGATTGATGGATGTAATAACGGTACAATAGAACATACCCCCCAATATTAAAGAGGTGAATACCCAATAGTACAATGGCGAAAAAGCGTTTCAATTAAATTGGTCTTAAATCAGGCTTATTATAATATCGTAAATGTATATAATAAATTCATTAATAAAAAAATATTTCAGGCGAATATTAAAAAATTTAGAAATGTTCTATTTAACAAGTAATACTTTGTTTATCAAATGTTAGCATAGGCAATCGGTATATTTGTTCAGCACTATATTATATAAAAAGATATGAATGATTTTTTAGCGGCAAGGTCACAAATGGCTATATCATTGGGCTTTCATATCATATATTCATGCATTGGCATGGTTATGCCTTTATTTATGGCGGTATCTCACTATAAATGGATAAAAACCGGCGATCGTGTTTATAAAAATATTACCCAGGCCTGGAGCAAAGGGGTTGCTATTTTCTTTGCTACGGGCGCTGTATCCGGTACTATCCTTTCATTTGAACTGGGCCTGTTGTGGCCTAAATTTATGGAACATGCCGGGCCAATTTTTGGTATGCCGTTCTCTTTGGAAGGTGTCGCTTTTTTTGTGGAAGCTATTGCATTAGGCTTTTTTCTTTACGGATGGAACCGGTTTAACAAGTGGTTTCATTGGTTTACGGGTGTTTTAGTTGGTGTAAGCGGGGTTATTTCGGGGATACTGGTGGTCTCGGCAAATTCGTGGATGAACAGTCCTTCTGGTTTTGATTATATCAATGGTCAATATACAAATATTGATCCCATTAAAGCCATGTTTAATAGTTCATGGTTCTCCGAGGCCCTGCACATGACTCTTGCTGCATTTATGGCCACCGGCTTCGCCGTTGCGGGTATACATGCCTTAATGATAGCCCGTAAAAGAAACATAAAGTTCCATACCAAAGCATTTAAAATCGCCATTGTTTTTGGTGCAATTGCAGCTATACTACAACCTTTTAGCGGCGACATATCGGCAAAAAATGCAGCAAAAAAACAACCGGCTAAACTGGCGGCTATGGAATCTTACTTTCACACACAGCCTTATTCGCCACTGGTTATTGGCGGCATACCTGATACAGCTGCCAAAAAGGTTAATTATGGTATTGAAATTCCAGGCTTGTTAAGTCTTTTGGTGAACGATAATTTTAAACAGCCGGTAAATGCGCTGGATAAAATTCCGGTTCAAAATCAACCGCCCATAGCCGTTACCCATATTGCTTTTGAAATTATGATTGCCATTGGCTCAGTGATGATGCTGATAGGGATACTATACTTTATTGCCTTATGGAAAAAGAAAAGCTGGTTGGTGAAAAAATGGTTTCTTTATCTGTTTATATTATCAACTCCATTTGGCTTTATAGCCGTGGAAGCCGGCTGGACCGTAACCGAAGTTGGCCGCCAGCCATGGATTATACAGGGAGTAATGCGCACCAGCGAAGCCGTAACCCCGATGCCGGGCATTCATTATTCGTTTTATCTTTTTACGGTTGTTTACTTTACGTTAAGTGTAGCCGTTATATTTTTATTGAGCAGGCAAATAAAAATGGTTTCCAAATTGTACAGTCATTAAACTATAGCTTATGTTGTATATAGTAATCTTCTTTTTGTTTTTGGCTATTGTGCTTTATTTTCTTTTGGGCGGAGCCGATTTTGGCGCCGGTATAATTGAACTTTTCACCTCCGAAGATAATAAATCACGAACTCGCCATACCAGTTATCAGGCTATCGGCCCCGTTTGGGAAGCTAATCACATGTGGTTAATCATTGCAGTGGTAGTTATGTTTGTTGGTTTCCCCGTGATTTATGCCGATATGTGCACTTATCTGCATATCCCTTTGCTCATTATGCTTTTAGGAATCACCGCACGCGGAACAGCCTTTGCCTTCAGAAATTATGATGCTATCAAAGGCAAAAAAACACAGAGTTTTTATAACCGCATATTTGTATACTCCAGTTTTATAACGCCCTTATTTTTAGGAATAATTGCCGGAAGCGCCATTTCCAGACAAATAGATTTACAGGCCACAGATTTTCTATCAGCCTATATTTATGGATGGTTTAACCTGTTTTCAATTTCAGTTGGGCTTTTCACGGTAGCCCTGAGCGGATACCTTGCAGCCATTTATTTAATAGGCGAAGCCAATGATGATAAAGATGTGCATCGCTTTATCAGGAAGGCCAAACTGATGAATGTATTGGCCGTCATTTTTGGTGGCTTTGTATTTCTAACAGCCGGTTTGGAGAAAGTTCGTCTGGCGTACTTTATTTTTGGTAACCCGATAAGTCTTATTGCGGTAATTACCGCATCAATATCGTTAGTTATTCTTTGGATAATGATTAACAAAGGGAAACGGAAAATCATCAGGGTTTTTGCTGCTTACCAGATCACCATGATATTGTTGGCCGTAGGTTATATGCACTTTCCCTATTTTATCATGACAAAAGATGGGCAAAACCTTTCATTGTTAACCCTGCACGCCCCAACTAAAACTATTGATGCTTTAGGCTGGGGACTTTTTATTGGAAGTTTTATTATTCTTCCGTCGCTATTTTATTTGTATTACAGTTTTCAGAAAAAGGATGAGATTATTTAAACGTAGTAAACATATTTATAATCCTTTCATTATACAAATCTTAGTCTAATCGCCTTACCTTGATGCTTCTGAACCAGGCCTCATTGCCATGATCCTGCAATAACAGATGTCCTTCTTTAGCTTCGCCGAAGTTTTTCCATATTACATATTTGCTTATAGCAACCAAATCGCGGAATTCTTTTGATCCCCGTTCATATTCTAGCACTTTTATACCGTTCAGGTAATGCTCCACATGGTTATCAGGATATACAACAATACGGCCGGTATTCCATGCACCAATAGGATGTACAAAACGTTCCTGCTTTTTAGCCGGAATAAGATCATAGAGTGAGGCCAGCGTACGGTCACCATTACGCCCCAGTTTAGCATCGGGATGCAATTTATCATCCAGCACCTGGTACTCCAATCCAATTGCCGACCCCTTTGTTACTTCGGATAAGGTAACAAAATATTTAACTCCACTATTGGCACCCGGAGTTATCTTAAATTCGAAAGAAAGATCAAATGCGCTGTACAAGCTATCTGTAACAATATCACCACCGCCCGATTCCTCTTTGCCTTCTGATGCCAATACATGCATCGCACCATCAGCATATAACCATCCTTTAGCAGGAAACGTGGTCATTGTAGCACCACGCCATCCATTGGGGGTGTGCCCATCGTACAACAATTTCCAGCCATTGGCTATTTCGCCGGATGACAGACTGTTAATGGTATAGTTTATTACATAAATATCTTTCGGAAACGGTTTTGGCACCAGGTTTTCGGTTTGAATACGCAGGTTTTTAAAGTATACTTTTTTACCGACTGCCTTGGTATCATTTACAGCATGAACCTGCAAGCCAATAAATCCTTTGTTATCGATAGTATCCACTACGTCGGCAACAGCCATGCCGTTTATCCATGTGCGCATCTCATTGCCGATACATTCCATACGGATATGATTGTACACTCCAACTTTAAAAGCATCTTTAGCTTTGGCATTTAAATCTACCGGATAAATCCAGTCCCTTCTGCCCTCGTCATAAACACCACCCGACCATTTTCGATCCGACGGATCAATCTCAAACTGCCTGCCATAAACTTTTCCCTTACCGTTATTACCAGCCAGATCAAAATGACTGCGCACCTGGATGCCCGAATTACTCAGCGGGCTTTCAATTTTAACATCCATTTCCAATATAAAATTGCCGTACTCCTTTTCGGTTACCAGGAAGCTATTGCCCGAATTTAATACTGTTGTACCTACAATGGCGCCATTTTCAACGGTATAATCGGCGGTGCCAGCCAATCGTTTCCAGCCTTTTAATGTTTTACCATCAAATAAACCTGGACTGCTTTGTGCTTTACTATTTTTTGGCACGATAAACAACGCCAACATCAGCATGAATACGATATTTAAGCTATTTTTTTTCATGATTTCCTGTAGATATAATGATTGATACTAAAATTAAACTTTTATTTCCCAGCCCGGCTGATAGGTGCGACTCCAAAGCTGCATGGCTTCGGGATCATTTAAAATATGCCCATTGGTTGAGTCGATATGCAGCACACGATCAACCCGGTAAGATATATTGCCTAGTTGCGGCAATAAAGTAGATTTAAACCCGGTTTCTATCGGGCAGTTAAGCTGCGTTATGCCACGCACCGAGTCGACAAAGTTTTTCATGTGCAGGCCGTCAAGGGCCTCCGTTGGGCTCACTTTATTGGTAGCATCAACAACGGTATCGTCCTTTACTTCCTTAACAAATTTGTTATCCCCATCATAAACGGTATAACCATTGCCACCCTGGTAAAATACAGTCCCCTTGTCGCCATAAAAAATCACTCCCCTGCCCAAGCCTTCGGTATTGTAGCCGTTGCAACTACGCCCTTCCCACTCGGCCGCAGTATCATTTGGGAAATTGTACAAGATATTTTGTGTATCGGGTGTTTGCCAATCGTCTTTAAAATGAAAACGGCCACCGGTAGAAACTACCTTGTTTGGAAAATCGACGCCTAAACCCCATCTTATTACATCAAGCTCATGCGTTCCGTTATTCAGTGCTTCACCTGTGCCCCAGTTCCAAAACCAGTGCCAGTTGTAATGAATCAAATTGTCTTTATAGGGCATTCGCGGCGCCGGGCCCTGCCACAGTTCATAATCCAGGTTTGCAGGTACTGCAACCTCTTTGCCAATGCCAATACTCGCTCTGTGATTGCTGTACCAGCCTTTAGCATAATAGGTACGCCCGATAACACCATCATGCAGTTCTTTTACCATTCCCTGCACATTGTTGAATGAGCGGCGCTGGCTGCCCATTTGTACCAACCGGTTATATTTTTTTGAAGCGGCAACCGCCAGCTCACCCTCATGCGGGTTGTGACTGCATGGTTTTTCGACATACACATGTTTACCTGCCTGACAGGCCATTATGGTGGCCGGGGCATGCCAATGATCGGGTGCAGCAATAACTATTGCATCGACGTCTTTCTTTTCCAGCAACTTGCGGATATCAGTAATTCCTTCTGGTTTTTTTCCGGTGCGTTTATAAATATCAGCAATAGTACTGGCAACCACATTTGCGTCAACATCGCATACATAACCAATTTCGGCATTGGGTAACTTGGCAAAGTTTTGAGCAAGGTATAAACCCCTGCTATGGGTTCCCATCATTCCTAAAACTACCTTTTCATTGGGCGACCCCTTGAAAAAACCAGCAGCTTTTCCTAATTGAGGAGCAAGCACAAAACTTGTCCCTACCACCGAAGCGGCATGAATAAACTTTCTACGATTAATCATTTTTATAATTGGTTATGGCAAATGAGCCAGCGGGCAAAGGTTATCCGCCTTTGCTCATTCACTGCTTTCTATCAAAGTTAATACATAACACTATTAAAAAAAGATAAAATAGTTTTTACATTGGCATCAATTTCACATGCCAGTTAAACCTAACAATTACCATCATGAAAACATCATATGCCCCTAAAAAAGCACTGTTGCTTTTAATCTTTTTATTTGCTACCGCGATTGCAATGGCACAGGATACCACCTGGACTGAAAAGAGTGCCGCGAAATGGCTGCACAAAAATGAATGGCAAAATGGTAGCAAGCTGGCTGTTTATCCAGCCGTTAACAAAGTTGAGTTCGCCAGTCAGTACAGTAAAAATAAAGCATTATGGCTTAAGGTATTTGCGTTTTTGAGGGATAGTGATTTAACCACGCTTAAGCCGGGCAAATATCCAATTGATGGTGATAATGCCTATGCGAGCATTACCGAAGCACCCTCAAAAGATTTTGATAAAACAACGTGGGAATCGCACCGTAAATACATCGATTTACAATACATTATCAAGGGTAAGGAAAAAATCGGGGTGGCGCCTGTGACAACGGCAACCATTATTAAACCTTATAACGAAAAAGCAGATGCTGCCAATTATACAGCCGACGGGCAATTTTATATAGCTGAACCAGGAACATTTTATCTCTTTTTTCCGCAGGATGCACATCGGCCAAGCATCAAAGTGGATGGCTATGATGTGGTGAAAAAGTTAGTGATTAAAATAAAGGTAGCTGAGTAATTATTCAGCTACCACTATCATATTTTCACCTTCTTCCAGGTTCCTCTTTTAAACAAATAATAACTTAAAGCTGCCGATACCACCTGCGAAATCAAAATCGCTATAAAAATACCTTTCGGCTCTTTGATATAATACTGACTTAAAAACCAGGCCAATGGAATTTGAAACAGCCAGAAAGCCACCAGATTAACAAATGTTGGCGTACGGGTATCTCCCGCGCCATTAAAGGCATTAAGCATAGCCATACTGATACCAAAAAACACATAGCCCAAGCTAACAATACGGAGCGTTTGTAAAGCATACCGCCTTGCCTGTATATCGCTATTCATAAAATTGACAATTGGGGAGCCAAAAAGATAAAAAAACAAGCTTACCGATAACATAAATATGATGATATAACCCGTGGTTATCCAAACGCTTTTTTCGGCGCGGTCGGGTTTGCCTGCGCCCAGATTTTGGCCGGTTAAGGTGGCCGCAGCATTACTGAGCCCCCAGGCGGGCAATAAAAAGAAAATCAACAAACGGATAGCTATCTGGTAACCGGCCATAGCAGCCTCATGAAAACCCGCCATCAGCCTCGCTAAAAATATCCAGCTCGCTGAGCTTACCAGGAATTGAATAGTACCGGTACTGCCAATTTTTACAATCTGCATCAGCAGCTCTTTGTGCGGCCTTAATTGATGAATATAAAAATGAAGTAAGCCCCGGCGGATAAACAAACGGTATAATTGATACAACACACCAATCCCCCGGCCTACAGTAGTGGCAATTGCTGCGCCCTTTAAACCAAGGGCCGGGATTGGACCGAAGCCGTAAATTAATAATGGGCATAATATAATATTGGAGATATTGCCTATCCACAAACTGCGCATGGCAATACTGGCGTCACCAGCCCCTCTGAATATGCCGTTGATGAGGAAAAGCAACATGATCACCACATTACCGCCATACATAATTTGCGTATAACGGATATTTTCGGCTATCATTTGTTCATTGGCACCCATGGCACGTAAGATGGAACCGGCATAGTAAACTCCTGCTATTGAAATAACAACGGAAAGCATAACCGAAAACAAAATTGCCTGCATACCGGCATGAGCCGCCTCTACCAGGTTTTTTTCGCCCACACGCCGGGCCACCAGCGCTGTGGCGGCCATACTTAAACCAACAGCAATTGAATAAACTATACTTAACACCGACTCGGTAAGCCCAACCGTTGCTACGGCTGCATTGCCTAACTTGCCCACAAAAAATATATCTACAACAGCAAATACCGACTCCATCATCATTTCCATGATCATGGGGATAGCTAATAGAAAAACGGCCCGGCGAATGCTGCCGACGGTGTAATCCTGTTCGCCGCCGGCAATTGCCTGACCGAATAAAGAAAAGAAACGTTTTATTTTCAAAATCTGTATAGCTTATACTGCCGACTCCCGTACTGCCGAAGCCTTGAGCCTTTTATGGTGATAGATGTAAGAGACGATTAAAATGGCAAAGAAAACCGGAAACAAAGTGAGTCCGCTAAGTGGATCTTTAACAGCTATGAATGAGTAAACGGCGCTAATCAGATCGAATGTAAAACCTGCATAGGCCCATTCCCTTATTTTTGGAAAACCTGGAACCAATATAGCTATTACCCCTAACAATTTAGCTACGCCCAAATATGTCCCAAAATAAGATGGGTAGCCCAGATGTTTCATAAACGTAACAGATGCAGGCACATTCATAATACTCGGGATAGCCGATGACAGCATTAAAGCAGCAAGTAAAATAGTAGCGATCCAATAAATAATGTTGATTTTTTTCATTTGTGATTGTTTATTTGGTTTAATTAATTGGTTGATAATACAAAATAACCACACCCGATTTCAGCCGTTTTAAATCGGTAAGCTTCAGCGCCTTCTTGCTGATATTACCTGTAAATTCAGGTGTACCGCTTCCTAAAATTACCGGGTTAACAATTAACCGGTATTCGTCAATCAAATTCGCTTGCGTCAGCTGCGATACAATGCTTCCGCTACCCAATATTACTATATCTTTTCCGGGTTTTGATTTTAACTTTAAAATTTCTTCTTCAATATTATGTTTAATCAGAGTACTGTTTTCCCAATCGACTTTTGTTAAGGTTGATGAAAAAACAATTTTGGGTAAAGAATTCATTTCCCCCGCTATAACAGGGTCGTTTTCAACTACTGTTTCAGTGGGCCAATAAGCCGCCATCATTTCATATGTTTTGCGCCCAAACAAAATAGTATCTACCGATTCAAGCATATCCTCAGCATACTTAAAAAACTCTTCCTCAACCACAGGCCAGTCGAGGTCAGCATTTGGCCCCTCAATGTATCCATCAAGCGAAACTAAGTTCGATACAATTACTTTTCTCATAACATTCTATTTCAGGTTACATACCGTCCACATATTGGTATTTATGATTTTTTATGGTAGTTAAGCATCCAGTTAATACCAAACTGATCGGTTAACGCGCCAAAAATTGCACCCCAAAATTGTTCTTTTAACGGATCAAGGACTTTGCCGCCTGCTGAAAGTTTAGTAAAAAAAGTATTGATCTCCGCTTCGCTATTACAATTGAGCGATAGACTGATATTATTTCCTTTTGTATAGCCATCAGGCGTAACCATGTCTGTGGCCATCAGTACCAACGAGCCATTGGTTAACGATGAGTGCAAAATATGATCTTTCATTGCTGACGGACATTGCTCTGCCATTGGTGATGATCCAACAGGCTGAAAGAAAAGTTCGCCGCCCAGGCATTCTTTGTAAAATTCCATAGCTTTCCGGCACTCGCCGTTAAAACCTACATAAGCGTTGATGTTTGCCATAATCGTAATTTTAAATTGATAATAACAAACTTAAGCACATTCAACTATTAAAAAAGGTGCTGAGGACGCCAATTAAAGGGGGCAAAAATGACAGCCAACAAATCAACTATTGATTCAACAACTCGAAACATTGATTAACTATTTCCAGTTCCTCATTGGTTGGTACCACCAAAATTTTCACTTTTGATTGAGGCAGGCTTATTTCCCTCGTGTCACCCGACCTGATTTTGTTTTTATCTTTATCAATCTGCAAACCCAAGTATTCTATATTGGTGCAAACCAGTTCTCTTACCAAAGCATCGTTTTCGCCCACTCCTGCTGTAAAAATGATGGCATCCAATCCGTTTAGGGCAGCAGCATAAGCGCCGATGAACTTTTTTATGCGATAAGCATACATATCATAGGCCAATTTGGCGTTAGCATCACCCTCATTCATTGCTTTAGTAATATCGCGCATATCACTAAAACCCGTTAAGCCCAACATCCCGCTGCGTTTGTTTAGTAGCGTGCTTACCTGGTCAATGTCATAGCCCAACTGGTTAACCAGGTAAAAAATAACGGTTGCGTCAATATCTCCCGAACGGGTGCCCATTATCAAACCGCTCAAAGGCCCAAACCCCATACTGGTATCGATAGATTTGCCATCATCAATTGCTGCCATGCTACAGCCATTCCCCAAATGAATGCTGATTAACTTTAATCCCTTTTTGTTTAAAAATACTTCGGCCTGATGTGACACATATTTATGACTGGTGCCGTGGAAACCGTATGTCCTTATGTTATAATCTTTATAATAAGAATTAGGTATAGCAAAGCGATATGCTTCGGGAGGCATAGTTTGATGAAAAGCAGTATCAAAAACCGCTATCTGGGTAGCCGCCTTAAAAATCTTCTCAGCAACCTCAATCCCTCTATATCCTGCTGGATTGTGCAGAGGCGCCAGTTGAAACGTCAGTTTTAATTTTTCCTTTACTTCAGGCGTGATAACAGTTGGTTCGGTAAATGCCTCGCCGCCGTGCACTATGCGGTGACCAACCGCTTTAATTTCATCGGCATTTTCAATTACACCATTTTTTTTATCAATAAGTAGGGCATTAACTTCTTTTAAACCCGCTTCATGGTCATGGATCTCTAAATTATATTTAAAGGTTTTTTCTTCCCCGCCTATAAAGGTTTTATGAGTGATAATACCTTCTTCCAATCCTATTCTTTCCACCAAACCACTGCAAATGGGTTTGGTGGAAGGCATTTTAAACAACTGGTATTTAATAGAGCTACTGCCCGAGTTAATAACAAAAATATTCATCAAAATGGATGTTTTATGGTAATTAAGAATTGTCCTGACATTGTATGGCAGTAATAATTACTGTATTAAAAATATCATCAATAGTACAACCTCTGCTTAAATCGTTAACTGGTTTATTTAAGCCCTGCAACATTGGCCCGATAGCTAAAGCGCCTGTTTCCCGCTGAACTGCTTTATAGGTATTATTACCGGTATTGAGATCAGGAAAAATCAAAACGCTTGCCCTGCCTGCTACTTCCGATCCAGGCAGTTTACTACTGCCAACTACTGGGTCAACAGCTGCATCATATTGAATAGGGCCTTCAACCTTCAATCCCGGGCGCTTTAACCTAACGATTTCAGTTGCCCTGCGTACCTTTTCTACATCCTCCCCTTCGCCTGACGTGCCTGATGAATAAGAAAGCATGGCCACCCGCGGCTCAATCCCAAAACGCTCACTACTCTCGGCCGATGAAATAGCAATTTCTGCCAATTGTTCGGCCGTTGGATTTGGATTTACCGCGCAATCTCCAAAAACAGAAACCCTATCGGGCAAACACATAAAAAATATAGATGAAACAACAGAAATACCGGGTTTTGTTTTGATAAATTGTAAAGCCGGGCGTATAGTATGTTGCGTGGTGTGCACCGCCCCCGATACCATCCCGTCGGCGTGCCCTTTGTAAACCATCATCGTACCGAAATAGGATACATCTGTCATCATATCGCGGGCCATTTCCATGTTTACGTTTTTGTTTTTGCGGAGTTCATATAAGGTATCCACATAGTCGTTGTAATAAACGTCATCTGCCGGGTTTACAATTTTCACCTTAGTTAGATCTAGGTTGATGTCAAAACGTTTAATAATACCATGAATCTCTTTAACATCTCCCAATAAAGTAAGGTCAACAATATCCTGATTTAGCAAACGGGCGGCAGCTTTTAATATCCGCTCATCCGTACCCTCCGGAAGTACGATATGCTTTTTTACACTTTTTGCCCACTGAACCAATTGGTACTGAAACATACGGGGCGTAATGCCCGATGGTTTAAATTTGACAAGTTGTTTATCCAATTCAGCAACATCAATGTACTTATTAAAGGTATCGATGGCAAGCTGTATCTTTTTGGTATTATCGGGAGTTATGGCCGATCTTATAGCGCCAACTTCATTACTCGTTTGAAAAGTGCCCGATTCAACCGCAATTATTGGTACTACAGTTTGCAAACCGTTAATCAACCTTAAAATTGGCTCTTCCGGCTCATAGCCGGCAGTAAGAATAATTCCCGCTACTTTTGGATAACTGGTTGACAAATTAGCCTGCAAAGCGCTTATAATGATATCGCCACGATCACCAGGAGTTATGATTAAAACATTCTCTTTCAGATAATTTAAAAAATTGGGTACCTGCATGGCACCTGTAATGAAATTATCGGCTTGGTTTGACAGCTGGTCTTTGCCAAAAAGAAGCTTTCCATTCAGCTTTTCGCATATCTCCTTCATGGTAGGGCTTTGCAGCTTCACATCGGCATGTATTACTGCTAAAAGTATCCCCGGCGAAAGTTGTTCTTTTAATAGCTCTTTTATGTCGTTGGCAAATTCGGGCTTAATTTTATTGGCGACAACCGCCAGTACCTGAACTTCCCTCGCTTCAAAATTATGAATGGCAGTGAGCACGCCGTTAACAATCTGGGCAGTAGTCTTGTCCTCGCCTGAGAGGACAACAATAACAGGAGCCCGCAGATTTTTAGCGATCTGCACGTTGATGTCAAATTCAAATGCAGCGCCATCCCCAAGGTAGTCTGTACCTTCAACAACAGTAAAATCGTACTTATCTTCTAAATATTTAAACTTCCGGATAATGGTGTCCAATACTTCGCCCTCACTCTCCGTTTCCATCTGGCTCATCGCTTCCTGCCAGGTATAGGCATAAGCATCCTCATAAACTACAGGCAAATCAAAATAACTTAAGATGGTATCTATATGTCCTTCTTTCTTTTGCGTATCATTTTGGTTAATGATAGGCTTAAAATAGCCTATCTTCTGAGCTTTGCCTAACAGCATATTTATCAGGCCGATAGATATAATAGATTTACCACTATAGGGCTCAGTGCTGGCAACAAAAACAGTTTTTATCATCCCTTATTTTTTTGCATTTAAAGTAAACAAAGCAAACTGAAATTTTTGATCTTTCATTCAATTTGGACAAACAAAAATATCATTTAGTCTCCTTTCATTGCCTAAAGTGACTTTAAACATTCCATATAAACTTTACAAAACAGTATAGTTCACCTACATTAGGTGTAATCAAAAAATGATTTAACTTTAGAAAATTTAAAAATTGAATGTTTAAGCTCGTTATTTAGCTTTTTTGCGTCAAACGGATTGATTTTTGGTGCGATTATTCACTAAAAAAGCGCATATAAATGACTATAATAAACAAAATTTAACATTTTTTAAGAAATGATATTGATACTAATACAATCCTTCATACGTTTGCATAACCGATGTATTTAATATCAGGCGATGATTACAAATCAAAATAAGAAAACAACCCCGTACAATAACATGAAAAAAACACTTACTATCTTAACGCTACTAGTTCTATTTATATCTTTCAAAGCAAGTGCACAAGATGATTTACCTCAACAAATTAAAAGTTATTTAAGCTTCCAGGGAGGTTTGTCATTGCCATCGGGTAATTTCGGTAAATCTATTTACGGCAACAATAGTGCTGGCTACGCAAAAAATGGCGCTGTGTTTGCTTTAGACGGAGCTGTTTATTTATATAAAAATTTCGGAATAGGCGCAACTTTTACTTTTCAGGATCAGGGCGAGCTTAATACAAATGATGCCCAAAGTCTTTCGAACGGTTACAATAACAGTTTTGTGAAAGATCAAACCACCGTTACTTCACAAGGTCGTTATCATAGCAGTTTCTTAATGGCAGGACCTCAGTATACTTTTATTTTCAACAAATTCCTTCTTGATTTAAGAGCATCTGCAGGTATTGTAAAAAGCTGGTCAACACCTATTATTATTGTGGAATTTGATACTTCAAATGACAATAACATAGTTCCTACACAAGTTTCGTCAACTGCAAAAGCCTTCGCTTATGGTGGTAGTGCCGGTTTACGTTATAGCTTCAGCGAAAGCTGGGACGTTGGTTTTAAATTGAATTACGTCAATTCTGACGGAATTGCTATTCAAAACCAGGGCGACCCTGGTACAACCGGACGTTACGTAACCAAATTGCCCATAACTGTTTTACAATCAACATTAGGAATAACCTTACACTTGTAAAAATCATTCTAAAATATTTTCAGAATTAGTTTATTTCTGATACATTTAACAACAACCTGTTAAATGTAAATTATCCTGAAAAAACTAATTGCCATATCATTTTTATGCCTGCAAATGTTCAGCATTTGCGGGCATATTTTGTTATACCAGTATTTTGTTTACAAGGCCGATCAATATTTTAACGAACAGATCAGCCAAAACAGGTACAACATCAGTGATCTGGTCGAAATAAAAGTACCACAGCACACATCCATTGTACAAGATTGGAAACGCTATGAGCCTATAAGCGGTCAGGTACAGTTTAGGAATACTTGCTACAATTACGTGAAACTTAAATTGACCGCCGATACCATTTACCTGCAGTGTATCCCCAATTATGAAAAAACCAGGTTATTTAATCAAAACATCATCAGTGCAAAAGAAGTTGCTGATATTCCCGTCAGCAAAAAAAGCCATGTTCCATTTGGCAAAATAAACCAGTTTGTAAATTACAGTTGCCCGGTAGGTATATTTAATTTTACTTCGCCTTTGGCTGTTGTTATTGTAAAAAAGAATTGTTCTTGTTCACATGTTATTCAGCGCGATCGGTCTATTCCAAAACTGCCTCCAAAATCGTTAAAACTAACACTTTGTTAATTAACTTTTTTGTTAACCTTTTGATGTTCCCTGCCAAAACCGGGAGTCAAATAAATTATATACTATGCTGAATTTAAAACTTCAACAAAAAATCCATTATACATTACGTTTTGCTACTGCTATGTGCTTTATTGGCCATGGCTCCTTCGGTATAATTACCAAACCTATTTGGGTTAATTACTTTGCGGTGTTCGGCATCGGCAAGGTTATGGCTTATCATTTGATGCCCGTACTGGGCCTCTGCGACATTATTTTAGGCATTGTTATGCTAATATATCCTTTAAGAATAATCCCGCTATGGCTGATGATATGGGGAATAGTGACAGCGTTGCTTCGTCCCTTATCCGGTGAACCATTTGCAGAATTTATTGAGCGCGCAGGAAATTTTGGAGCGCCGCTAGCACTACTGTTATTTTCGGGCGGTATTCAATTCAATTTAAAAAGCCTGTTTACTCCTATCAGCCCGGACACGCAGGTAGACGAAAAAACTTTGAAACAGGTTATAACCTGTCTGAAAATTGTTGTATTTCTATTACTCGCCGGTCATGGATGGTTAAATCTAATCGAAAAGAAAGGGCTGATTGGTCAATATACCATGTTAGGATTTACTAATCCGCAAGGTGCAGCCCAGTTAATTGGCGCTTTGGAAATTGCAGCGGCTATTATTGTATTAATTAAACCGGTACGACCAATATTGATCATTTTTCTTATTTGGAAGATATCAAGCGAGCTATTTTATCCGCACTACGAGATACTTGAATGGGTTGAACGCGGCGGTAGTTACGGAACTATACTGGCCTTGTGGCTTGCGCTGGGAGCCGATAAAAAGCAAAGCCAATCAGCTAAAAATATTGCTGATTATTTAGCGGAGAAAAAATATCCGGCAAGCGGCAATTAATATTATTTAAGTCCTTAGCTCTGATAAGGCTAAGGACTTTTTCAGTAGTTTATTCATTACAGGGTGGTTCTACAATTCCTATTTTCCGCTCAATTCTTCTATCCGGGATAAACCAAATACAGGCTACCAAAACATATAAAGCAAAACTCACCGAAGAGTTAAGCCACGAAACAGCTATAGCTACCGCATAAATAGCGGTAGAAATATAACCTTTCCTATCCTTTCCGATTGCCTTTGCCAGTAAAGAGTCTTTACCGTGATGCTTAATCAGCACAAAAATTAAAATTGCATAGGCTATGCTGTTCATCAGCAGTACAATACCATAGCAGGTAACCGGCCATCGGGCAAAGCTATTTTCGCCCATCCAGGCAGTTACAAATGGTACTAATGATAGCCAAAATAACAAATGCATATTGGCCCAAAGTATAGCACCATTTACTGATTCAACAACCTGCATGGTATGATGATGATTATTCCAGTAAATACCTACGTAAATAAAACTCAGGATATAACTCAAAAAAACAGGGTATAGCGGCAGCAGTGAAGCAATATCGGCTTTTAAAGGCACCTTTAATTCCAAAACCATAATAGTGATTATGATGGCGATTACACCATCGCTAAATGCTTCTAAACGTCCTTTTCCCATATTGCAAGCTAGTTTCTTATCTATCGTATTCGTCAATTTCGCAATAAAAATACAAAACAGTGCAATACCAATCTGCCGCTTTAATATTTCAAATGATTTATCACCCGGGCTTGCCAAAACTATGGTTGCCCTGTCGGCAAAAAAGCAATGCCCGCAAAATAGCGGGCATTGTTTTAAGTTATGTAAAAATAACTTAAGCTTTTTTTGCGGCTTCTATCATGTCCGAAAGTTCTTTTACAACGTCTGATTCTGATAAACCCGGATTAAACCCTACGCTTTTAAAACGGATAATCCCATTTCCATCTATAATAAATTTGGTAGGAATGCCCGGCATTACATATTGTTTATAGAATTTATTCTGAATGCCATCGGCGCCTTTTTCGTCAAGTATCACATTAAAGGTATAATGATTGTCGGCTAAAAACTGTTTAATCAATTCCACATAATTATCTACCTTCTCGCGGGTATCAATGAAAAGAAAGCTCACTTTAGCATCGTCCTTATATTTATTGATAGCCATTTGAGTTGCGGGGAACGACTCGCGGCAAGGCACACACCAGGTAGCCCAAAAGTCGAGTACCACCACTTTTCCTTTATAATCAGCAAGCGAAACCGTTTTGCCATTAATATCTTTCAATACAAAAACGGGTGCTTTTTCATTGAGCATAGAGTCTGCAAACATACCGCTTGTTAAGGAATGAGCCTTCGCACTTGCAGTATTGGTCATAAACAAAGCAGCAGCGAATAATGTAACATAGTTAAAGATAGTTTTCATTTGATTTTTAAATTGTAAAATAATTTCTCTTTTCGGTACCAATTTCAGGCCAATTATACAAAGTTATAATTACTAACAACTTACAAGTAACAAACAATTCAAATACTGTTCATTAACGTACAAATGTAGCGCACACTTCCATTATTAAAGCGTAAAACAAACATAACTATCGCCAGACTTACTTCCGGTTTTACCACCGCCACAAGCTATCACTACATACTGCTTTCCATCAATTGTATAAACAGCCGGGGTAGCATAACCGGCAGCAGGTAACTGAGCCTCCCATAATTGTTTCCCGGTGCGCTTATCAAATGCTCTTATCTTTTCGTCCTTTGTAGCAGCAACAAACACCAATCCGCCTTTAGTTACAACCGGACCGCCATATAATTCCGTTCCGGTTACCGGAATACCTTTTTTGGTTAGTTCGGGATACTCGCCTAAGGGTATTTTCCATAATAGCTTACCGGAAGTTAAATCAATGGCATTAAGGCATCCCCAGGGCGGTTTAATGCCGGGGTAGCCATCCTTATCTAAAAAACGATTGTAGCCATTCATCGTATAAGGGATAGGATTTGATGTTTTAGATGATGAAATCGGTTCTTTTGATAAATCTTTAGCATCCGTAGCATTTCCGGGTAGTTTTAAAACAAAAGCCAGCAACGCCTTTTTTTCATCAGCAGGAATTTGTTTAAAAGATGGCATCATGTTACGCCCGTTTGCTATTATTTGGCTTACCTGTTGTTCATTGTACTTTTTATTTAAGTTAACCAACGATGGGTAGGCCGTGCCGCTGCCTTTTAATTCGGGCCCATGGCATGATATGCAATATTTGTTATAAATATTATGCCCCATGCCATGCAAGGAATGATCATCTGTATTTTTTGGAACATCAATCATCACCTGGGCCCAGGGTAGCTCAGTGTTACTGATGTACATAATTTTTGTTTCAGGGTCAACGGCGGCCCCTCCCCATTCGCCGCCGCCATCAAAACCAGGAAATATCCAGGCGCCATCCTTGGTGGGTGGCGTAAACATGGTATTATATTTTACCTTGTTATATTTTTCAAGCATTTCTTTGTGCGTTTCCGGGCTGAGATCAGTTACATCTTCTGGCCCGAAATGCTGACGGGCAAAGGGCTCGGGTAAAGATGGAATTGGTTGCGTTGGCCACGGTTGTTCGCCCGGCAAAGCGTTTTGAGGAACCGGTTTTTCAACAATAGGAAAAACAGGATTTCCATTGGTACGATCAAATACGAAAATATAGCCGTGCTTAGTAATTTGTGCCACCGCATCAATTGTTTTCCCGTTACGTTTCAAGGTTACCAGGTTGGGGTTAGCCGGCAAATCGCGATCCCAAAGGTCATGATGCACCACCTGGTAGTGCCAAATGTATTTCCCGGTGGCAGCGTCCAGCGCCAGCAGGCAATTGGCAAATAAATCAGGGCCCTTGCGGTTACCTCCGTAAAAATCGCCACCTATTGAGCCCGTTGGTACGTAAACAATACCACGCTTTTCATCTAATGCCATACCCGCCCAACTGTTGGCCGCACCCAAGCGCTTCCAGGCGGTGCTATCCAGCCATGTTTCAAAACCTTTTTCACCCGGATGCGGTATGGTATGGAAAATCCATTTTAACCTCCCTGTCAACGCATCGTAAGCGCGGATATGCCCCGGGGCTGCATCTTCCGATTCTGCAACGCGCGTACCAATAATTAACAGGTTATGATAAATTACTCCAGGGGTTGTACCCGATACAAAGGAGCTTGTTTTTCGGCCTAAGTCTACTGTCAAGTCTAAATATCCGCCTTTACCAAAATCTTTGATGAGTTGGCCATTTTCGGCATCAACGGCATACGTTTTTGAGCCAGCACTGTAAAAAATGCGCTTGTTGTCGCCGTTTTCGTCCGCCCAGTAAACCACTCCCCTGCATACTTTGTAGTAGGCCATCGGGTCGTCACCCTTAGCGCTGGGCTGCTTTGCCGGGTCAAATACCCATTTTTGTTTACCGGTTGCAGCATCCAGGGCAAATAGCTTCAATTTAGGGCTGGTACCATAAAGTATCCCGTTGACTATTATAGGATTACATTGATTTTGGCTCCTATTGGCACTATCTTTATCACCTGAGCTATATATCCAGGCAATTTTAAGCTGATTTACGTTCTCTTTATTAATCCCATCATCTGATGAATAGCGATTACCTTCTTTTGTACCCGCATAAGTTTGCCAGCCGTTATCACCAGGAGCTAAATGTTTTTTACAGGAAATAACTAAGCATAACGCAGGCAGCAACAGCATCAAGCGCGTAGATGTTCTCATGAATCGGGTTTAATTTAATTGGTTTAACAAAATAAAGCTAATCACATTAAATTAAAAACCAAATCCATTAAACGTTTAATTCCTGTGGCTGATCTTAATTAATGAAAGCCATTATTATATCTTCCATCAAATCTGGCCGTCTATAAAAAACAATATGATCAGAGTTAGGAATAATTGCCAAACTTGCACGGGGCAAAAATTTGTAGGTATTAAAAAAATCATCAACGCCGTTATACTGATCCCTGTCACCGCCAACCACCATCACAGGGCATTTTATGGCCTTTAGTTGTTCGGGCATAATCGGTGTTTGGTTAAGCCATGCATTCTTCAATTTCTCAACAAAGTCGTCCCACCGTTCTGGCTGTGGCATAATTTTTTTCCTATCCTTCACGAAATCCGGATAATCCTGCTCCATTGATTTGCCTGTCAAATTTTTTAGTCTTTCTTTTATCCCCTGCCTGTAACCTTCCAACGCCAGGTTTCCGCCTGCAAATACCATCTTTCTTACTATTTCAGGATGCAACAAGGTTAACTTCATAGCAATAACGGCACCATCGCTAAATCCTATAACTATGGTACTATCGCTGGTTTCGTGCCTGATTACAGTATAAGCATCGTGCACCATTAACTCATACGTAAATGGTTGCTCTCCAATTTCTGATTTCCCATGCCCCCTTGTTTCAATTGCTATCACCTTAAAATGTTCGCTCAATTTGGGTATCAGCTTTTCATATTCCGAAATATCACCAAATAAACCTCCATGCAGCAAAACCACAGGCCTGCCCTTCCCATAAACTTCATAATATATTTTGGTACTATCGGCCATTTTTAAATAATGCCCGGCATCCGGGTTATTTCCGTAGGGTACATTACCTGATTGTGCTAGAACAGGCTTTGCAAGTAAAATAACCATGCTAAACAGTAACAAGTGGCAGATTGATTTGAATTGAATTTCCATTGTTTAAAGGCTTTTTACTGTTAAATTTCTATAGGCCGCATCTGAGCTATTACCAAACCAGTAGCCAACTGAGCCACTTTTAAGGCTGCTGTCTAAATGATTATAAACAAGCGATGGCTTGGTTTCATTATTTACAAAAACGCTGACTGTACTGCCTTTTACAATTGCCTTTACATGGAACCAGCCATGCATTGGCAGCGTTGCTTTGGCCTGATATTTATCACTTTCGTAATCCCACCAGTTAAAATCAGCTTTCTTTTCGGGCATGTATTGAATGGCATTAATAGTTCCTGAACTTTCGGGCCTAAAATAAACGGTCTCATAATGATGAGCATCTTTTATCCGGAAAGCAAAACCAATATAACCACCTTTAGCGCCCGGCCAGGCAAGATCCAGTTCTATTACACCGTCTTTAAAATTTAAATCTTTAGGGTATAAGGGCGTACCTGCCTTGTAATTTCCATATTTCCGTTTCATCAGTAGCGCCTTTTGTCCCAAATATTTAGAAAAAGTGTAATCCACTGTATCATTTCGGGGGATTATCCAGTCATTAGGTTTTATAACTGAATAATTATGAATTTCGGATTGGGTTTGGGCCTTTAAAGCCGGTGCAAAGGCTATCATCAACAATAGCATTTCACCAAATACTTTTTTCTTCATTGTGCTTTTAGATTTTTAATTTTAAACCAAAGCTCCTCAAACCATAATAAATTCATTATTCAAAGTCGTTTCAATTTTGTTCAATTTGATTGAAAGCATTTTGCCGACAGTCAATTAAATTACTTGTAACTAATTTTCACCTCAAATGGAAAAAGAAAAACAATTGCTAATACTATGCAGAAAACTTATTGAGCAATCGCTAAACTGGGGCGATAGCATTACATGGAGCAATGATGATTTTGACCAGTTAAGTGAAAAGATTTTTGAAAAAACCAAGGTTCAGCTTAGTGTTTCCACGCTAAAACGGATTTGGGGTAAGGTACGTTACGAAAACTTCCCTACCAGTGCAACATTGAATGCGCTGGCAGGCTATATCGACTATGATAGCTGGCGCGATTTCCGCCAAAAGAATCTTGTCGACGAAACTCAATCCAGCTTAAACACAACGGCAAATAATGAAATTACAGGAATAAGTCATCAATCCCGCAAAATAGCCATCCCTGTTTCAATGGTGTTTATCATTCTTGTTGCAATTGGACTTACATGGCTATCATTAAAAAAATCGACAAAACCTGTTGATTATACAAAAATTAAATTTGAAGCGATAAAGGTTTCCGACAATTTGCCAAATTCTGTAATTTTTAATTATGATGTCACCGCCTTAAAACCCGATAGCGTTTTTATTCAGCAATCATGGGATCCAAGCCGGCTCGATAAGGTTGTGGTAAATGGCAAACAACATACCTCTATTTATTATGAACCAGGTTTCTTTATTGCCAAATTAATTGCTGATGGCAAGGTGGTAAAGCAAAAACCGCTTTTTATAAAAACACAGGGATGGAAAGGGTTGATTGAAAAACTACCAATACCGGTGTACCTTTCGGATAAAGAAATAAAAGGCAATGGCTATATGGGAATATCAGATAACACCCTGCGGCAAAAAAATGGCACCCCGGTATTTAATGATATCTGGACAAAATTTGCTAACATAAGGGAGTTTAAAGATATCGACGCCGGCAATTTTACTTTTGAAACTACTTTGAGAAACGCCTCTTCGATGGAAGCCTCGGTTTGCCGGCGGATAAACGTTGTATTATTAGGAACAGGAAATGCCATTATTATACCTTTGGCCGATAAAGGCTGCATTTCATCTATCAATCTGTTAACCGGCGATATCTGGATAAGTGGCAAAACACATGATCTGCGGGCTTTTGGATGTGATTTTACACAGTTTCAAAACCTGAAATGCACGGTGCAAAATCACCGTTTTAAGATTTGCCTGAATAATAAACTTATTATGGATTTACCTCAGAAATATACCCTAAGCGAAATTGCAGGTATAAGGTTTGAATCGGAAGGTGCGGTTCAAATAAAAAATGTAAAGCTATCCACTCCCGGAAAAGGGACTTATTACGATGAGTTTTAATAAAACTTTTTTTAGTTCGCGGTTGATATGCTATCTAAAAAAATCTCCGGTTAGGATACCTAACCGGAGAAATAAAATATCGTTATGTTCTGTTAATGGAAAGATCATCATGTACCTCAACAACCTTTTTGGTAATGGTTTCCTTCTCTTCCAAAACACCTTTCCAAAAAGCGGCTGCCAGCAAACCGCCCAATATTGGCGCAACAATAAATAGCCACAATTTATTTAAAGCCTCGCCGCCGTCAAATATAGCAGGGCCAAGGCTGCGCGCAGGGTTTACTGATGTTCCGGTTATCGGAATTACCACCAAGTGTATCAAGGTGAGCGATAAGCCAATGGCGAGGCCCGCCATGCCAGGATTTGCCCGTTTTGCGGTTGTACCAAATATTACTATGAGAAATAAAAATGTAAAAACTGTTTCTGTTATAAAAGCCGATTGAGTTGAATATTCTCCTAAATAACCCTCACCCCAACCATTTGCCCCCAAACCATATTTACCTAAAACAAAACCCGGCCGGCCCGAAACAATCAGATACAATACACCTGATGCAGCGATAGCGCCAATACATTGAGCTATTACGTATCCCAGGGTATCTTTAAATGATAATTTACCCGCAGCCAGCATTGAAATTGAAATGGCCGGGTTAATGTGGCAGCCTGAAATTGGGCCAATAGTATAGGCCATAACAACTACACTGACACCAAAAGCCAGTGAAATACCTAATAAACCGATGCCAGAAACGGGGATATTGAGTACGTTGGCTCCTGCAATAACAGCCGATCCGCAGCCAAATAATACAAGGCAAAATGTGCCAATAAACTCGGCAACATACTTTGTTAGTGGTTTAGTTTCCATAATTTATCAAATGTTAAGGTTTTACAATTACTTAAATATATGCAACTATTTATTAATTATCAGCACTTTACACCAATAAATATTAACTAAAAATTATAAAACCTTTCCGTTTGGCTTTGAAAATAAAGAGATAACGTACGCTACACAATTTTAAAAACATCTTTCAATGCTCTTTTTGCAGCATGATATCCGCACATACCATGTACGCCGCCACCGGGAGGTGTTGATGACGAGCAGATGTAAATTCCCTTTGCCGAGGTTTTGTAAGGCGACCATCGCAAAGCCGGCCGGGTAAATAACTGGCCTATATCAATCACGCCACCATTTATGTCGCCACCGATATAATTAGGATTATATTCTTCCATTTGAATGCTATTTAAAGTGTGCTTTGCCAATATAGTTTCTTTAAAACCCGGGGCAAAACGCTCAACCTGATTTTCAATAGCAGTAGTCATGTCTTTTGTTGATCCGCGCGGAACATGGCAATATGCCCAGGCAACATGTTTACCCATCGGTGCTCTTGATATATCAAACAAGCTTGGCTGCGATAACAATACAAACGGTTTTTCGGCTTCCCGACCGTCCCAAATTTGCTGTTCTGCAAAAGCAATTTCTTCTAAAGTGTTACCGATATGAATTGTACCGGCGTCATGGCATACAGCCGCCTTAAAGGGTACCGAAGCATCAAGCGCCCAATCTATCTTAAACACTCCCATGCCATATCTGTAACGCTCCAATTGCCATTTATAAATTGATGAAAATTTATGCCCCGCAATTTTTAATAACTGCCTCGGGGTAACATCAAATAATATAGCGTGAGCTGATGGTAGTTGCTCCAGTGAGTTTACATAAAAGCCTGTTTCTATTTTTCCTCCCAACGAGATAAAATATGCTGCAAGTGCATTTGCAATTTGATTTGAGCCACCTTTAGGCACCGGCCATCCTTTCAAATGCGCCGAGGCCATTAAAACCAGTGCAATAGCCGATGTAGCTAAATTAGTTAAGGGTTGTATAGCATGAGCAGCCATACCAGCCAACAAGCCCTTAGCCTCCGGGGTATCAAAACGTTTTGCCAGAAAGGTTGCGGCAGTTATGGCAGGCAATCCAAAACACGCCATTTCATAAGGGTATTTTGGAAAATGGAGCGGAGCTAAAATATCAGGCGCTATCAGCGGCCATGCTTTAACAACAGGTCGCATTAATTGCAGGTAAGTTTCTTCATCATCACCCAATAAAAACGCCGTTTCTTCTAATGAAGTTTTTATTATGGCGGCGGTGCCGTTATCAAAGGGATGAGCAGCAGCAACTCGGGGTAAAATGTATTCCAACCCAAATTCTGCCAAAGGAAGTTTTTCAAAAAAAGGTGAAGCCACCGCCAGCGGGTGCACGGCAGAACATATGTCATGCATATAACCCGGTAAAGTGAGCTCGGCCGAACGCAACCCTCCTCCTATTGTTTCCTTCCCTTCAATAAGCAATACAGAAAGGCCATTTTGCTGCATTAAAATAGCTGCCGCGAGTCCGTTTGGGCCAGATCCTACAACTATTGCGTCAAAATCGCGCTTTTCCAGCCTCATTAAAAATCAGAATATGCTGTTGGGTGCAGAAATATGATATCAGCTTTTGACACATTGTGCTGGTATTCTGGTTTTGCCACTAACGTTTTCCATTCGGGATCATTAGAAAAAGTGTCCCAATGTTTATCTCTGTCTGCTTTATTGTTAAAGGTTGTCATATACATCAGGTTAGGCATATGGCTGCCGGCTATTACTTCAGCATAAAAAACGGCGTTAAATCCGAGGCGTTTAAACAAAGCCACCTCGTTGCCATCATTAAACATGTGTACTTTGTTTAAATTAAATTTTTCTGTGGGGCTCTCATAACTGCGCAGTTCATAAACACGATCAGTTTTATTTGCCGTAAGATTGGGCACTTCAGGTGCCATCATTTTCGGAAAGGCTCTTAACACAATGGTTTCCAAACGAGTGTATGCTTCGTCGTTATAGGCGGCATTAATATAATCCTCGCCATTGGTCAAATATTGCTGATCAGCAATTACTTTCTGATCAGCATTTTCCAGTTGATCCCATGTACGAAACGGAATAAAAACGTATACACGTTTCCCCAAAGTATCCCCTGCTACAGGCTTAAACACACCTACATTTTTAACCCCTAGCCGATGCAATGCTGGTAAATAAGCATTTTGTAAATACTGATCCAGCCGATCCTCCTGCGCTTGTGTTTTAAGATGATATATCTTTATCTCGTAGTAATATTTCTGAGCTGCTTTAACGTGTCCAACTAAAAAAATGCTAACCAGGCAAATCAGGGAAGTAAAAAAGGTTCGGTGTTTATTTTTGAGTATCATAAATTCAGGTAATTGTACCTGTAAATTTATTTAATTCCGCTTACATTACGCGGAAATTGTTGCCGGGAAACTTAAAATAACAACTATTTTATCGGTTAGTATCGCTATTATTTATTGATGTGCTTACCCCATTTTTCTAAAACATCCATAATACCGGTAATTTTCATGGGTTTACTCAAATAATCATCCATACCAACTTTAAGACATAATTCCCTATCCTCGGGCAGTGCATTTGCCGTCATAGCAACAATTACCGGCTGGTATTCCATATGATCGCGTATAAACCGGGTGGTTTCAAGCCCATCCATCTCCGGCATCTGTACATCCATAAATACAATATCATATTTTTTATTAATCATGGCATTCACCGCCTCGTGGCCATTTTCGGCAATATCCGGTGCATACCCCATTTTGGTAAATATATGCCGAGCAAGCTTTTGATTTACCAGATTATCTTCAGCTATCAAAATATTCATCGGATATTGAACCGCAAAATCAACCGAAAACTGCGATTGACGTGGCTGCGTTTCCTTTACAACTGTACCATTTCCTTTTAACTGTTCAGCAATGTGTTTATATAAAATTTGATGCCTGGCAGGTTTTGTTAAAACGGCATTGAACAAATGTGATTCTTTACGGCTTTGCGCATTTCCCATCGAGCTCAATAATATTATTGGAACATCCGGATGACTCTTCTTTATCCGTTTAGCCAATTGAACGCCGTCCATAACCGGCATGTTCATATCTGAAATAATCAGATCCACTTTATCGCCCGATGAAAGAATTTTTAGCGCTTCTACGCCAGATTCGGCCAATACCGGCTCAAAGCTCCATTGCTCAAGCTGCGTTTTAAGAATATTTCTGTTAGTTGTATTGTCATCAACCACCAAAATATGTCTTCCTTTAAGCTCATTTAAGTTTAAATGCACATAATTTCGCTGCGCCTTTAAGCCTCTTTTCGATTTCATAGTAAACGAAAAGGTTGTACCCGTTCCCACTTCACTTTGAACAGATATATCACCCCGCATTAATTTAACCAACTTCTCACTGATCGCTAAACCTAACCCTGTGCCTCCATATTTACGTGTTGTACTTGAGTCCACTTGTGAAAATGCCTTAAATAATTTATCCAGTTTATCGGCGGGAATACCTATTCCGGTGTCGCGCACATTAAACTGTAGCGTTAGCTGATCCCCCTGTTGTTCTATTAATTTTACAGCAATAAATACTTCGCCTTTACTTGTAAATTTCATAGCATTGCTCACCAGATTTATTAAGACTTGCCTTAGCCGTAAAGGGTCAGCTATTATTTGCCCCGGGACGTTGTAGTCTATCTGATAAACCAAATCTATAGATGAAGCCTTTTCCGCAAAAATATCCAAAACACTTTCTATACAGTCCCGCAAATCAAAATCCTGGTCTTCAAGATCCATACTACCCGATTCAATTTTTGAAAAATCGAGCACATCATTTATCACGGTTAATAACGCCTCGCCACAATTCTTAATCGTCTCAGCGTATTCTTCCTGCTCTGCTGTTAATTTTGTACTCGAAAGTAATGCCGCCATTCCAATAACACCGTTCATTGGTGTACGTATTTCATGACTCATAGTGGCCAGGAAAATGCTTTTGGCTTTATTTGCATTTTCAGCATCCTCGCGAGCCCTTTCTGCGGCTTCTCTTGATTGTCGTTCATTCTCCGTCATTCTCGCTAAACTCTCAGTGCGTTCCTGTACCTGGTTTTCGAGCAAAATCTGCTGTTTTTTTATGGATTGTATCCTCATCCTGAACGCTCCAAAAACACCTCCTACTATTAATAAGGTCGCTATCAATTCAAACCACCAGGTAAGCCAAAATGGCGGTACTATCGTAATGCGCAAAGCTTCGGCAACGGGCGACCATTGGCCCGAGTTGTTTTTGTATTTTATGTTAAACAGATATTTTCCTGGCGGCAAATTGGTATATGATGCGGTATTTCTACTTCCAACATTATTCCAGTCTTTATCAAAGCCGTCCAATTTAAATGCATACTCTTTTTTATCTGCCAGGCCAAAGTCAAGCGCGGCAAACTCCATCGAAATAACCGATTGTTTGTATGATAAGGTTATAGATTTTGTATCTGAAATGTCTTTTTTTAACGGAGATGGATCATTATTGTCTTTTGCAATAGTAAGCGGCTTATTAAAAACTGCAAACGATGTAATTACCAATCGCGAAAATGGATTATGTTTTAGAATTTGATTAGGAGTAAAAACATTAAAGCCGTTAACGCCGCCGAAATACATTTTGCCGTCGCTGGCTTTTAGGGCCGAGTGGGGCTTAAACTCATCGTCCTGTAGGCCGTCTTCAGTATTGTAGTTTTTAAATGTATGAGCTATCGGATCAAATTGAGATAACCCTCCGTTGGTACTTACCCATAATTTTTCGTTATTATCTTCTCTTATCGAATAGATGATATCACTTGGCAAACCACTTTTTTTATTATAAACGGTAAAATGCTTCGTCACCGGATCAAATAAATCCAGACCTGATAGCGTACACAACCACAGATTTCCCGTACTATCTTCAAAAATATCGGTTACTCCATTATTGCTGATACTGTTCTTTTTTTCATCGTACGAAAAATGAGTAAACGTGCCTGCCTGTCGGTTCAGCAAATCTAATCCAGCATCAGATGTACCTATCCATAAATTACCTTTTTTGTCTTCTAACAACGAATAAATATAGTTACTGCCTATGCTTTCCGCATTGTTTACATCATGCAGGTAATACTTAAAAGTATTAGTCTTTTTATCGTAGCAATTTAAACCGCCGCCAAAAATACTGATCCAGGTTTTTTTATCGCCGGCGTGTATCAAATTATAAACGTTATTACCATCCAGGCCATTGGGAGCGGGCGCATCTTTGTTGAAATATTTATAGGTATTAAGCTTAGGATTAAAAACAGTTATTCCGTTTCCCCATGTACCTATCCACAAATTCCCATCGTCATCAGATTTTACAATCAAAATGTAATTACCCGAAATACTCTTTTTATTAGTAGGCTGATGTTTGTAAGAGCTAAACTTCCCACTTTGGGGATCAAATTTATTTAACCCGCCACCATCTGTGGCAATCCATATATTTTTGTTTTTGTCCTCACAAAAGCCAAGCGCAAAATTATTAGATAAACTATTGGCTTTTGAATTGTGTCTGTATAACGAAAAGCTCGCTGTGCTTTTTTTGAAAAGATTAATACCCCCGCTAAATGCGCCCAGCCACATATTTCCTAATTTATCTTTACATATCGAATATATGGAGTTGCCGTTAATAGAGTAGTTATCAACTTCATCATGCTGATAGTTATAATACTTCCCTGTTTGCTGATCTAATATTGACAAGCCTGCGTTTTCAGTTCCAATCCATAAATTACCATCATCATCCTGATTTAAGCTATAAATGGTATTACTGGTAACATCATTTACCCCCTTTTCGCTATACTTTATACGTTTAAAGGTCTTATTACTAATATCAAATAAATAAAGCCCATCATCCTGCGCACCTATCCACAGCTGCTTTTTTTTATTTTCAACCATGCAAATTATATTCTTCCCCGAAACGGTGTGACTAACCGGATCGCTGAAGACAAATTTTGAAAATGTATTATTTTTCCGGTTGAAAAGACCTAACCCTCCCGACGAAGTTCCGACCCATAAATTATGTTGTGAATCTTCGAATATAGTTCGGATATTATTATCACTGATGCTATTTTCGTCCTTATCAGAATGTAAATGATGATGAAATATATTTGTTTTAAGGTCGAGACAATCGAGCCCTCCGTTTTGCGTGCCAATCCATAAATTACCTTCGGCATCAAATAGCAGCCTGTTTATAATATTATTTGAAATACTTGCCGGATTATGATCATCGTGCATATACCGGATAAATTTACCGGTGTTCCTTTCATATCTATTCAGTCCGTTTTGTGTGGCAATCCATATGTTGCCGTCGGCAGCTTCAACCAGATCGGTAACCATATTGTTGCTCAAGGTATTTGCATTCGCTGCATCATAACGGTAAACAATAAACTTATAACCGTCGTACCTATTCAACCCATTTCTGGTACCAACCCACATGAAACCACGACTATCCTGTATTATACGATTAACATTTATTTGTGATAGCCCTTCGCTCGTCCCAATATGATCAAACTTAAGCGTCTGATTTTGGCCAAATGCAGATAAACCATAAAAAATCAATAATGTTGATATAAGATATTTATAGATTCTCACTGCAGGCAAAATGGTTTTTAAGCTGATAAAAAATTCAGGCAATAAAGGTACGTAACTACATCAGGTTCGTTACGTCTTTTTATACGTAATAATTAAGGCTTATGTTTAAGACTTACAAGCTATAGTGATTCACGAAAAATAAACAAAAGCAGAATATTAAAAAAATTGAGGCAAAAAAAATGGTTCAATATTTATAGCAAAAGCCATAAATATTGAACCATCTACGTTAAATAAAGCTAACTTATAGCTCTCTAACCCATATGTTACGATAACTAAGCGGTTCGCTTTTATCGCCATGCGCCTGTAATTTAATAGAAGCCGGGCCGTGTTGTTTATATGCAGGCTTGCCGATGTACAGCGTAGGACCTAGCAATTCAAAATTATTTTCAACCAAAACGCCGTTAAAAAACACGGTAACTCTGGCCTTGGTTTTTACGGCGCCATCATCATTAAATGTGGGTGCTGTCCATACCACGTCGTAAGTTTGCCACTCTCCTGGTTTTCTGCCGGGATTGGCCAATGGAATTGCCTGCTTGTAAATACTACCGGCCATTCCGTTTACATATGTTTTATTGTTGTATGAATCCAAAACCTGTAATTCATACCCCGCATCACCTTTGCCTAACGAAGCCAGGAATACACCACTATTACCACGGGCTTGTCCCGTACCGGTAATATCGGCAGGTACACGCCATTCCAGGTGCAATTGATAGTTGGTGAATTTTCTTTTTGTTTCGATATTTCCGTATTTCTTATTTACGGTTAGGATATCTCCGTTAACATCCCATTTAGCAGGAGATTGGTCATCAGCCTGAATCCATTCGTCCAGATTTTTACCATTAAATAAAATAATAGCATCAGATGGTGCATCTCTGAATGAATTGCCTGGAGTTACAACCTTCGGAATCGGGTCCCATACTTCGGTATCTTCAGGTTTGGCTTGCTGCGCATTTGCCATAAAAAAACTACCTGATAACAATGCAGTAAATAAAATTTGATATCTCATTTTAATAGATTTTATTGGTTTATTATTGAGATGAGAATAGTTAGTGGCAAAGAGTAAGTTATTAACTAATTAGCCACTAACTATCACCATATTAAACGTGTAGGATGTTTTTTGCGTAAGCTGCACTTTCAGCTATGCTTACATAAGGATCAATATTGATATAGTTTTCCTGTTCAACAATAAAGTGCTTTAAACCTGCTGTTTTTGAATAGCTTAAAATGGTTTTAAAGTCGATGGTTCCTTTTCCTATTTCAGTATTCCGGTTATGATCTGTTTTGTCCATATCCTTTAAATGGCAAAGGGCAAAACGGCCCGGATTTTTCTTAAATAGTTCAACTGGATCTTGTCCCGCTCTAACTACCCAATAAATATCCATTTCCATATGCACCAGTTTAGGATCGGTTTCTTTTAAAAGTACATCGTAAAAAGTAGTGCTATCAACCAGTTTCCATTCAAAATTATGATTATGATAGCCTAACTTTAAACCAGATTTACCACACAACTCAGCCGCTTTGTTCATCTTTTCGGCAACTTGCTTAAACTGATCAGCACTCTTTAAAACTTCGCCATTTATTGACGGAACAATAACATAGGTCATTCCTAAAATATTGGCCGCTTCAATATAACTTTCCAAAGCGTCTGTTTTTCCCTGAACAAAATATTCGTCCATTCCAAAGTGGGCGCTTGGCGTGTTCAAACCATTGTCTTTTAACAATGTGCTAAATGCCTTTGCATCAAGTCCCCAAAAGCCCTTTTCTTTCGAATAGCCAAAGGGTTCAACTTCTTTATATCCTGCGGCGGCTACTTTCGCTATATTGCCCTTAACATCCGTGGGGATCTGATCGCGTAAACTGTATAATTGCAGCCCTACAATTTTACTACCAGTTTTTGCCGATAATAATTGAGGCGCAATCATTACTCCTGCCGATAGTAAACCGGCCTGAGTTAAAAATTTTCTTCTCGAAGTCATATTATTGTTCATAGTTAGTTTTAGTTTGCAGATGACGGTTATTCTCGCTCCGATCCGGATTCCAGGCTTCTAGTCTACACGTCGCAAATATGGATTGCATTTTTTAGCGAAGCGATTTTATCAGCCTGTTTAGGCACAAATTCCTGCCCCACATATCCTTTAAATCCAGTAGCAACAATAGCCCGCATTACCGCTGGATAGAAAAGCTCTTGTGTATCATCTATCTCATGCCTTCCCGGTATACCCCCCGTATGAAAATGACATATATATTGATGATAATCAGTTATATTTCTGACAATATCGCCCTCCATAATCTGCATATGATAAATATCAAAAAGCAGTTTAAAGTTTTCGGAGTTTAATCTTTTTGCCAGTTCAACACCCCATTCCACACGGTTACATTGATAATCTTTATGATCTATTTTGCTGTTGAGCAATTCCATTGCCAAAACCACATTATGTTTTTCAGCAAGGGCTACTAATGGTTTCAAACCTTCTACACAGTTATTCCAGCCAGTTTCGTCATCTTTTCCTCTGCGACTGCCACTAAAACATATCAGATTTTTATATCCGTTTTTTTCAACCAGCGGAATCATCTCCGAATAATTTTTCTGCAATGTTGCGTGAAATTGCTTATCGCCAAAACCATCGGTAAGATTTATTTCGGCCCCGTTACACATAGGCGAATACAAGCCATGTTTTTGCAATATGGGCCAGTCTTTAGGCCCGCAAAGATCAATACCGGTTATACCAATTTCTTTCGAAACCTCACAAAGCTGATCGAGTGTTAGCTCACTATAGCACCATGGTGAAACGGAATGATTGATATTACCTTTCAGTTTATCAGACAGCGTTTCTTTTATCTCTTCTTTTTTGAACGATGATAACATACCTGTGGCCGTTATGGCTGCTGTACCAGCAACAATATTTCTGATTGCCGATCTGCGGTTTTGTTTAATTGGCATAATTGGTTTTTATTTATGACTCTATTCAAAAAGCCCAGCGCCCCTTATTTTTTTTCTATCTGAATTTGACTTTTATCTCTGAAAAACAAGGTAAATAATAAGAAAACCACCGCAGCGATACCCGCCGGTATTAACCAAATCATTTTCCAGTCATGACCTGCTGCTGAATTATAACTATCAGATATTTGACCTGCTACATAGAAACCTATCAACATACCAATACCGTATGTTGCCAATGTAATCATACCTTGTGCGGCGCTTTTATATTGTGGACCAGCCTTTGAATCGGTATAAATTTGCCCCGATACAAAAAAGAAATCATAACATACACCATGAAGTGCAATACCGATTATTAACATAAAACTTAATTCGCCTGCATTACCGTAAGCAAACATCACATATCGGATAGCCCAAGCGGCCATGCCAACTAAAATAGTTTTTTTAAAGCCGAACTTTTTAAAGAAAATAGGCAAACAAAGCATAAATAAAACTTCTGAACCTTGGCCAATAGTCATTTTTCCAGTTGGATTATTAACCTTGATGTCGGTCAAAAAATTGCTTGCATTCTGGTAATAAAAGGCTAAAGGAATACATATTAAAATCGACGCTATAAAAAATACAGCGAAATTTTTATCTTTTAATAATTTTAAAGCATCCAAACCAAGCATCTGCGATACGGTAACTTTTTGTCCGGCTATTATTTTAGGCGGTGTAGCAGGTAAAGTAAAGCTGAATAATCCTAAAATGAGGGAGGCAATGCAACCCATTAAAAAGGTATTTTTCAAAAAACCGCTCTTTATACCATCAGGTGAATCCCAATGAAATAAGTAGCTGATGGCCAAACCGGCAACTATCCAACCAATAGTTCCCCATACACGTATGCTGGAAAACTCCTTTTCAGGATCAGTTATTTGATTAAACGAAACTGAATTAACCAGCGCCAGCGTGGGCATATACACTACCATGTAACCTAATACATATGGATAAAATACCGACACATCTGTTGCCCGGTACATTTGGTACATTAAAACTGCACCCAAAATATGTAATACACCCAGTATGCGCTCTGCATTAAAATATTTATCAGCAATCAAACCTATAATGAACGGAGCTATTATTGCCCCCCAGGATTGGGTTGAAAAAACCGCTCCTGTTTGTGCTCCGGTGGCATGAAGTGAGTTTCCTAAAAAGGGGCCCAGCGTTACAAACCATGCTCCCCATATAAAAAACTCGAGGAACATCATTGTAGATAGCTTGACTCTGATTGATGCAGTCATGATTATTAATTTAGTTTAAATTGGTTTATTGGTTAGGTTGGGTCGATTTATTTTTTGAGGGATAAGATATACTTAACCATCTCTTTTGCATCGGCTAAGGCAAGGGTTGGGTGTGCAGCCATAGGGATATCGCCCCAGTTACCTTTACCGCCTTTAACTACTTTATTTGCAAGGGTATCAATATTGGCGTCTGTGGCAGGGTATTTATTTGCTACATCCTGAAATGCAGGGCCAATAACCTTTGTATCAATTTTATGGCAGGTGTTACAGTCGTTAGCGGCAATTAATTTAGCGCCAGGGGCCGAAGAAGCCGTTGCGGCTGATGCACTTGCTGCTGAATCGGCACTACCACCGGTAGTAGCGGTACTATCTGCGCTTCCCGATTTTGAACTGCCACCACACGCAGCCAATACTGCACTTACACATAGAACTACAAAAACTTTTTTCATGATTTTAGTTGAATTGATATTGAATGAAATTGATATTTATACGATGTGATAAATATATACTTTTTGATTAGAAATTTATTTATAGTTGACTCCGGCATTTCAATCAATACCCAATGTTTTCCTGTTAAAAGCATCGTCAGATCCTGATGCAGCAAAATCATCAAAAGCCTTATCTGTTACACGTATGATATGATTTTTAATAAATTCGGCACCCTCCCGGGCACCATCTTCAGGATGTTTAAGTGCGCATTCCCATTCCAGCACAGCCCACCCTTTGTAATCATATTGGGCAAGTTTGCTGAAGATACTCTTAAAATCAACCTGACCATCGCCTAACGAGCGGAAACGGCCAGCCCTATCAATCCAGTTCTGATAACCTCCATAAACGCCCTGCTTGCCGGTTGGGTTAAACTCGGCATCTTTTACATGGAACATTTTTATCCGTTCGTGGTAGTTGTCGATGTATTCCAGATAATTCAGGCATTGTAAAACAAAGTGCGACGGATCATATAATAAACAAGCACGTTGGTGGTTGTTCACCTTATCCAAAAACATTTCATAAGTAATACCATCATGGAGGTCTTCGCCGGGGTGTATTTCATAGCACAAATCAATACCGCAGTCTTCATATACATCCAAAATAGGCTTCCAGCGTTTGGCCAACTCATCAAACGCAGTCTCAACGATGCCGACCGGCCTTTGAGGCCATGGGTACATCATAGGCCAGAGTAATGCACCGCTAAAAGTGACAGAAGCATTAAGGCCCAAATTTTGCGATGCCTTAGCTGCATATTTTACCTGCTGAACGGCCCACTCCTGTCGTGCTTTTGGATTGTTTCGATAAGCTTCGGGTGCAAACCCATCAAAAAGGCTGTCATAAACCGGATTTACTGCAACCAGTTGGCCCTGCAAGTGGGTTGATAGTTCGGTAATTTCGAGTCCACAGGCGTTTACACGTCCTTTTAGTTCATCTGCATATGTTTTACTCTCAGCAGCTTTTTGTAGGTCGATAAAACGAGCATCAAGGGTCGGTAGTTGCAATCCTTTATATCCCAGATTTTTGGCCCAGTTACAAATAGATTCCAGATTGTTAAACGGCGCTTCGTCGCTGATAAATTGAGCTATAAATATGGCAGGGCCTTTTACTGTAGTCATTGGTTTATTTAGTCATTTGGTCATTGTATCATTAGTCATTGTTCACTTTTTTAAGAAAAGCAATTTCCAATTATACAATCAACTCATTTTTTTATTTTTTTGATTTGCACATCTACTCATCTGCAAATCAAATCACATAGTCAGTCCACTTCTCATTGCTGTTATTCGAGGCCACCACATTTTCAATAAATGCCATACCACGGATACCATCTTCAACATCCGGAAAATCAAGCCATTCGGGCTTTGGTTCCTCATCATTTAATTTTGCCTGTAGGGTTAATGCAAAATTGCGGTACAGGTTTGCAAATGCTTCCAGGTAACCTTCGGGATGGCCGCCCGGCGTACGCGTATTATGCGTTGCATAAATAGATTCTCTGTCGGTATAATTTGACCCGGCACGCAATGTTTGAGCCGGCTTGTCCAGCCATTTTATGGTAAGGGTGTTAGGCTCCATTTGCGCCCACTCCAAACTTCCATTTTCACCATAAACGCGTATTTTAAGTGCATTTTCTTCACCGGCAGCAACTTGCGAAGCTGTTAATACACCGGTAGCTTTATCTTCAAAACGTAATAAAATAGCACCATCATCATCCAGCAGCCTCCCTTCAACAACAGTATTTAAAGAGGCACTAAGCTGAACTATTTTTAAGCCTGATATGTATTCGGCCAAATGTGCTGCGTGTGTGCCAATATCACCCATACAGCCGCTCTTTCCGGATTTTGTGGGGTCTGTTCTCCAGGCAGCCTGCGCATTTCCTTCTTTTTCAGAAAGCTTGCTTAACCAACCCTGGATATACTCCACATAAATTTTTCTGATTTTTCCTAAAGATCCCTTTTTAACAATTTGTTTTGCCTCTTTCACCATCGGATACCCGGCATAAGTATGGGTTAACAAAAGCATCAATCCGGTTTCATCCAGCTTTTTCTTTAGTTGCTTGGCTTCATCCAGGGTAAAAGTCATTGGTTTTTCAATAACCACATTAAAACCATTTTCGAGCGCAAGCATTGCCGGGGCAAAGTGAGCAAAGTTTGGTGTTACTATGGTTACAAAATCCATGCGTACATCAGCGGGTAGTTTACTTTCCGAGCTGATCATTTCTTCATAACTAGTGTAAATTCTGTCTTCCGGCAGGTAAAGCAGGCGACCGCTTTCAATTGCAATTTCCTTGCGCACACTTAAAGCGCCACATACCAGCTCAATCTGACCATCCATATTTGCAGCAATACGGTGGATAGCACCGATAAAGGCATCTTTGCCTCCGCCTATCATTCCCATGCGGAGTTTTCTATAACCCATATATTATTAATATTGAATTGTTGATTATTAAATTATTGATTCGAAAAGCTTGTAAATTATAAAATTATTGATTTTTATTTATTCAAATCAATAATTTTATAATTCTGCCATTCGACAACTAATTTATGAGGTTGCCCAGGCTTTATCGCCTTTTTTGTATGGTACATCACCATCGTAATGCCCCGGTACTGCAATATAGCGAAGCGCTTTAGTGGCACCAATTTCTGATGTAAAGTAACCCAACAAGGTTAATTGTTTCATCATTCTGAAATAGTGATTTGGAAGCTCAGGCTCTTTATAATTTTCTTGGCCTTTGTGTGCCACTCTGTCGGCCTCCAGTTTTTTATCCCTATCTTTAGTAAAAGCTTTTTGCTCCTTGTCCAAAGTTACCAGCACGTCTGTGCGCTGCGCCGGACTAAGATCCAGAAATTTACTGCCAGATTGTTTTTTAGAAGCATCGTCAAGTTTCGACAAGCCTTCTAAAAATGTCTTCTGGTCTGCCGGTGTGTAGCAATCACGTACCATTACCGCCATAAACTGGCCCACATTGGCTGCTTTTGCACCTGGTGAACTGGTTGTTGGCAATATGGTATCAGCCACCTCATTTAAAAAGGCCACATGATCTGTGTCAAACAAATCACTTACTTGTGTTGAGGTCGATTTGCATCCTGAAATAAAGAACTCGGCACCTATAACGGCACCTCCCATCAGCAGGGCAACTTTACCTATAGCGTCTCTTCTATTCATTTTATTTATTGAATTGATGAACTGTAATTTTTTTTACTCTTGTTTATAATGTCCAGCCTTCTCTGTATTGACGTTTAACAAATTGGTTAACATCATCAAAGTTGGTGATCTTCATGTTATCATTATCCCAAACCATTTTAATGTGACCGCCTTTCAGATCATGTCCTCTTACCGCCAGGTTTGCCATCAACAACGCTTCAGTTAACGGGCCGGCAACTTCAAATGGTGAGCTCAATTCTGTTTTTCCGTAACCGGCTAAACAACCCTCAATCCACTGTCCATAATGACCATTTGACTGTCCCGATACGCGTGCAATAGTTTGTGGCACCTTCACTTCTGTTGTGCGTGATGTTGGAAGTAATAACGGATTAGACGAATAGGTACTGGCAATCATTTTACCTTTGGTGCCAATAAATAACGTTCCGTTACCATCGTCACCAAAACGTTCGTTAGGGCCTAATTCTTCAGGTCTTTCTGGCTGTATACCACCGTCCATCCAGTGAACCGTTACATCACCTTTGGTTTTGCTGGTTTTAGGGAAAGTTAAAGTAATGTGGCTTGATGGAGGACAGCTATCAGGGAAGTGGCCTTGTTTAAATTCGCCAACATACACGGTACCAACGCTAGCCTGAACATCTTTTGCATATTGCAAGCCAAGCACACGGAAAGGGGCTTCAACCAGGTGACAACCCATATCGCCTAATGCACCTGTTCCATAATCCCACCATCCGCGCCAGTTAAATGGCACCACATTATCTACATAATTTTTTTGCGGCGCTGTTCCTAACCAAAGATCCCAATCAAGCGTTGACGGAACTTCGGCCTGTGTAGTTGGCCATGGAATACCTTGTGGCCAAACAGGCCGGTTAGTCCAGCAATAAACAGTGTGTACGTCGCCAATAATATCAGCATTGTACCACTCGGCTAACTGACGGGTACCATCGTTTGATGCACCCTGGTTACCCATTTGGGTTACTACTTTGAATTTTTTTGCAGCTTCAGTCAATAACCTGGCCTCTGCAATATCATGCGTTAAGGGCTTTTGCACGTAAACGTGCTTGCCCATGCGCATGGCATGATACGCTACAATGGCATGTGTATGATCGGGAGTTGAAACAGAGACTGCATCAAAGTTTTTGTACTCTTTATCAAACATTTTGCGCCAATCCTTATAGTATGTTGCCTTCGGGAATTTCTTAACAGTATCTGCGGCACGTTTATCATCAACATCACATAAAAAGGCCATCTCGGCTTTTCCTGTTTTATCAAAATGACCAATATCATCAGCACCCTTACCACCAACACCTACGCTGGCGATTATAAGGCGATCGCTTGGTGCAATATAGCCTTTGCCCCCTAATACAAAACGGGGTACAATCATAAAGCTTGCAGCGGCAACCGCGCTGGTTTTCAGGAAGTCCCTTCTGGTGGGACCGGACATTTTACTATTGTCTTTTTCTTCAGCCATGATCTATAATTTGGTTTAGGTTTAGATATTATTCTTTTTAAGCTGTTCAACTGCATAGTTTGCAGCCCTTGCTGTCATAGCCATATAAGTTAATGATGGATTCTGACAAGCAGTTGATGCCATTGCAGCACCGTCGGTAACAAATACATTTTGTGCATCCCAAACCTGATTCCAGCCGTTTAGTACCGATGTTTTTGGATCGCGACCCATACGAGCGGTCCCCATTTCATGAATACCTCTGCCTAAAAAGCCATTTCCGCTGTGAGATTTAACATTTTTAACACCGGCTGCTTCCAACATTTCCTTGGCATCATTTTCCATGTCAATCCTCATTTTCTTTTCGTTATCCCTTATCTGGGCATCGAAATTCAAAACAGGTAATCCCCATTTATCTTTTACAGTTTTATCGAGGGTAATTTTGTTATCATGGTATGGCAATGTTTCGCCAAAACCACCTATACCCATTGCCCACGTACCTGGTTCAGTTAATGCGTCTTTAAACGCACCGCCAACGTTCATTTCGGCAATATCACGGCTCCAGCCTTCACGACTACCGCCACCCTGATAACCAAAACCACGAATATAATCACGTTTTTCGCCATTCAGGTTCCGGTAGCGTGGAATATAAATACCGTTAGCCCTGCGGCCGAAGTAATATTTATCTTCAAACCCCTCAACGGTTCCTGATGCGCCCACACCCAGGTGATGATCCATTACATTATGACCCAACTCGCCACTGCTGCTACCTAAACCATCCGGCCAAATATCTGTTGCCGAATTCATTAATATCCAGGCACTGTTAAAAGTTGACGCATTAACAAAAATCACCTTTGCAAAGAATTCATAAGTCTGATTTGTTTCCGCATCTAAAACTTCAACGCCTTTTGCTTTTTTGGTATCCTTATCGTACAAAATTTTAGTAACGATTGACCAGGGGCGAACAGTTAAATTCCCTGTAGCCATAGCCGCCGGCAAAGTTGATGACTGCGTGCTGAAGTAAGCGCCAAATGGACAGCCCAACCAGCATTTATTGCGGTATTGGCAATTGGTACGTGCATAATGCGGTACCGTAATGTTGGCCGTACGACCAATAACAAAATTACGGCTGTCTTTATAAAATTCTTTGAAGCGTTTAGCAACATCTTTTTCAACCACGTTCATTTCCATTGGTGGCATAAATTCACCATCAGGAAGTATAGAAAGACCATCTCTGTTGCCAGATATGCCTGCAAACTTTTCAGCGTAACCATACCAAGGCTCCAAATCTTTGTAACGGATAGGCCAATCAACCCCTATACCATCTTTAGCGTTGGCTTCAAAATCCATCTCAGCCCAACGATATGATTGCCTGCCCCACATTAATGAGCGACCACCCACGTGATAACCTCTGAACCAATCGAAACGCTTTGTTTCTACATAAGGGCTTTCTTTCTCGTTAACCCAATAATCAAGGTTGGTTTCATTTAAAGGATAATCACGTTTAAGAACAGGATAATCTTTGATCATTTCCTGCGTACGCCCGCCCCTATGAGGAAATTCCCAGGGATCTTTGTTTGCATTCACATAATCTTTAATGTGTTCAATGTTGCGCCCACGCTCCAGCATGATTGTTTTCAGCCCTTTTTCGGTAAGTTCTTTTGCAGCCCATCCACCCGAAATTCCCGAACCGATGACAATGGCGTCATAAGTATTTGCAGACATATTTTAATTAATAAATGGTTTGATAAATTTATATAATCGGTTACTCCGACTAATGTATGAACAATAAATTACTGAACAAATATTTCATTGTGTTTTTTTAACACAATAACGGCTTTACACTTTAATAACGCACTTTTCAGGTTGTTTTATATAAACTTTTTTTAAGAAAAATGGCGTTTAAACGTTCCCTTTCCGCATTTCACTAACCGCATAATCTGCCGCGCGGGCAGTTAAAGCCATGTAAGTAAGCGAAGGGTTCTGGCACGATGTTGAAGTCATACATGCACCGTCGGTAACAAATACGTTTTTGCAGGCATGCATTTGGTTCCATTTATTTAAGACAGATGTTTTTGGATCATTTCCCATGCGTGCCCCACCCATTTCATGGATATCCAAACCAGGTGCCTGATGGTTGGTTGATGGCTTGATATTGGTAAAACCGGCAGATGTAAACATCTCTGTTAATTGTTCTATGTAATCCTTCTTCATCTTCTCATCATTGTCATCGTAATCAACAGAAATACTTAACAATGGCACACCCCAATCATCTTTTAGTTTTGGATCAAGTTTTACAAAGTTGCTTTCCTTGGGTATAGTTTCGCCCATCAAATGCGAACCTACGTACCACGGCCCTAAATCACCTTTAACGGTATTTTCTTTTAAACTAGCCCCCACTCCATCGTAATTATGTTGTTTAAACCGGTAAGCGCTAAATCCGGATGCGTAGCCTCTTAAAAAGTCTGTTTCCTGTTTATACACATTTCTGAAACGTGGTATGTATCCGCCACCTGCCGGATTTCGTCCATCGGTAGTCCAGTCCTTAAAGCCATCATATTCTGCGCCGATATGAGCAGAATAGTTGTGGAAAGCAACGTACTTACCTAATACGCCACTATCATTACCCAAGCCATTTGGAAAACGGTTTGAAGTGGAATTTAAAAGAACAAGGTTTGTATTTAATGCTGCTGCATTTACAAAGATGATTTTGGCATAGTACTCGATAGTTTCTTTTGTTTGTGTATCAACAATTCGCACACCTGTTGCTTTACACAACTTTTCATCATAAATAATAGATTCAACTACCGAATGAGGCCTCAATGTTAATTTACCCGATCTTAACGCCCAGGGTATAGTTGAAGAATTTGCGCTAAAGTATCCTCCAAATGGACATCCACGCTGACAAAGCGTACGGCTTTGGCATTGGGTACGCCCCTGGTCAATATGTATTTGATTAGGCTTTGACAAGTGTGCGCATCTGGCACTTATTACATGCCTGTTTTTGTAATTGGATTTAACATGATTACTAAAATAGCTTTCAACATCATTTAAAGGGTAAGCGGGTAAGAATTCACCGTCAGGTAGTTCAGGAATTCCATCCCTGTTTCCTGATATACCGGCAAACTTCTCTACATAACTATACCATGGATCAATATCTTTATACCTGATTGGCCAATCAACAGAAAAACCATCCCGCGCGGGTCCTTCAAAATCAAAATCACTCCAGCGCTGGGTTTGTCTTGCCCACATCAATGATTTTCCGCCTACCTGGTAGCCACGTATCCAATCAAATGGTTTTTCCTGCACATAAGGATGCTCCTTATCTTTCACAAAGAAATGAGCAGCATCTTCACCGAATGCATAACATCTGTTCACTATAGGGTTGGCTTCCTGAATATCCATAGGCAAAACGCCATGATGCGGAAATTCCCAGGGATATAAATTTGTTGTAGGATAGTCTTTAATATGTTTTACATCACGGCCACGTTCAAGCATCAGCGTTTTAAGCCCCTTGCCTGTCAACTCTTTAGCTGCCCAGCCACCACTCATCCCTGAGCCTATTACAATTGCGTCAAATGTGCGTTCTTTAACGCTGTCAATATTTAAGTTGGCCATAATTAAGCTTGCTTTAAATTTTTAACCGGAAAATGTGCATTATATCTGCCCGGTACCAGCTCATACACAATTTGTTTAGTCATAAAATACTGCGAAGTGGTATAACCAAAAAGAGTTTGTTGTTTTACGGCCCAATAAAAAGCAAAAAGAGGATTGGCATCCACATTTTTTTGCGGCTTCGTATTTCTGCCTGCCGGTACTTTAACCTTACCTTGTTTTTTGGCGCTTTCTTCTATTGCTATTAAAACAGCTACACGGTCTTTCACATTCAGATTGCCAAAAGATTGGTTATATTTTTTTTGCACCATGTTATCAAGCTCAACCAATCCGTTTACAATTGCTTTTTGGTCTTTTTTGGTGTAGCAGTCATCTAGCATTTTTAAAACAAACAAATGCACATTCAAATCTTTTGCACCCGGGGTATTAGTTTTTGGAATAATGGTTTCACAAACATCACCAATCAGGTTTTCCTGATCGGGATTAATGTTCAAATGCTTTAAGGCAACAACTGGTGTTCCGCCATTTTTTAAACACGACGGCAGCAACGTAGCGCTGCCTATCACTAAAGCCAGATTTTTTATAACCGCTCGCCTGTTCATTTTATTAAATAGTTTTTAGCGTTAATCATGTATAATTAACATTTATTAATATCTGCAGTAGATAGCTCTTAAGCTAATTGGTTTATATTGCTTATTTGATTAAAACTCAAAGCCGACGAAAATCTTATAGTAGGCAGAAAAGATTAAACAAAGTTGAAAGTTAAGGTATTACTATTAATAACCCCAATTTTTCATGGTTTGTAAATCAATTTTTACACAGTCAACCGGATCTTTGCCCTGGTATGATTCCTGTTCTATAATAAACTGGGAGGTTCCTCCTTTTTTACGGGCAAGTTTTAAAGTTTCTCTAACCGGTAATACGCCTTGTCCAAGTATGGTACTTTCATAACCATGTCCCATTTCTCCGTTTGCGGCCGATTTAATTTCATCCTTAACATGCATTAATTCAAACCTGCCCGGATATTTGTTAATGATATCCATAGCAACCCCACCCGGCAGCCCAAACATGTTACCGATATCCAGCTGTTGGGCAACCAATGAGGTATCCGTATTGGCAAGAATGTAATCGTATAAGTTGCCGTCGCCAATTTTTGTAGTGAATTCAAAATCGTGATTATGATAGCCAAACTTCATTCCGTTGGCTTTACACAATTCGCCACACTTGTTAAACTGCTCCATAAAGCGTTTTAAGCCGTCCATATCTGTACGTAAGCTTTCGTCAAGCCAGGGGCTTATTACATACTTTTGCCCTACCGTTGCGGCATCGTCAATCGTAAACTTCCACTTATCAGTAAAATCATTTTTAGCGGTATCCCAATCCTGCGCCGTCATTACGGTGTGGCCGCTTGGCATTTGCAAATCAATATCGTTTAACAGCTTTTTAAACTCTTTGGCTGTATATCCATAAAATTTCCGGTCGATATAGTTCGCATGTTCTACATGCCGAACACCGCCATCGTAAAGTTTTTTCAACGTACCTGAAGGATCGGCTTTCATAGCATCCCTAACAGAATAAAGCTGAACACCCAGGCGTTCAATTTTTGTGGGGCCGGCCAATAAATGATCTGGCATTAAAACTGCACCGGCAGCTACTACTGCTGTACTTTTTATAAAATCGCGACGTGATGGATTCATAACTGTTGGTTAATTGGTTGCTGTTGGAAAAACGGGAAACAATAGTGTATTATTACTCACAAATGCCAGATGCTTACTATCAGGCGCCCATGACGGCGTATTGATAGTCCCCTGACCGCCATACAGATAGGCTATTACTTTTATAGGGCCGCCACCAACGGGCATAACCCTTAAGTATACGTGCTTGTAAAAAGGATGATCGCCGGCGGCTACTTCAGTTTTCAGGAATGTGATGAATTCGATCCATTTACCATCCGGCGAAATATGTGGAAACCAGTTATCGAAATCATCATTGGTTATTTGTGTTTGCTCGCTGCCGTCAGGCTTCATCCGCCAAATTTGCATTAAGCCGCTGCGAACGGAATTGAAATAAATATATTTTCCATCAGGCGAATATTCGGGTCCATCGTCCAACCCAGGGCTTGTTGTTAACCGCACTTCCGGGCCACCAGCCGAAGGGATGCGATAAACATCATACTCCTTATCTCTTGAACCACAAAATACAATGTACTTTCCATCCGGAGACCAGCCATGCATATATGACGGGCCAATCTTATTCATACGGCGTGGTTCGCCACCTGTTGCAGGTAACACCCATCCTATTGAATTACCGGTACTGTCACTACTGCTAACAGCAAGCCATTTACCATCAAATGAAATTACATGGTCGTTATTGTTATGTATAGCCGAGCCTGTATTTAATACAGTTGGCAAATTAGTCTTCAAATTAAATGTATACAACAAACCATCGCTGTTATAAAGCAGGTTGCTGCCATCCTTCATCCAGTTAGGTGCCTGCAATGATTTTGGCGACTGATAAATTATTTTGCTGTTTTGAGATTCAAGGTCAAGTATTTCTATCTCACTGCCCAAATACTGACGATACGGTACTAAATCTTTCCCTGCAGGTACCACAATGCGAACATTATTAAATACTGCTTTTTCGGTAACATCAGGATTGTGTGCACATATAAATAAACCAACATATACATCATCGCCTAAATCAACATCACTTATTTCTTGTGATACGAACACATCTCCCTTACGGGCAACAGACATGGTGTAGGTATTGCCTTTCCGCTCCAGTTGGATAACATCAGCCGAGGTTAATTCAAATTTCTTTTCCTCGGTTGCACCACCCACAGTTCTGCGGAACTGTAACGATGTTAAACCCGCCCCATGAACCACGGCACTGATATGTTTTGAGTTTGAATCGAGCGAAGTACGCACCATCCATCCAAATTTGCGATGTTCTTCCACCCCTTTACCAATAAATGCGGCATTAGTGCGCAATATAAAATCGCCTTTCATACGCTTCCAAACAAAATGGAATTCGTCATGAGTAGCCCAAATATTTGTTCCCGAACCGGATAAATAATATTCCTGTGATTTACTATCGTAAGTACCGCTACCGGGATGTTTAACTTTCCCTATATCGCCCTGATCATCAAATATCCCTATCTGATTAGTTTGTGCCTGTAACTTTGTGCCAGAAAAAAAAATAGCACAAACGAAAAAAAAGCGGTAGATTATTTTTTTGCTCATTGGGTTATGTTGGTTTTAATTGGTTCACTAAGGTAAAAATTACATTTGTAAATGAAATAGTGTTATTGTAACAATATGTGCGCACTATTCGCTCATTTTATAGTTAGCATATAAAACGCCCCTTGCTTCAAACCCTGGATGCTTGATGTACAACTATGCCGACATAATACCTTTTTATTTTTTGATTTTGTTTCCGCATACTTTATATTGGCAAAAACCGAATATCCGTGAGAAAACTATTCTGTTCTTTGTTAACTATCTTTTTCTTATCCCATTGTTTTGCCCAGGATACCGTGGAACGCAAAAACAAGCTCTCCGATTCTATTATCGAAAGCTTTTGGGTATTAAAATCAAATAAAGACATTAAGCAAGGACTTTACAGGGCCTTTTTTAAGCGTAGAACTTTAGTTGCGGCGGGTAATTATAATAACGACAAAAAAACAGGCATATGGAATTTTTATAAACCCAACGGACTGTTGGTTCAGCGTTTTAATTACGATAACAATAAATTGATATTTGAATCAGCATCTGATACTTTGTACGATGTTCATTATTTGTTTGATAAAAAACTCAATGATTCGGATATGATAACACGGCCAGTAAAAGCCGGTGGAATTTATTATGGTATGACTCCATATCTGGGCATTTTTCAATTACCTTTTGAAACATTTGATATCAATACCGATAATTTTGATGCAACCGTTGAGCTATTGATAAGCCCGCTTGGAAGACTAGCCGACTATAAAGTTCATGTAATATCCCCCTATTACAACTTTAATCAAACCTTTAACCTTGATGTTAACCTTTTTAATGAGGCCGACAGGCAATTTATACCGGCAACATTAAATGGCGATGCCGTTTTATCAAGAATTATTATCAGATGCTATGTTACCGGCACAGGAAAGCTTGACTTTTATTAAATTGTTATCGAAAACTTTGTTCTCTATTGTATAACAGCAAAATACAAGGGCCTCAATTTAAAAAATCAAAGCCCTTATATAACACCGGTTATTATTCTGTTACCAGAAAATTGAATAAAGTGCTACTACTATAGTGGTTACAATAAGTGCACCCGCCAAAAAGCCCTTTGATGTTTTAAACATTGATGAATCAATTTCAAGGCCGTTAGCAACCACGCCTCTTGCAGCATCTATTTTTGATATAAAAAACATGCCCACAACACAAATAATAAATACAAAGCCCATACGGTCGAGGAATGGTATTTCATAAAGCTTGGTCACTTTATCGTCCTGCAGGGCCAGTTTCGAAAAACCATAGGGTGATAGGAAGCTTAAATCTGCAAAACGAGGCAATACTTTGAAAAAACAAGAAAACACAAATCCGCCAACGGTGGCAAACATAGCCGCATTTGAAGTTGCCTTTTTCCAGAAGAACCCGAGTATGAACATGGCAAAAATACCTGGCGACACAAAGCCTGTATATTCCTGTATGTATTGGAAGCCTTGCTTGCCTTCGCCCATTAAGGTTTCTCCTATCAAAAAAGATAAGATAACACCTAGAAACATTGCGGCTAATACTGCCCATTTCCCTACCTTAACCAATTTTTCATCATTTGCTTCGGTATCAATGGCTTTTTTATAAATATCCAATGTGAAAATAGTGGCTATACTATTTGCTTTACCAGCCAGCGAAGCAACTATAGCCGCTGTTAATGCAGCAAATGATAAACCTTTTAGCCCCGTAGGCAGCAGGTTTAATAATGACGGATAAGCTTTATTGGGATCAACAACACCCGAATGGCTTAACATTTCCTGATGGAACATACCTTTCTGATAAAGCAAATACGCCGCTATACCCGGTAATACCACAATTACAGGCATCAATAATTTTAAAAATGCAGCAAAAAGAATACCCCCGCGGGCCGTTTTCAGGTTTGCGCCCAGTGCTCTTTGTGTGATATACTGATTACACCCCCAATAGTTAAGGTTAGTGATCCACATACCACCTATTAAAACCGATAAGCCCGGAAGATCCATATAATTTGGATTATCTTTCTTAAAGATCATGTGGAAGTGATCGCCAGCTTCAGAATGCAGTATTTTGAAGCCATTTAGTAAACCGTGAGTGCCTTCTTTTTCGCTTAAAAGTGTTAATGCCAGGTAAGATGCCATTAAACCACCTAAAATGAGCACGGCAACCTGTATAACGTCAGTATACCCAATAACCTTCATACCACCCAATGTGATAAATACGGAAAAAACGGCCAGTAAAACTATACATAAATGGATGTCTATTCCTGATATTCCACTGATTGCCAGAGCTCCCAGATATAATATCGACATTAGGTTTACAACTATGTAAAGCATCAGCCAAAAAATAGCCATCACCATAGCGACGGTGCCATTGTAGCGCTGGTTCAAAAATTGTGGCATAGTGAATATCTTATTTTTAAGATATACCGGTATAAAAAAAACGGCCACAATAATTAAAGTAATAGCCGCCATCCACTCATAAGTTGATATAGCCAAACCCATTTTAAAGGCCGAACCACTTGTGCCGATAAATTGCTCGGCCGAAATATTTGATGCAATTAATGAAGCTCCGATTGCCCACCATGTGAGTGAACCCTCTGCTAAAAAGTAATCTTTAGATGTGGCGTCGGCATTATGCTTGCGTTTGTATACCCAAAAGCCATAACTGGCGACAATAACAAAATAGATAAAAAAAACGGTATAGTCGCCAAAAGAAAGGGTCTTCAAATTCATTTAATTAGGTTATTTAATGGTTATATGTTGGTTTGACAATTATAAACTATATTAATCTCTTTTTCAAATTTCTGTGCAGATTCACATCAATCCATAAAAACCGGCCATTTAAAAAATGATTGATCATTTAAATCTCGGAAGACATAAAAAAGAAAGCTATAATTCAGGTTCTTAACGCTACGAGATTAAATCATTTTTGATATAGCAAGTAGACGTAATAGCCTCCAAAATATTTTATTCAACAAAAAAGCCTTTGACATTGTCTGCGTAGCAAACAATGTCAAAGGCTCATTCTTTTTTTGGGTAATAATATTAATGTCCGTGATGGCCATCAGCACCGTGTGCATGACCATGTGATAATTCTTCGGGTGTAGCTGGGCGAACCTCAAGGATATTTCCTTTAAAGTGCAATTCCTGTCCGGCCATTGGGTGATTAAGGTCAACTATAACCGAATCTTCTGCAACAGAAACAACCTGTCCCTGAAAACGGTTACCATTATTATCCTGTAAAGGCAGGATGCTGCCGATTTCAGGCACTTCGGTACCATTGAACATTTCAATAGGTAAATTGGCTACTGCTTCTTCATCATATTCGCCATAAGCATCTCCGGCAGATAAACGGAACTCATAAGTATCTCCGGTTGAAAGTTCACTTAAATTTTCTTCAAATTTTGGCAACATTTGTCCTGCACCAAATAAAAAGGTAAGCGGTTGTTCTTCCGTAGCGCTTTCCTGTAATACTTCAGAACCCTCTTGATCTACATACAAATCGTATGTTAATGACACTACGTGTTGTGGTTTAATTTTCATTGCAATGTTTTTTGTTTTTAATTTTTGTCAGCAAAACTCATAAGGAATTTGCTGTTTTAGCCCCTGATTTGTTTTAAGGCATCTTTAATGTTAAGTGCAGGTAATCCGCAGGTTTTATCTTTACAAATAAATATTTGTGTAACAGCGCCAAACTTATCCTGTAGCAAAGGTAAACTTCCTTTTTTACCGCCCAACATAATTTTGTTAGGGATGTAATTTTTTTCCATTGCTGTGCGGAGGTTTTCAAAATCATCTCCGGCTATTGCTACTTCATAAGTTCCAAATACCTCTTCCTGCAATAATGATACCCAATTTGAATAGGATGAAGGATAGTTTACCAGATGAGATTCGATATTCCTTAACAACTGGGCCGATATATTCTGATAGCGTTCATCATCAAAAAACAAACCCAGTTTTTTTAAGTTGTGCGCCATTACTGAATTTGATGACGGTGTAACGCTATCCATAATTTCAGATTTGCGGGCAATTAATTGTTCGTCATCGTCACCGGTGTAAAAAAAGATACCGTTTGCCTCATCATAGTAATGACTAATTGCTGTATCGGCCAATTCTTTCGCCTGATTGAGCCATTTTTCGTCAAACGTAACTTCGTATAAAGCAATAAAAGCATCAATAATATTGGCATAGTCATCCAAAAAGGCTATCTGGTTATTTTCTGCCAGGTTGAACACCCTTGTTAACCGGCCATCCTTATTTAAAACATTGTTCAAAATAAAGTTTGCATTTTTTAGGGCGATGACGAGGTATTCAGGCTCATCAAAAATTCGGTAAGCGGTGCATAAACCTTTTAGCATTAAACCGTTCCAGGAGGTTAATATTTTATAATCAAGCCCCGGGCGCACACGAAGACTGCGGGCCTCAAATACTTTTTTGCCGGATGTGCGGATTTTATCGAGCATTTCCTCAACCTTTAACCCTAATTTAGCTGCCAGTACTTCATCAGTATGTTTTCTGAACAGCACATTTGAGGCCTCTTCCTCCCAGTTACCATCATCAGTAACGTTGTAGTAAATACAAAAAAGCTCGGCATCAGCACCTAATATCTCCTCAATTTCGGTTTTAGTGAAGATGTAGAATTTACCTTCTTTACCTTCGCTATCCGCGTCAAGCGCCGAATAAAAACCATATTCGGGCGAGGTAAGTTCCCGCAGCGTAAAATCAATAGTTTCTTCTACTATTTTTTTATAAAGCGGATCAGGGCTCCAGGTAAAAGCTTCAGAATAAAGGCTGATCAACTGGGCATTGTCGTATAGCATTTTTTCAAAATGAGGTACATGCCAACGGCCATCAACCGAGTATCTTGCAAAACCGCCGCCGATATGATCGTATATCCCGCCAAAGGCCATTTTATGCAAGGTTAGTTTAAGTGCTTCGGCTATATGTTCATCATTTAATAAATATGCTGCGCGCATTAAACTAATCCAGTTATTGGGCACGGGAAATTTAGGAGCCGAACCAAAACCACCCTCTTTATTGTCAAAATATTTTTTCCAGTTACTTATTATCGGTTCCAGATCAGCTTTTGTATATGCCGACTGCTCTTTTACAAATTCAACAGATTCATATTGCTGAATTCCCTGGGTTAGCTTTACGGCATATTCTTCAGCTACCGCGGGTTTCTGTTTATAAAAATCAGCCAGATTAAACAGTAAACTTGTCCAATCATTTTTACGAAAATAAGTACCACCATAAATTGGTCGCTGATCAGGCAAACAGATACAATTTAGCGGCCACCCTCCCCTGCCGGTCATTAACTGAACAGCGCTCATATAAATCTGGTCTACATCGGGCCGTTCTTCCCTATCCACCTTAATACAAACAAAATATTCATTCATTACAGCGGCCACCTGTTCATCCTCAAAACTCTCGTGCTCCATTACATGGCACCAGTGACACGCAGAATAACCAATGCTTACCAATATCAGTTTATTTTCGGCCTTTGCTTTTTGCAGCGCTTCCGTACCCCATGGATACCAGTTAACAGGATTATTGGCATGCTGCAGCAAATAAGGAGAAGTTGAATTGGCCAAACGATTCATATCATTTTTTATTTGCAGCGAAAATGCAATAATTAACCCGCTTAAAAACTAAATCAATTGTAACGAATAAAAGTTTTACAAAAGACTCAATGTTTATGTTAATATGTTATAATCTATCACAGAGCAGCTATTTGAAAATTGTTTTGTATCAAGGCGCTTACACATTATCAATTTCATAATTTATTTGGTTAATTTGCCGTGTAAAATATTAACTGACAAAATGAACCTCAAAAAATTGCACTATTTGCTAAGTGGATTGAGTTTACTCCTCATTACAGCAAGCACTGCCTCGGCACAAACCGCGGCCGATTCGATAAAATACAACCACCTGGATGTTTTTGATTCTACTCCATGGCCGGTAACAACAGGTGATACACGTTCTGCCAGTGGACAACCAGGTCAGCATTACTGGCAAAACCGTGCCGATTACGCCATAAAAGCTACTTTAACTGAAGCTCAGGATACCACCGTTACCGGCGAAGTAACCATATCTTACACCAACAACAGTCCCGACAATTTGGACTATTTATGGCTGCAGCTTGATCAAAATCTTTTTAAACCCGATTCACGTGGCGCGGCAACTACGCCAATTGGTGGCGATCGTTTTGACGTTAAGGGCTTCAATCGTGGTGGATATCATATTGAATCTGTATCGGTAACTTACAAAGGCCAGACTTATAAAGTTGACCCGATAATCACTGATGCCCGTATGCAGGTGCGTTTAAATACGCCAATGGGAGCAAAAGGCGAAAAAATACAGGTAAAAGTTAATTACAGCTTCTCTATTCCTTTTTATGGCGCCGACCGTATGGGCCGTAAGAAATTTAAAGAAGGTTATGTATATGAAATTGCCCAATGGTATCCGCGCATGTGTGTGTATGATGATGTTGAAGGTTGGAATACCTTGCCATACATGGGCTTAGGTGAGTTTTATTGCGATTATGGCGATTATGATTATTACATTACTGCCCCGGCCGATATGACGGTAGTAGGATCTGGCGATTTACAAAATGCTGCCCAGGTTTTAAGTTCTACTCAGCAAAGTCGTTTAGCTGAAGCTCGCAACAGCGATAAAACAGTAATGATTATAAAACCCGAAGAAGTTAGTGATGCTGCTACGCATCCTTTCAAAGGATCGTTAACCTGGCATTTTAAGATGCTTAACACACGCGATGTATCATGGGCGGCGTCAAAAGCATTTATTTGGGATGCAGCAAGAGTTAATTTCCCTTCGGGCCGTAAAGGTATCGCGATGAGTACCTATCCTATTGAAAGTGCAGGTAATGATTCTTGGGGACGCTCAACCGAATACCTCAAAAACAGTATGGAAATCTATTCACAAGCATACTTTGAATATCCATGGAATTCAGCAGTAAGCGTATCAGGTGTTGCTTTGGGTATGGAATATCCGGGTATTATATTTTGCTTGAGTAATTTGAAAAATGGCGGTCTTTGGGGCGATATTACCCACGAAATTGGCCACAACTGGTTCCCGATGATAGTAGGTTCAAATGAGCGCAAATACATGTGGATGGACGAAGGTTTCAACACTTTCATCAATGAATATTCAACTGAGAAATTTAATAACGGTGAGTATTTTAACAGCAAAACCAGGATGGCAAATGGTATTGCCCGCATGATGACCCGCGCAAAAGATCCATTGATGGTTGCACCTGAAGCTATTAATGATTATGGTCAATATTATTCAAAAACCGCACAGGGGTTAGATATGCTTAGGAATGTAGTTTTGGGTCCTGAGCGTTTTGACTATGCGTTCCACGAATATGTAAAGCATTGGGCATTTAAACACCCGCTTCCATATGACTTTTTTAGAGCGATGAATGATGCATCCGGCGAGGATTTGAATTGGTTCTTCAGACCATGGTTCTTTACTACCTGGAAACTTGATCAGGCAATTGAATCAGTAAAATATGTAAAAGATGATGCCGCTAATGGCGCTTTAATTACGCTGTTGAATAAAGAAAAAATGGCTATGCCCGTTATTCTAAAAATCACACAGGCTAATGGCAAAACCGAAACCATTACGTTACCGGTAAATATTTGGCAACGTGCTGGTGAGTGGACATTTGTTTACCCATCAACTTCTGCCATTCAGTCTATCGAACTTGACCCTGATCATCAATTACCAGATGTTGACAGGAAAAACAACGTTTGGAACGGAAAATAAAAGTATTTCGGATTTGCGCCACCGCTAAAGCTAAGGCGGCACGCGGTCGGAATTTCGATTTCGGAATTGGAAAATCGAATGCAAAAAGACCTGCTTTAACAAAGGCAGGTCTTTTTGTGTTTAGTTAAAAGCAATTTTCAATCAGTCACTTAAATTTCTATCATAATTATTAGCAACCCGTCTGTTTTTGATTACTTTTAGCCATTAAAAAATCATCCAAATTATAAATTTCTTGTGTTTATATCCCGATTAAAAGTTACAGAAGCACGTATTATTGAGTGGAAAGCAAGAAATGGGATAAATATTTTAAGATTCTCTTTGGGTATTGTTTTTCTTTGGTTTGGGGTACTTAAACTTTTCCCTGGGTTAAGCCCTGCAGAGTTGCTTGCCGGCAAAACCGTTACTAAACTTACTTTTGGTTTATTAAAGCCGTCCATCTCGTTACCTGCATTAGCTATTTGGGAATGTACTATTGGCTTAGGATTTATTACCAAAGCATGGCCGCGATTAACTTTAATTTTGCTTTACCTGCAAATGGCAGGCACATTTTTGCCCCTGCTGTTTTTCCCTCATGAAACTTTTAGTGGTTCCATATTAATTCCAACTTTATTGGGCCAATACATTATTAAAAACCTTGTGCTTATATCAGGCGGCATTGTAATAGGTGGTACTTTGTCTGGTGCTTCATTAAGTACCAATATTCAAGCTAATGATAATACCCACTTACAATGGACATCGGTCAATGCAAAAAAAATTGTTACCGAATACATAACCGACGAAAGCGAAAGCCTTATACAATAGTGGATTAGCAGTCGAAAGCCTGGAATCATTTATCAACCGTTATATTGATTGCTGCATGCCGACGCTTAAGTTCTCATTCTTTTAGCTACTATCTAATTCCTTTTCTTTGCCATTTTCCTTTCCTGATCTCGCCTCAAAACCTTAATTTCGTCCTGTTAGAAAAGAGGATATAAATTTGGATTATTTACAGGGATTAAACCCGGAGCAACAGGCAGCAGTAAAACAGATTAAGGGGCCGGTAATGATTATTGCCGGTGCCGGATCGGGCAAAACAAGGGTTATTACTTATCGTGTAGCACACTTAATCCGCAATGGGGTTGATGCATTTAACATATTGGTACTAACCTTTACAAACAAGGCAGCCCGCGAAATGCGCGAGCGTATCAATCATTTAGTAGGCCCCGATGCGAAGAGTATCTGGATGGGCACCTTTCACTCTGTATTTGCCAAATTACTCAGAGTAGAGGCCGATAAAATTGGTTATCCTAATAATTTCACTATTTACGATACTGACGATAGCAAAAGCGTATTAAGGGCCATTTTAAAAGAAATGAGCCTTGATGACAAACTGTATAATCCAAATTTTGTACATAACCGCATATCAGCGGCAAAAAACAATCTGGTATCGTGGCAGGAGTATCAAAAAAACGAACAAATACAAGCTGATGATTCTTCCAGTGGCCGCGGTATGCTGGGTACTGTTTATCAAAATTATGCAACCCGTTGCTACCGGGCTGGTGCTATGGATTTTGACGATTTACTTTTTAAAACAAACGAATTACTTAAAAACCATCCCGAGGTGCTGAATAAATACCAGCACAAATTTAAATACCTGATGGTAGATGAGTATCAGGATACCAATTTTTCGCAGTATCTTATTGTAAAAAGACTTGCGGCGGTAAACGAAAATATTTGCGTTGTTGGTGATGATGCGCAAAGCATTTATGCATTTCGCGGCGCTAATATTCAGAATATTCTCAATTTTGAGAAGGATTATCCAGATTTAAAAGTTTTCAAACTCGAACAAAACTATCGGTCTACTCAGAATATTGTTAATGTTGCCAACAGCATCATATCCAACAACAAAGAGCAGCTTAAAAAAAACGTATTTTCTGAGAAAGAAGCCGGCGATAAAATAAGGGTAATGCGGGCCTTCAGCGATAACGAAGAAGGCAAGCTTGTAGCTGAGTCTATAATGCAGGAAAGGAGCACCAGGGGCTTAAAATGGCATGATTTTGCCATCCTTTACCGCACCAACGCCCAATCACGCTCCATGGAAGAGGCTTTGCGTAAAATGGGCACACCCTATAAAATTTATGGAGGCCTGTCGTTTTACCAGCGTAAGGAGATTAAAGATCTTATTGCGTATTTCAGGCTCACTTTTAACCCCAATGATGAAGAGGCTTTAAAAAGGGTAATTAATTACCCGCGAAGAGGCATTGGCGATACTACTGTTGACCGTATTATTGTAAGTGCCGACCAGCACCAGATAACACCTTTTGAAGTAATCATCAATCCGTCAAAATATCTTGACGGACGCACATCGGCTTCCGTTGGCACTTTTGCTACTATGATACAAAGCTTTCAGGTACTTACAAAAACTCAAACGGCCTATGAATCAGCTTTACATATTGCACAGCACTCGGGGCTATTGAAGGATTTGTATGAAGATAAATCGGTTGAAGGATTAAACCGGTACGAAAACATACAGGAGTTATTAAACGGTATAAAAGAATTTTCGGAAAGAGAAGATATTGAGGAAAAGGGATTAGATGTTTTTATGCAGGATGTTGCACTGCTAACAAATGATGATAAAGATAATGACCCTAATGCGGATACTGTTTCATTAATGACGATACATTCATCCAAAGGACTGGAATTCCCACAAGTGTATGTTGTTGGACTAGAAGAAAATCTCTTCCCGTCGCAAATGTCACTTAATTCGCGAAGCGACCTCGAAGAAGAACGCCGGTTATTTTACGTAGCTACAACGCGCGCCGAAAATAAATTAACTTTAAGCTATGCTACTTCGCGCTTTAAATTTGGCACGCTGATAAGCTGCGAACCAAGTCGTTTTCTGGATGAAATAGATGCCAGGTACCTGGAGCTTGATTATACCGCGAAACCAACTACGGGTAACGATGCATTTTTCAGCGATGAGAGAACTGCATGGAGCCGGGGAAGCGATACATTTTCAAAACCAAAACAACCCACAGTAAAAACAACCTCTATTTTAGCGAAAGCGCACGTACCATCTGCAGGCTTTGCACCGTCAGATACAAGTAATTTGCAGGTTGGTATGGAAGTTGAGCACGAAAGGTTTGGATTTGGCAAGGTAATTAGCCTTGAAGGTAATAAACCTGATATAAAGGCCACTATTTTCTTTAAAGAGATTGGTCAGAAACAGCTTCTTTTAAAATTCGCGAAGCTGAAAATATTGAATACATAAGAAAAAAATACCCATTTTTCGTGGAAATAATTCCCCAATTTTTTATTAAGATATTTATTAACCCGTTTTATCGGGTTTTTTGCCCATTAATTAAAATGGCACAAAATTTGAATCCAGTTTTAGTCCTAATATATCTTAAGAAAAACTATTGAGAACAACCTTATGAACGAAAACCCAAAAAAGAAAACCAATAAATCCGTTGGTAAAAACATCAGAACTATCCGTCATCAACGCGGTTGGAGCCAGGAAGACGTTGCTAATCGTTTAGGTATATCTATCCCTGCTTTTTCAAAAATTGAAACTGGCGTAACCGACATCAACCTATCCCGACTTGAACAAATTGCAAACATCTACGAAATTAATGTAATTAATCTACTGGCACTTGACGCAGAAGAGACCGAACCCCAGGCATCTAATTTAAGCATCGCTCAAAAGAAAATTATTGACCGCGAGGCAGAAATTGCCAACTTGCAACGTAAAGTAATTTTGCTTTATGAAGAATTACGGAATAAAACCGTTGCCTCAATTTAATATCAGGTAGGTAATTTGTTCATTAAATACGACACTTTTGTCTTCTCATTTATGCGATGACGTGGAGGTCTATTTGCTAATTTTTCATACCTCAATTACTATTTTACGGCTAAAACAGCTCTTAAACGCGGAAAACTTTAGGATTTAAACTGACTTTGGAGGAAAAATTGTATTTATCTGAATTGAACAATTTATCCTGTTATGTCAAATTATCTCATCTCCATATCAAAAACCGAAACTTTAAAAGACGGCACCATACATGATCCGGAAAGCAAGCTTAAGGTGAATGTATTTGATCTCTTAAAATCGCGCTTTAAACCAAGTAAGGGAGAAGTTCAGTTCTTTGTAACCGCTGGAAAAGAAACATTGGCTTTCGAAACTAAAGGATTTAAAAAACACCGCAAATTACTTGTTTTGCAAATGATATCCTGGTATTGTATTTATTTAGGGCTATTGGAGGCACAAATTCATTCATCATTACCATTGTAAACTACAGGTTTCATCAATAATGACCTTATCATTGCGGCACAAGAAGCAGTAGGGTGACAATTACTTTGAGTTAAAAGCCAATCCGGCCAGGGTCATGAAGCATATCGCTCATCTCAATTATTTTATCGTCAATTTCGCTTACACATTTATTCATCATCCTGATACACTCTTGCTTGTCGACTAAACCCTCCTTCTCGAGATTCATTAAGCCTTTTAGTGTTGCAATTGGGCCACGTATTTGGTGAGATAAATAGGATGAGTATTCGGAAAGTTTTTTATTTTTCACCTGAAGATCTTTGGTACGTTCGTCGATAATTTCTTCCAGGTGATGATTAATTCTGTCGAGATTATCTTTTTGGCGAGAAACTTCTGCATTAAGGTTGGTAAGCTGAATGTTGGTCTTAGCTTTACTCTTTACATTGCTGATTAATATGCCAACCAATATCAGCAGCAAAACCGAAACAATGGTTACGCCCCAAAACCTGGTGCGATCATATTTTTGACGTTGAAGTAATATTTCATTTTCTTTTACCCTTGCCTGCTGTTTAATCTGCTCTTGTATTAAATTAATTTGTGTAGAAGTGTTTTGCTTGTATACCGCGCTATCCTGCCGGTAAATATCATGCAGAATATCTAATGCTTCATGGTAGTTCTTCCTCTTATACTCCAGTTCGTACCTGGTTAGCTTAAAATCAGATACTGTTTTGGTGTTTTTAATAATATTGGCAAATGTTATCCCCTCATCTATCGCTTTTTCAGCTTCATCAAATTGATTTTGCTTCATGTATATTTCGGCCAGCGTTAAATCAATTCGGGCAACGGGATCATTCAAATCCAATTCTTTTGCCTTTTTAATAGCTGCCAGTAAGAATGTTTTTGATAAATCAATCTGGTTTAGAAACGAGTAAACAACTCCCTTGTTTTGCATGCAGGTTACCAGTGTTATGGTATCTTTTAAAGCAGAATACAGGTCATTACTTTTATTGTAGTAACTTAATGCCTGGTTATACTTTTTCTTGCTGACAAGGATATTACCTATATTCAGGTAAATAGGGGCTATAAGTCTATCGTCTGATAATTTTTTTGCGATAACTAACGCTTTGTCAAAATATTCGAGCGCTCGTTCATAATCATTGTCTCTATATAAGTTGCCAATGTTGTTGTAAACTTTTCCCTCGCCGCGCAGATCACTAATTTTTGTGAACAGGCTTAATGACGTAAGATAGTTATCTATAGCCTTTTCTGGCCGATTTTGATAATAATTACCGATACCCATTACGCGCCATGATTCGGCTATACCTGCAGTATAATTTATCTTTTGCGCAATTGCCAGCGCACTTTCAGCATCCTTAACGGTTTGCTCAGGGTCGGTTAAACGCATGCTAAAGCCTTGTTTATTTAGCTTTATCACTTCATTGGTGTCCAAATCTGTATTATAACCGTAACATTTTGCATTCAGAAGAAAAGCAAAACAAGCCAGAAATGTTAACAATAAAGATTTCTTCATTAACTATGTTATTACGTTTAATTGGGTCGAAAGTTATAATTAATATTTATTAATTAAGATTCTTATTTTCTATTAGTACAAATTTTTAATTGGCTGATTTACGCAATCAAAACTACTTAAGAAGTAGTTAAAAAATTTATTCCTTTTATTTCACGATTACTTTGCCAATTAAAAAAGTTGTTTATATTTGTTAAGATAAATTATTGAACATAGGTAAGTTAGCAACATTTTTTGAAGTTTATTTATTAATGCGTGCATTTTAATGCATTAGTTTCCAATAATATCTCAAATATGATTTTAACTTCCGGTAAATCAGCCCAAGCTTAAAAATTTATTTTAAACTATTAAGCTCTTTACGCTTTGTTTCAATGCTTTTTGTTGCCGTTCTTCACAATAGTCAACTCGCTATTGCTATGTGTCGTTCTGCTTTATTTAATTTAACAAAGCAGAACATTACTTTTTAAACGATATCATTCTTTTTATACGGGTAAAACCTAAAAATGTTTTGTCCGTACAAAACATAAAATATTAATTAATTTTTTAATTAAAAATACAAGTAACATTAACATTATTAACAGCTTAAGCAATTTATTTAACGCACAATATGAAAAAAGCACTATTTTCTGCAGTATTTATTTTAGGGTCTGCAGTTGCTATCTCTACTTCCGCTCAAACAAAAAACGTAACTTCAACCGTAAAATCGGGAACTAATATAACTGGCGAAAAAGGTCAGACCGGTACTGGTGATTTAGCAGGTGAAAAAGGCAAAACTGGAACCGGCGATTTAACTGGCGAAAAAGGTCAAACTGGAACCGGCGATTTGACTGGCGAAAAAGGTCAAACTGGTACTGGTGATTTATCAGACGAAAAAGGCAAAACTGGAACCGGCGATTTGACTGGCGAAAAAGGTCAGACCGGTACTGGTGATTTATCAGACGAAAAAGGCAAAACCGGAACCGGCGATTTGACTGGCGAAAAAGGCAAAACTGGAACCGGCGATTTAACTGGCGAAAAAGGTCAAACTGGTACTGGTGATTTATCAGACGAAAAAGGCAAAACCGGAACCGGCGATTTGACTGGCGAAAAAGGTCAAACTGGTACTGGTGACTTAACTGGCGAAAAAGGTCAAACTGGTACGGGTGATTTATCAGGCGAAAAAGGTCAGACTGGAACTGGTGATTTATCAGACGAAAAAGGCAAAACTGGTACCGGCGATTTGACCGGCGAAAAAGGTCAAACTGGTACTGGCGACTTAACTGGCGAAAAAGGTCAAACTGGTACTGGTGATTTAGCAGACGAAAAAGGCAAAACTGGTACCGGCGATTTAACTGGCGAAAAAGGTCAAACTGGAACTGGTGATTTAGCAGACGAAAAAGGCAAAACTGGTACTGGCGATTTGACTGGCGAAAAAGGTCAGACTGGAACTGGTGATTTGACAAACGGAGACACCAAAACCGGAACTGGCGATTTAACAAGCGGAGACACTAAAACTGGCACTGGTGACTTAACAAATGGAGACAACAAAACTGGTACTGGCGACTTAACAAGCGGAGATAGCAAAACTAGTACTGGTGACTTAACAAATGGAGACCGTAAAACTGGTACTGGTGACTTAACAAGTGGAGACAGCAAAACTGGTACTGGTGACTTAACAAACGGCGACAGCAAAACTGGCACCGGCGACTTTAATTAATTAAAATTGATGAACAATAGCTTAAAATATTGAAAAGCTGCCTGGTATGGCGGCTTTTTTTTATATCCTCTTATCCTTATCTTTTCCTAAAAACAAATATATCTTTGCTTCAAAATCATAATTATGGAGCAAATAAAGCAATATGTTGAGCAGCATAAACAACGATTACTGGATGAGTTGTTTGATCTGCTTCGTTTCCCCTCAGTTAGCGCTGACCCAAAATACAAACAGTACATTTTAAAAACTGCGGACTTTGTAGCACAAAAATTTCGTGATGCAGGTGCGGATAAAGTTGAAGTATGCAAAACTGCGGGCAACCCTATTGTATACGGCGAAAAAATAATTGACGCCTCAAAACCAACAGTTCTTGTTTATGGTCATTATGATGTGCAACCGCCCGACCCTTTAGAATTATGGAAAACTCCGCCATTTGAGCCTACCATCCGCGATGGTAAAATATACGCCCGCGGCGCTTGTGATGACAAAGGCCAATTTTATATGCACGTAAAAGCATTTGAATTAATGATGCATACCAACACCTTGCCATGCAACATAAAATTCATGATAGAGGGTGAAGAAGAGGTGGGATCATCGAACCTCAGCATATTTGTAAAGGAGAATAAAGAGCGTTTAAAAGCCGATGTGGTGTTAATATCTGATACTTCAATGATCAGTATGGAAAACCCTTCACTTGAAACCGGCTTGCGTGGTTTGTCATATCTTGAAGTTGAAGTAACAGGCCCCAATCGTGATTTGCACTCTGGCGTTTACGGAGGCGCGGTAGCAAATCCTGCAACCATCCTTGCAAAAATGATTGCTTCTATGCACGACGAAAATAATCACATCACCATACCTGGTTTTTACGACAAGGTGATCAATTTGACTGACGCCGAGCGCAAAGCACTGAATGACGCACCATATGATGAAGCTGAATATAAAAGGGACCTGGAAATTGACGAGTTATGGGGCGAAAAAGGTTATACTACTTTTGAGCGTACCGGCACCCGCCCTACCCTCGAGGTAAATGGCATTTGGGGTGGTTATATCGGTGAAGGCGCTAAAACAGTGCTGCCATCAAAGGCATTCGCTAAAATTTCGATGAGATTAGTACCTAACCAAACTTCAGAAGAAATAACCAAACTGTTTACGGATCATTTTAAAAAGATAGCTCCTAAATCTGTTAAAGTTAAAGTCACTCCTCATCACGGAGGCGAGCCTGTAGTTACACCTACTAACAGCATTGCGTATCGCGCTGCACAAAAAGCTATTGCTGAATCATTTGGAAAAGATCCGATTCCAACACGAGGCGGTGGCAGTATTCCAATTGTTGCTTTGTTTGAAGCTGAATTGGGAATAAAAACCGTATTGATGGGATTTGGTTTGGATAGCGATGCGTTGCATTCGCCAAATGAAAAGTACGATATTTTTAATTACTATAAAGGAATTGAAACTATACCTCTCTTCCACAAGTACTTTGCGGAGCTTTCAAAATAATTCCATCTGAATCAGAATTTAAAGAATTTGAGAATTAACAGAATTTTCATTTATCATTTTGAAAATTCTCAAATTCTGCAAATTCAGATTCAGACAGTTATCCGCTCGCATTTTGCCAAAAATGCTTCATCAGCGTCGGCGCCAATACCTACAGCATCATCAATATCTAACTTATACCCATCATAAATAGCGCCGCCAATACAAGGATCTTCCAAATGGCCCAATTTGCAGGTATCCATATCATAAAACATAATATTGGAGCTTGCGTACACGAAATGAAGCTTTGCGCTCAATGCTATTCTGCTTTCCAGCATCCCTCCCATCATACATGCTATGCCTTTTTCGGCCGCCACGTCATGGATTTTCTTCGCCTCAGCTATTCCTCCTGATTTTGCCATTTTTATGTTTATATAATGACAAGAGCCACTATTGATCTGTTTCCTGGCGTCGTGATGATTATACACGCTTTCGTCGGCCATAATTTTAACCGGCGAAAGTTTCATCAACTCAGGTAAATGATCATCGTACCAGGTACGCATGGGTTGCTCACAGAATTCTATATTATATTTACCCATTGCCTGTAAAGCAAATACAGCATCGTCAAAGCCCCATCCCTGGTTGGCGTCAATCCGTATCTTTAACTGATCTCCAACTGTTTCACGAATCATTTTAATACGATCTACATCCCCCGTTGCGTTTTTTCCCAACTTCACCTTTAAAATTTTCGCCCCTGATTTTTTAAAAGCTAAGGCTTTTGCAGCCATTACATCGGGAAGAGCAATCCCAATCGTGATATCCGATTCGATTTCTCTTTTCTCACCCCCTAAAAATTTATACAAAGGCAAGGAGGCCGATTTGGCAGCAATGTCATAAAGTGCAATGTCGAAAGCGCTTTTTATAGTTGTATTACCGGCGGTAAAATCGTGTAATTGTTGCAATCGTTCTGGTATATCGAGTGCATTCTTTCCTATCCATAGCTTCGCAAATTCACGAGCCATTACTAAACAGGTGTCCTGTGTCTCGCCTACAATCATTGGAAAAGCAGAGCACTCTCCTACTCCATAAAATCCTGCATCTGTGTGTACTCTGATAAACACGTTCTGCGCATGATCAAGCGTACCTGTAGCAATGGTAAAAGGCTCCATCGGAATACTGAACCTGTAAATATCAATTTTTGTGATAGTGATTTGTTGTGGCATATGGCGAAAATAGTTAATTTATGACGATTAGAAATAGTATCCGAAAAATGCAGATATCAGTTGTTTATTTTTTTGCAGTTCGCCTTACACCTGTCAAGATCAATATCTGTTAATGTCCTCATTTCTGTTTATTTTTTTGATAAACTAATAAATACAGTTAATTTCATATTTATTTTCTTCGTATGATAGGCAAACAATTTACAGCAACGCTGCAAAAAAGCCCTAACAAAGGAGGGTGGACTTATGTTGTGTGGCCAGAATCCGTAGATTTTTTTAAAACAAGAGGACTTGTTAAGGTCATTGCGGAAATTGACGGCCACGAATTTAAAAGTTCTTTTATGGCCTTGGGCGATGGAACCCATAAGCTGCCGATAAAAAGTGACCTCAAAAAAAAAATTGGAAAAGATGTGGGAGACACGGTCACTATATACTTAAAAAATCGATTGTAATAATCAATCTTCTAATCTCACAAGAGCTAATTAATTTGCATATTAACACAATTACATTATATTTGCGTTACTTCATTCAAAGTAACTCAACTTTAGCCTCTAATTCCCGGCCTGTCAAGGGAAAAATGTCTGCGCTAATTTTAAATTTTTCATAAAACTGATTAACACGTAGCTTAGTAAAACTATGCCCGAACAATTTGATTATAATTCGACCAGGAATAAATTAATCCTGTCTGAATATGGCCGTAATGTGCAAAATATGGTTAAATATATTGTAGCATTACCTACCAAAGAAGAGCGCAACCGGTATGCACAGGTAGTAATTGACCTGATGGGATTTTTAAACCCACACCTGCGGGATGTTGCCGATTTTAAGCATAAATTATGGGATCACCTTCATATTATTTCTGATTACCAAATAGATGTAGATTCCCCTTATCCGAAACCATCGCCGGAGGCTATTCATTTAAAACCGGAACCATTAAAATACCCGCATCAGCGTATTAAATACAAGCACTATGGTAAAACCATTGAGCTAATGATCGAAAAAGCCAAAAGCATTGACGATCCCGATCGTAAACGCCATATGGTGCAAGCCGTTGCCAACTTTATGAAGATGGCCTATGTGCAATGGAACAAAGATTCTGTTACTGATGAAAGCATACTATCGGATCTTTACAATTTATCAGGCGGTCAGTTAAAATTGGAAGAAAACATCAATTTGAACCGGGTTGAATATCGTCCGAACACGCACAACAATAACAATCAAAATAGTCGCGGACGAACCAATAACAACAATAACCAAAACAATCGCGGACGTAGTAATAACAATAATAATCCGCGCAATAACAATAACCAAAATCGTAACCGTAACAACGGTGGTTCAAAAAAATATTAATTGTTTATTGGTTTATAATTGATAGTTTATTTTTCATACCTAATTTAGGCGCTAAAAGTTTAGTGGCTATAATATGCCATTGAACGATAAAAAAGCAATTATCAGCTACAAACCATCAACTGTGAACTAAACATGAATAACGCATTTGAAATAATAGGCGGCACGCCGTTAAAGGGCGAAATTATACCACAGGGTGCAAAAAATGAGGCTCTGCAAATCCTTTCAGCAGTTTTACTAACCAGTGACAAGATCACTATCAGCAATATACCCGATATAAAGGATGTAAATAAACTGATAGAATTATTGGGTGATATGGGCGTTATTGTTGAGCAGCTTGCACCTGATACCTATAGCTTTGAAGCTAAAAATATTGACCTTGATTTTTTCCTTTCAGATACTTTTAAAGAAAAAGGTGGTGGCTTAAGAGGCTCTATTATGATTGTAGGCCCGCTGTTGGCACGTTTTGGAAAAGCCGCAATCCCAAAACCCGGAGGCGACAAAATAGGCCGTCGTCGTTTGGATACTCACTTTTTGGGTTTTGAAAAATTAGGCGCAAAATTTAACTACGATCCTTCAAATGGATTTTTTAATGTAGATGCCTCTAATTTAACCGGCACTTATATTCTTTTGGATGAAGCATCTGTTACAGGTACAGCCAATATAGTAATGGCGGCCGTGCTGGCAAAAGGTGTTACTACCATTTATAACGCTGCATGCGAACCATATTTACAGCAATTGTGTAAGATGCTTAACCGCATGGGCGCAAAAATAAGTGGTATAGGATCAAATCTGTTAACCATTGAAGGCGTTACCCAGCTAACAGGTACCGAACATCGTTTGTTGCCTGATATGATTGAAATAGGTTCGTTTATTGGCTTAGCTGCTATGACTGAATCTGAAATCACTATTAAAAATGTTCATTACCAGGAATTAGGCATGATTCCCGACGTTTTCAAGCGTTTGGGTATTAAAATGGAATTAAGGGGCGATGATATTTATATACCGGCTCAAAAACATTACGAAATAGATACCTTTATTGACGGCTCTATCATGACCATTGCCGATGCGCCATGGCCAGGTTTTACGCCCGATTTATTAAGTATTTGCCTGGTTGTAGCCATACAGGCAAAAGGCTCCGTTCTCATCCATCAAAAAATGTTTGAAAGCCGTTTATTCTTTGTTGATAAATTATTAGACATGGGGGCCCAGATTATTCTATGCGATCCACACCGTGCAACAGTCATCGGGCTTGATAAGCAAGTTCAATTACGCGGCATATCCATGACTTCACCAGATATACGGGCAGGTGTGGCGCTGTTGATTGCTGCTTTATCAGCTAAAGGAAAATCAACCATTTATAATATTGAACAAATAGAACGCGGTTATCAGCATATTGATAAACGCTTAATTGCCTTAGGGGCAAATATTAAAAGGATTTAAAAGTTTGAAGACAAAAGCGAAAGGTAAATACAAAAACACCTTTCGCTTTTGCCTTTTTACCTTTAATGTGAAAATTTAATATCTTTATCGGCAAACCCCTTATAAAATGCCATATAAAAACCGGAGATCCACCTATTCCAGTTTTATACTCATCTTTGTATTCATCAAAGTTTGTTTGAATTTGCTGGCCATAGCTCATTTCGGTTTTCATCGGGACGAACTATTGCATCTGGTATTGGCCGATCATTTAGATTGGGGATATAAGGAAGTCCCTCCTTTTATAGCTGTCCTGGCAAAACTTTCATCTGTATTTTTTGGAAACTCAGTTTTCGCTGCGCGGATATTCCCAACAATTGCCGGTGGTTTAATTGTTTGGCTCACCGGCCTGATCACAGTTGAATTGGGAGGTAAAAAATTTGCTATTGCGCTGGCCTGTCTCGCCATGATATTTTCGCCCGCCTTTGCAGCAAGCGATTATCTTTTTCAACCGGTAGTTTTCGATCAGTTGTGGTGGGTGTTAGCGGTATGGCTGCTGGCTAAATACATCAATACTTCGGCCGTTAAATATTTATATTTTTTAGGTTTAGCTGTAGGATTTGGAATGTTAACCAAATATTCCATGTCGTTTTTTACGTTTGCATTAATTTTTGGCTTGGCCATCAGCAAACAACGTAAATTACTGTTTAACAGACATGTTATTGGCGCGGTGATAGTTGCGTTGCTTATATTTTTGCCGAACCTGATATGGCAATTACACCACCATTTGCCGGTGATTACACACATGAAGACGCTGCGTGAGCAGCAATTAGACTTCAATAAGCCATCTGACTTTATTATGCAGGAGTTGAGTGTAAACGGTATTGCCTTATTTGTTTGGCTTACCGGCTTTATATTTTTGCTCTTTTCGTTCAGGCTTCACAAATTCCAATTTCTGGCCATTGCCTTTATACTGATATTCAGTTTCCTACTGGTGATGAATGGTAAAGAGTACTATCTTTTTGGCGCATATCCCATGTTATTTGCAGCCGGCGGCTTTGGTTTTGAAAGATGGCTCAAAGCAAGTGGCTACGTTCTGCGGGGGTTAGTTATTGCCCTATTCACTTTACCCAATCTCATTTTATTCCCAATGGTATTACCTGTTTTACCGTTAAATAATACCCTGGCATTTTTTAGGTTTGCACATAATAATTTAAGCGCGTCGGATTTTTTAGTTACATGGGAAGATCATAAATTACACCCTACCACGCAGGATTATGCAGATATGTTCGGTTGGGATACCATGACCGCATTAGTTAATAAAGCCTGGACCGAACTTACACCCGAGCAGCAAAAACATACCCAAATTTATGCTGACAATTATGGTGAGGCCGGCGCCGTTCATCATTTTGGCAAACAATATAATTTGCCCGACGTGATATCACTCAACAGCAGTTTTACACTTTGGGCTCCTGATAACCTTAACGCGCAGTACATTATTTATGTAGATGATAGTAACGGCAAAAACATTCAAAAATTCAGTCCATATGTAGAGAGCTGGCGCAAAATAGGCGAAGTAACTGATAGCTTAGCAAGAGAAAAAGGAACTGGCGTTTTTCTGCTTATATATCCTACACCATTGGTAAATCAGGTTTATAGAAAAGAGCTTGCAAAAAAAAGAATGCAATAGCATCGCCAGTAAAACAATGTGCCAACATTTGCTATTTTAGAACAAACTTTTATTTATGCGCGGGCTTAAAACCATTCTATTTCTTATTATTTCAAACACCTTTATGACCTTTGCCTGGTACGGACATTTAAAATTTAAAGACTTTAGCTGGGGTAAAAATCTGGGGCTTTTTTCAATTATCCTGATAAGCTGGGGCCTTGCCTTTTTTGAATATACCTTCCAGGTGCCCGCAAACCGTGCCGGTTTTAAGGGCGATGGCGGCCCGTTCAGCCTGGTTCAGTTAAAAACTATACAGGAAGCCATCACACTTATTATTTTTATGATATTCACCACCATTTTTTTTAAAACAGAGAAATTAGGATGGAACCATTTGGTAGGGTTCGGCCTAATTGTGTTGGCAGTTTTTGTAATATTTAAAAAATGGTGAGTTGACTTAAATATTTATCAAAAACAGTTCCTTTTAAGCTGATATTGCATTTATAATATCATACTGGGTAATGATCTCAATTTCGCCGCCGTCTTCAACCAGTACTGCAATATTATCTTTGTTGATCATTGCTGATATCCTGTCGATTGAAGTATTTAAATCAACAAACGGGAACGGACTGGTGGTTATATTTTTTATCGGTTGAGATTTGATAGAGGGGTTTTCTATCAAAGAATTCAGTATGTCGCTTTCAGTAATCTTTCCAATTACCATTCCTTTTTGCGTAACAGGAATCTGCGAGATATTAAGCGATTTAATAGTATTTATAGCCTCCAGGACGGATTTCTCACAATCAATCGTAACAATCTGCTGTCCCTCCTTCTTGGCAATTATATGGCGCGCGGTGAGCTTTTCATCTTTCAAAAATCCGCGATCACGCAACCAGTCATCATTATACATTTTACCCATGTAGCGGGAACCATGATCCGGGAAAATAACAACAACCACATCGCCTTCTTTGAATTTATCTTTCATCTGCAGTACACCTGCAACCGCCGAACCAGTTGAGTTACCGGCAAAAATACCTTCTTTACGGGCTATTTCGCGAGTCATCAATGCAGCGTCTTTGTCGGTTACTTTTTCGAAATGATCAATCAGGCTGAAATCAACATTTTGAGGCAGAAAATCTTCTCCAATTCCTTCTGTGATATACGGATATATTTCATTTTTATCCATAATTCCGGTCTCTTTGTATTTTTTAAATACAGAGCCATAGGTATCAATTCCTATCACCTGTATAGCGGGATTCTTTTCTTTCAGATATTTTGCCGTGCCGGATATTGTACCACCGGTACCCACCCCGGCAACCAGGTGCGTTATTTTCCCTTCCGTTTGCTCCCATATTTCGGGGCCGGTTTGCTCATAGTGAGCAACAGAATTCGATAAGTTGTCGTACTGATTTGGTTTCCACGAGTTAGGAACTTCACGCTCCAAACGCGATGATACCGAATAATATGAACGGGGGTCTTCCGGTTCAACGTTGGTAGGGCAAACAATTACTTCTGCACCGAAAGCGCGTAAGGCATCAAATTTTTCTTTTGACTGCTTATCGGTACTCGTAAAAATACATTTGTAACCTTTTATTACAGCAGCAATGGCCAAACCCATTCCCGTGTTTCCAGACGTTCCTTCAATAATAGTACCGCCGGGCTTAAGTTTGCCACTTTTCTCGGCATCTTCTATCATTTTCAGCGCCATCCTATCCTTAATTGAATTACCAGGATTAGTAGTTTCAATCTTGGCCAAAACCGTTGCCGGTATATCTTTGGTTACTTTATTCAACTTAACCATCGGCGTGTTACCTATGGTTTCCAATATATTGTTGTACCACATAAATCTAAAGTCTACTAATCCGGTATATTAAGAAGGATTATGGATCAAAATTAAAAGAATTAGTTGATTAAGTGAGTAGTTGATCAGGTTTATTGAGTTTAACGTTAAAATACACAACCGCCCACCTAATCCACTTAATCTAACTTATTCAACTAAAATATCAAATGCTTAACCGTCAATCCATTGTTAATCAATTGTTTTAATGATTCAATGCCAATATGAAGATGTGTTTCAACATATTGAGCGGTCACACTCGAATCACTTTCTGCCGTTTTTACGCCTTCCGGAATCATTGGCTGATCTGATACCAGTAATAAAGCCCCGGTCGGAATTTTATTAGCAAAACCTGTGGTGAAAATGGTGGCCGTCTCCATGTCAACAGCCATAGCTCTAAGTTCTTTTAGGTATTGTTTAAATTTCTTATCATGCTCCCAAACCCGGCGATTGGTGGTGTAGCAAGTGCCGGTCCAATAATCTCTGCCATAATCGCGAATGGTTGTTGAAATAGCTTTTTGCAGCGCAAACGCTGGTAGCGCAGGTACTTCCGGTGGTAAATAATCGTTAGATGTTCCCTCGCCTCTTATAGCAGCAATAGGTAAAATCAAATCACCTACCTTGTTTTTCTTTTTTAAGCCGCCACATTTTCCTAAAAATATTACCGCTTTTGGATGTATGGCGGTAAGCAAATCCATTATGGTTGCCGCTACAGAACTACCCATACCAAAATTAATAATGGTAATACCGTTAGCAGTAACGCTTTGCATAGGTTTATCCAACCCCATTATCGGAGCATTGTCGTTCCATTCCGAAAAGAGCTGAATGTATTTGGAGAAATTTGTAAGAATAATATATTGACCAAACTCACCTAACATGCGTCCGGTATAACGTGGCAGCCAGTTGGTAACAATGGCTTCTTTCGTCTTTAAACCAGAAGTCACCGGGCTTTGTATTTCTTTTCCCTTTTTTCTATTATTTAGGGATTGTTCTTCTTTTTTTACATTTAATTGTTCATTCATGACAAAATATTTAAGATTAAACATTGAACTCATCCCTCTCAACAAGGCGATAAGATTTGCTGTTATACAACAAACCCCGGTGTTAACCAGGGCTTATTGTTATAACAAATATAAATTTCTGGTTGTATGCTTACGTTAAGCAACCTTTAATTTTTTAAGATCTGATTTTTCAAACTTTTCATGTGCATAATCCAATGTCACATTCAGGCGTTTTACATCTTTTTTTGATGGGAACTCAAACATAGCATCAATCATTATGGCTTCACATATCGACCGTAAGCCACGAGCACCTAATTTGAATTCAACCGCTTTATCCACTATAAAATCAAGCACTTCGGTATCAAATTCAAGCTTTACGCCTTCATATTCAAACAGCTTTTTGTATTGTTTAAGCAACGAGTTTTTAGGCTCGGTTAAGATATTATGCAGCGCTTCCCTATCTAACGGATTGAGATAAGTAAGTATTGGCAAACGACCAATCAATTCGGGAATCAAACCAAATGATTTTAAATCCTGTGGGGTAATATACCTGTACAGATTTTTTAAATCAACTTCGTTATCGTCACGTTTCAATTTGTAACCAACAGTTTGGGTTCTCAAACGATTAGCAATTTTTCTTTCAATACCATCAAAAGCACCACCGCAAATAAACAGGATGTTATTCGTATTAACAGTAATCATTTTTTGATCAGGATGCTTACGACCGCCTTGTGGTGGTACATTCACCATAGTACCTTCCAGTATTTTCAATAGCGCCTGTTGCACACCTTCGCCTGATACATCACGGGTGATGGAAGCATTATCGCTTTTACGGGCAATTTTATCCACCTCGTCAATATAAACGATACCACGCTCGGCAGTAGCTACATCATAATCGGCTGATTGTAATAAACGGGTGAGGATACTTTCTACATCCTCTCCTACGTAACCGGCCTCTGTTAAAACCGTAGCATCGCAAATACAAAACGGAACGTTTAATATTTTTGCCAGTGTTTTAGCAAGCAATGTTTTGCCTGTACCTGTTTCGCCAACCATAATGATGTTTGATTTTTCAATCTCCACCTCATCTTTGTCTATACGTTGATTTAAACGTTTATAGTGGTTGTAAACAGCCACAGATAAAATCTTTTTGGCATCATCCTGACCAATAACATACTGATCGAGGTGAGCCTTTATTTCGGCAGGCTTTAAAGCAGCAGGTGTAGCTGGCGAAGTTTTAACTTTTCTAACTTTAAGTTCTTCAGCTAATATTTCGTTTGCCTGGTTAACACATTTATCGCAAATGTGTGCATCAAGCCCGGCTATCAGCATCAGGGAATCCTGTTTACCCGCCCCACAAAACGAACACCTGATCTCCTTGCTGTTTTTATTCATTGTTTATATTTTTGGTATTCAAAATTAACGAATTGTTATCTAATTTGAAAATTAGTACAGCTATAAAATCAGCAATGCCCAAAAGTAAAGTAACTTTTCTCTTTCAGACATTGCTGATTTACAGACTTTACCGGCTTAAAAATTAACTTTTCGCTTTATTTCCTCTTAAAATCTCGTCAACCATACCAAATTCCTTGGCTTCTTCAGCAATCATCCAATGATCACGGTCTGAGGCATCCCAAACCTTTTCAAATGGTGCGCCACTGTGGTCAGCAATTATTTGATATAATTCTTTCTTCAATTTTGTTATTTCATGATAGGTAATCTCAATATCCGATTGCTGACCTTGAGCCCCGCCTGATGGCTGGTGAATCATTACCCTTGCATGTGGTAATGCCGCTCTTTTGCCTGCTGCACCAGCACATAAAAGTACTGCGCCCATTGAAGCCGCCATACCTGTGCATATTGTTGCTACATCGTTTGAAATAAATTGCATAGTATCATAAATTCCTAAACCAGCATAAACAGAGCCACCAGGTGAATTAATATAGATCTGGATATCGCGTTTGCTATCTGCCGATTGAAGGAAAAGCAATTGAGCCTGAATAATGTTTGCAATATTTTCATAAATCGCATCTCCCAGAAAAATAATGCGGTCCATCATTAAGCGGGAAAACACATCCATTTGCGCCACGTTTAGCTGGCGCTCTTCAATAATATAAGGGGTCATGCTGGTTGGAAGGCTTGCGCCATCAACACGTGAAATAAATTTATCAACGTAAATGCTGTTAATACGGTGATGTTTTACAGCGTACTTTCTGAATTCGTTTTTATCAATGTTACTGCTCATGGTTTTTTGTTTTGTTTAGATGCGGAATTTACCCGCGTTAAATATAGTTTTTACTTGAATACTTTTTTTACCAGAAAGTTTATAAAAAGTAAATTTATTTGATGAGGGAGGTCGGCCGATGAAAAGGAGGAACAGCAAACAGTCAAATTGAAAGTACCATAGTGTTACTTCACTGCCGTTAATGAAAGTTAATAAAAACAAGTAAGCCGGAATATCATCAGGATAAAACATTCATTCTATCTTTCAGACTTTCCGACTTACAGCCTTTTTGAGGCTAAAAATTATGCTTTTACTAAATCGCTGAATGCAGAATATAGTATTTCTTTTTTATCTAAAGTAACTGCGCTTTTTACGTAATCAAATACTCTCAAAGCTTTTACCTCTTCGAATATTTTGTTTGCGTTTTCTTTATTTTGCAAATACTGAACGGTGTACTGACCTAACTGCTCGTCGCTTAGCGGCTGCGGGCTATACATTCTGAATTGCTGATCTAAACGTATTTTTGCTAATTCAAAAACCTCTTCGTATTGAATTTCAATATTGTTGTCTCTAATTATTTTATTCTCAATTAAAGTCCATTTTAGGTTTTTAGCAAAATCACTGTAGCCGCCTTGTAGTTCCTCATTAGTTAGCTTTTCGTTTGTTGCTTTTAACCAGCGTTTCAAAAACTCATCAGGCAATTCAAAATCAACTTTACTTAAGCTGTATTGATATATATCTTCCTGTAATTTGCGGTCTGAATCCTGTACCATCATGCTTTCAAGTTCTTCAGTAATTTTTGTTCTGAATTCCCCTTCTGTTGTTACAGTACCTTCACCAAATAATTTGTCAAAGAACTCCTGGTTCAAATCACTTTCCTCTAAACGGTTAATATTTTTAACGTTTAAATGGAAATTTGATTTTAAATCGGCTGCCGCATCTTCTTCTATCTTCAATAATCCTGCAACTTTAGCTGCATCGTTATCAAAAGCTTTCTGAATATCAAACACTAATTCGTCTCCTTTTTTCAAACCAATTAATGAAGCTTTAATTTTTTCATCTTTGATTTGATCTAAACGAACAGACGCCGTATTGCTTATTCCACCCTCAAAAACAGAACCATCCGGCGAAAGTTGAGTTAATTCAGAATAAAGCACATCATCGTCTGCCGATACGTCAGGATTTGTCATTTTGCCATAGCTGCGACGAATATTTTTAATTCTTGACGCTAAAGTATCCGGATCAATTTTAATCACATACTGCATTAATTTATCCTCCGCAGAAAAAGTAATATTGAAATCGGGGGCTAAACCAACTTCGTAATTAAATTCAAAATTGTCGGCAAAATCCCAATTGTATTCTCTTTCATCACCTAATTTTGGCAATGGCTGGCCTAAAACCTCCAACTGCTCATCTTCCAGATATTTGTTCAATGTATCAGAAAGCATATTGTTAATCTCATCAACTAAAATGCTTTTTCCATACATTCTTTTTATATGTGATGCAGGCACCATTCCAGCACGAAATCCTGGTATTTTGGCCTTTTTTGCATGATCCTTAATGGCTTTATCAACACGTGGCTGATAATCTGCAGGGTCGATATTGATTTTTACTACAGCATTAAGCTTATCGATCTTTTCCTGTGAAATATTCATCTTTTTTACCGGTATTTAAACTTAAATAAACAAGCAGTATGAGCGGCTTACTTTACCGCCTGCTTTTGGAGGGGCAAAGGTATGAAAAAAGTCCGGAAGTTTGAAAATCCGGAAAGACAGAAAGTTATCACTAATTTCTTACTTTAATAAACTTTAGTTAATAATCACTTTGTTATTTATCGGTTTTATTGTTCTTAGATAAACATAAATTGCTTTAAGATCGGTCTCGCTCATACCACCGTAACCATACCAGGGCATAATGGTTTGAAAGCCGGAAGAAGAAACAGGTTCGGTTTTTGACCGATCGCTAAAAGACTTAAACCTTTCTACAAAAGCTTCTTCAGTCCAGTTTCCAATTCCCGTAGCTTTATCGGGGGTGATATTTGCAGATCTGATCGTTTTTCCACTCACTTTATATTCATGGCCGCCTGCAAATTCAAGACCCGCAATTATCTTCCCGTTATTAGCCTGCGAATGACACTCTATACATGCTGCTGAACTGGTTAAATATTCGCCGTATTTTAAAGTATCCTTGGGGGCCGGTAATGTCGCGAACACAGCCTTTTGAGGCATGGTGTGTACCAAAATATTAAGTGGAAAATTAAGTTTTGATTTCGGATAACTGGATTCAACTGGTTTTAAAGTACGTAAATAAGCAATAATTGAGTATACATCCTCTCTGCTCATCTTTGAATAATAAGGCCAGGGCATTAAAGGGAATATAGCCGAGCCGTCTTTACGTACACCTGTTGTTATGGCCCGAAAGATCTCGCCATCGGTCCAGCCCTTAAGATTGTATGGAGTAATATTGGGCACATGAACGATACCGGGAAAACCCACCTGGGTATCAAAAACTTCGCCTCCCTCGCCAAGTTTTCCATTAAGAACCGGACCTGCAAATTTTGACCAGTCGCGTTGTGAATGACAGTCGATACAAAGCGCCACATGGTTTGACAGATATTCGCCCCTGCCTATTCTTTGCGGGGTTAATGTTATACTGATATTTTCGGGCGGGCCAACGTTCGGCAATGCCAAAACTATATAAGAGATCCCGATTATAATAAGCAGAATCAATGAGATGGCCACAATAACTATCCATTTTCCAATTTTCTTCATGATTAAGCGTCGGTCGAGTAAAACAGCTTTAAATTAAAAATTATAACTGATTTATAGTGTATTATAAAACAAAAAAGCTACTCTTTTCAGAATAGCTTAACCTTTGTATTTAAAAAATTATTTATTAATTGATTTTCTCAACACTTGAAGCACCAGATTTGTCATTAGTAATTGACGGATTTCCTTTATACCTAACGTTTGAAGCTCCACTTGAATGTATAGTCAAAGTTTTAGAAACATTGACTTCCGATTCACCAACACCAGACGATGATATAGTACAATTATCAACCACAAAATCCAACGCATGTACCTTTCCGCTGCCACTTAAATCAACATCAAGGGACGAAGCCTGGCCTTTTAAATTAACCTCAGTAGCACCACTGCCCGAAGCACTAACATTTGCGGCAGTTAAATCCATATTTACTTTAGTAGCTCCTGATAGCTTAAAACGGAGATCTCCTGTTTTAACTTTGCCATCAGATTCAACTTCAACAGCGCCGGAAGCTTTTACTTCTTCCAGATTGCGCACACCAATATTTATGATCATCTCACCCGAGTTACAAATATTCTTTTTGGTGTAAATCTTCAGCCTGCTGCCACTTATTTCTGTTTTAATATACTTTAACAAATTGTCGTCAGCAGTAATGTTTAAGGTCATTGAGCTATCCTGTTTTAAAATGATTTTAAACCCTCCGGATATGCTAAGCTTATTGAAATTACCAACTTTGCGGGTTTCAGAAGCCTGCTTACCCGAACCATGTACACAGTTGAACATACAGGCCGATAAACTGCTGATTACAATACCGGCAACGATTGCTCCTATTATTGAATGTATCCGTTTCATGTTTTTGTTTTGTTTGACTATTAGTGAATAAGTTAAGTTACATCAAAAATAAAAAAAGCTAACACATTGCGGTTAGCTTTTGAATAATTGATTTTTTTTATAAATCAGCAAGGTCATCGATGGCTACCTTTTTTTCAATTACTGTAGTTGAAAGTTTTGACTCATGCTGTGCTATTAAATCTTTTTGATCAACATTGTCAATATTGTTGTATTTTAAATTATAATCTGTTATTGTGCCGCTTAAATTTGCTTTTGCTTTATCATTCACAGTTACATCTGCTGCAAACGCATCTAAATTTAACCGTGCAGATGCATTGTCGTGCAAATTGAGCTCAAAATCGATCTTTGAAATATTACCAAATGATTTTACTTCAGCATTGTCATAAGCTGATATTGAACGTAAATCATAAGCTGTAACCCAAACAACCAATTTTTCTGCCTTGTATGATGATATGCTTAACACGCCATTGCGGGTTTGAACCAGGGCACTTTCGGCATAATATTTATTGTAAACTTTTACCTGGTCTGTTGCGCCGTCAGAAATATAAAGCTCAACATTTCCATGTACTTCAATTTTGTTGATTGCTCCCACGCCTGTTAAAACAGTGATGTATTGATTATTTTCAACTGCAGGTGTAGCTGCGTAAGTTAAATTTATTGAACCGACTGCTAACAGAAGTGCGGTTAATAAGGTGATGCTTGTAGTTTTCATGATATTTAGTATTTTGATTGTCAATTAGTTATTTCCTATTTTTAAATACACTAATATGACGGATAGCGTTAAAAAACGTTACACGGAAATACCCTGTATTAGTTGTATGAAGGGTTTTAGTCGGTAAAACTGTGCAGTTAGTCGGTGAAAACTAATTGTGAAACACCATACAGAAGTATATTTAGAACTTTATATTAGTAGCGTGGTTAACTAATATTTTAGCCCGATATAATAAATTCAAAAAACAAAAGTTTCTATACTATCAATCTGATTAATATGATAAAAATCTACTCTCTTAAAAATCTGCCCTTTATCTTGATCATAGCACTGTTATTTGTGTTTGAATCATGTAAAAAAAATTCGTCACAAACTTCAACCACTCCAACAGTAGCTACTCCTACCAAACTTGGCCTGTATGCTTATAGCGATTCCATTTATAAAGAATTAGGTATAGTTATATCACAGATAGGCACACAAGCGGTTCCTGATTCTATTTCCCTCTTAGTATATGATACCGGATCGGGCGGGATGGTTGTTGATGCGCATTACATTTTACCCCCTGCAATGATCACCTCTTCCGGATTTAATTTTACAGGAGACTCAACAGTTGTAAATGGAATAACCATAACCAACCAAACATCAATAATTGAATATGGTGCCGATGCCGCTACAACAGATAAAGTTTATGGCAATCTGGCCTATGCATCGGTAACTGTAGGTGATGGGAATGGGAATATCAATATTAAACGCCTTCCATTCTTTTTATATTACAAGGCAGTTGACGCTAAAGGCAATGTTTACTCTCCTCATGAATTTGACGTTTTTGGGGTATCACCAGAGTACGATCAATCGTTTGCAAACAATGTTAATTTAACAAGCCCGTTCAGCTATTTTGACCCCGGCAACGGCCTTACTAAAGGATTTAAGATGACAACGATAGGAGCAAATGATTATTCATACTTAGGCACTTTTGTAAATGCAATTACCTTAGGTTTAACATCATCTGATCTTTCTTCATCATCTGGATTTACTTTTAGTACGCTCAGCTATTACCAGGGCGATGGTTACGCACCTATTATACCGGGAACTGTTACATATAACGGTAAATCTTTCTCTTCCTATGTATTGTTTGATACCGGAACCGAGCCATATAGCTATCTGGAAGATCCTACTTTCACCGGCAGCGGGACAACTTTACTGGCGAGTGGTAGTTCGGTATCTGTTTCAACCACTTCGGGGTTTAACTACGCTTATACAACCACACCATTAGAAAATTTGACAAACGTTGAAAATCCAGGGACAACCTCAGGAGAGGTTACGATTTTTAGTTTGGAGTTCTTTTTGAATAACGAATATTTGATTGATTTCACTGACCACAAGTTGGGCCTAAAAAACAATTAAACGCTGTTACTTCATATTAAAAAGCAGTTATAGATTTGATTATCTATAACTGCTTTTTATTTCAGGCTTATCAGTAACGGCAGTGTAGTTTTCAAACGTGGGCAGTACAGCGTTTTTATAAGCGGGTTTTTGTAATTCGAATTTCAGCTTTTTAAATATTTGCATAGGGCCATCTGTAGCAAACATATTAACCATCCATGCAGGTATAGTACCTCCGGGTTCCACATGTAGTGCATATTCAACTTTGATATGATCGCCGCATGGTGTAATTAACCATTTTCCATTAGAATGATCAATACGCACTACTCCCTTTTTTACCGGAACGAAACCAGGTACAGCCGGGCCATCAATCTCAATAACTTTGGTCACCGGGTTTTGTGAAACAGTTAAATGGGCCACAAAATCCCTGTTTGCTGCGGGCCAGGGTAAATTAACCTCTGAGTAGTAATAAAGCTCAGATGGCGAAACCTGTTTAATTAACGTACAGCTTTTAGTATGATAAACCCATTCAGCGCTATTATTCACGTCCATCAATACAGCAACCAGTTGCGCCGGTGTTGCCTGTACTTCACATTCAACCTTTATGGCTTTGATTTTTGAATCAGGAATTTCACTGGTATAAATCTTAATCCCATCCTTTTCTGTATTTAATTTCCAGGTGCCTTGCCCGGAAACTCCAAACTGCATTGCTAATAATAACAGTATTGAAAGTAATATTTTGCGCATAGTAATAAATCTTATATTTTAACAATTTGACCAAATCGGATAACAAGTCAAAAATAAACACTCTTTAAATTATATTTATCAGGCTTAAATCATTTGGAGAAACTTTACATAAGGCAGATAATTTCGCCTGACCTTAGTTTGTTTTTTTAAATTCTTTTAAATAAAAAAGCCATCTGCGAAAACAGATAGCTCCCTGAAATATATGCTGAACTTTTATTAAAGTGTAATTATTAAAGAATGGCTATATCCTCATTTTTAACTTCGGCAGGCATACCGGTTTTGCTGTCGGTATAGTGAACGGCTGAAAAATTATAGCTATTTATGCTTGAACTTACGCTGTGTTGCACGTTTAATTCGTTGGCAGAACCACTCAAGTCGGCTTTTGCATGATCTTTCAAAGTTACGTTTGCGCTAAAGGCATCAAGACTTAATTTGGCAGATGCGTTGTTATGTAGGTCGACTTCAAAGTCAATTTTTGAGATATCGCCAAATGATTTTACTTCTGAATTATCATAAGCAGATATAGAACGTAAATCGGCAGCGGTAACCCATACTACCAATTTTTCTGTTTTGTATGATGAAATGCGCAACACACCGTTGCGGCTTTGTATCAATGCGCTTTCGCCATAATATTGATTGTAAACTTTTACCTGGTCTGCTGAACCATCAGAGATAAACAGTTGAACGTTTCCGTAAACTTCAATTTTGTTTATGGCGCTGATGTCAGTCAATACAGTGAACTCTTGATTTTTTGTGGTTGATGCGTAAGTTGAGTTGGCTATTCCTGATGCTAAAACTAGTGCAGTGAATATGGTTAAGAATGCAGTTTTCACGATATTTAATATTTTGATTGTCAATTAATTATTTCTGTTTTTAAATACACCAATATGACGACCGGCAATAAAAAACGTTACAACGATATAGCCTGTAATCTACGTACGCTGGGTTTTTATCGGTAAAGGGAGGTAACATGTCGGCGAAAATTCCAGGAAAAATAGCCGGTGAGATCATTTAGAAAAATAACCCAACAAATGGTGTTTTTTAAATATTTGTAAATAAATAAACATTTACTTACTTTTGTATTGCAATCAGTCTTTATATAGAAAAAGAGTAAAAAAATTGAGACCAAAAAATTTAGAAAAAGAAGCAGCCATACGGACAATGGCATTGCAAATAATTGCAGAAGAGGGTTTGGAAAACTTAAGTATGCAGAAATTGGCTAAGGCAGCTAATGTATCTCCCCGAACCATATATATTAAATACGAAAATAAAGAGGATTTTTTAGTGAAGCTCTTTATTGAAGAAGTATTGGGGTCGTACGAAAAGGCAATTGTAGAAAATTTCAACCCCGATATTGGTTTTACAGAAGGCGTAAAAAAAATATGGCTAAATGCTTTTCAGTATCTAAAAAACAACAAACCCGCATTCGCATTAATACAGTACGGAAAATCTTCTCCTTTGTTGAACAGGGCATATCAACAAAAAGGTATTAAAGAGGGCGATTACTTTTCATCCATCCATTATTTTCTGAAGCGCAATATAGATGCCGGCATTATTAAAGATTTTCCGCATGATGTACTGCGCGCCTTATTGTACCCGCCGCTTTTGGAACTGGTAAATGAGTATTTCGATTATGAAGAAAGGCCACAGCAAATAATAACCGAAGAAATGATTTTGCAATGCTGCGAAGCAGTTATAAAAGGAATATTAAGATAATTAACAATAAAACTAAGAGGCATGAATATCATTAATAATAAAAAAATAGCAATTGTTGGCGGCGGCCCCGGCGGGTTAACGCTGGCAAGACTTTTACAAATGAGCGGCGCCGATGTAAAGGTATATGAAAGAGATATTAACAAAGATGTAAGGGCAAAGGGAGCCACTTTAGATTTACATGATGAATCAGGGTTAAAAGCAATACGTGAAGCCGGATTAATGGAAGCTTTCAAAGCCAATTACCGGCCTGGTGCCGATAAGCTTCGCATTATAGATAAAAATGCCAGTATTATTTTCGATGATCACGCTAATGAAACTATAACAATGGGAGAACATGATGAAACGTTCAGACCTGAAATTGATCGTGGCCCATTACAGGAAATTCTGCTAAATTCATTACTACCAGGCACAGTAGTGTGGAACAGTCATTTCTTATCTCTTACACCTCAAAACCGTTCGTGGAAACTGGAATTTAAAAACGGAACTTCCGCGTTTGCTGATATTGTTATCGCAGCCGATGGCGCCAATTCTAAGCTTCGCCCATATATTACCCCCATTGTCCCCTTCTATTCCGGTTATACTGCCGTTGAAGGAGCGGTTTACCGTTCAGAAACAGCAAGCCCTAAAATACACAAACTCTTAAATGGCGGAAAAATATTTGCCATGGGCGACGAAAAGACCCTGATAGTAAGTTCCAAAGGTGATGATAGTCTGATGTTTTATGTAAGCTTTAAAACGGACGAGAACTGGATAAAAGAAGCGGGGATTGATTTTGCTGACAAAGCCCAGGTGCTTGGTTGGTTCAAAAGGGAATTTTCAAACTGGGACAGCATATGGCTGGAATTATTTGAAAACGCCAGTTCTTCATTTATACCACGTCCTATATATTGCATGCCGATTGATCAGACTTGGACACCCTTACCTAACCTTACCATACTGGGCGATGCCGCGCATCTTATGCCACCCTACGCCGGCGAAGGCGTAAATATGGCCATGCTGGATGCATTGGAATTAAGCGCATGCCTTACCAGTGAGAACTATGATGATACATTGTCTGCAATTGCAGCTTATGAACAACAAATGAGGATAAGGGCTTCGATAGCTGCCAAACAATCTTTAGCATCAGGAGAGGCCCTGCACTCTGCTAATGCTATAGCTTTCCTTATTGAAACAATAGGCGGTCAAACTGAGTAAATAGCCATCCATCTTAAGGATGATTCAACGATTGCAATAAAAAAGATTAATGTCAAACAAAAAAAGCTATCTGCACCAAACAGATAGCTTTCCAGATTATATGTTGAACTTTTGCAAAAGTAAAACTTAGATACCAACTAAATCGTCGTCTTTGGCTTCAACCGGAAAGTTGATTTTGTTTTCGGTATAGTGAACGACTTTAAAGTTGTAGTTGTTTACACTTGATGATACATTGTGGCTTAAATTTAAATCATTAGCCGTACCGCTCAAATCAGCTTTTGCATGATCATTAACAGTTACGTTTGCGCTAAAAGCATCAAGATTCAATTTAGCAGAAGCATTGTTATGTAAATCGATGTTGAATTCGATTTTTGAAAGGCTGCCAAATGATTTTACTTCAGCATTGTCAAAAGCAGATATTGAACGAAGGTCATTTGCAGTAACCCAAACTACCAATTTTTCATTTTTGTATGATGATATACGTAATACGCCGTTATGGCTTTGTATCAATGCGCTCTCACCGTAATACTGATCGTATACCTTTACCTGGTCGGCTGAACCGTCAGAAATAAACAGCTCAACATTTCCGTGAACTTCAATTTTGTTGATGGCGCTAATATCTGTTAATGTGGTAACAACAGCAGTATTTAAGGTAGCAGCCTGAGTTAAATTTGATATTCCAAATACTATAACTAATAGTGTGATTATGGATAAGATTTTTGATTTCATTTTATTAAAACTTTGATTGTCAAATAATTGTATTCTTATGTTTTTAAATACATCCATAAGACGATGCTATTTTTAAAACGTTACAGATTATTTTATAAAATAGATGAACGCCTTATTTTCGTCGGCAAAGGTGGGGTTTTTATCGGCGAAATTAATCACCATAGTGTAATTATTACACTATTAATAATTACAATTCTGCGCTTTTTTGGCAGCTTGAAATCAAAGTATGGCAATGGTTTTTAAAAGATTATCCTATTGCCAATTTATCACCTGCAAATTTTATTTTGCCGGCATCCAGTAATAACCGTATGGTATCAATCTTTTCTTTTTCGGTTCCGATATTGGTTGAAGTTACTAAAGTTGCCAAATCAAGCGAGGAAACACTTAACAGTTGTACAATCTCGCTGATGATGTCATCAATGGTTTCGGAGCTGTTCTTTTGTCTCTTTTCATCAAGGCATACATCGCAAATACCACATTTATCAACATTAGCCTCGTCAAAATAGGCCAGTAACGTTCGGCTGCGACATTTTTTATTGGTTGCATAGGCAAAAACAGCTTCCATTTTTCTCAGATAAGTTGCTTTACGCTGGTCAATTGCCACTTTATTAATATAAAGTGCTTCCATATGCTGGCGCGGCTTCAAAAAGGTAATCTGCGGCTGGTCTGTTTGCTGCTGGTAGCTTAATACCTTAAACGTTTGCAATTTCTTCAATCCTTCAATAACCTGTTGTACATTCATATTTGCACGGCGGGCAAGATCAAATTCCCGCAGGCTTACGTAGTTATCAAAAGCACCTCCATATGAACGTAATATGGTTTTCACAAAAGAATCCCAGCCGGGATTTTGAATCTGGAAATTATACAACGCCTCATTCATCACCTCAAACCTGAAACGGGACGGCAGAAAAACGCTTTCGTTAAATGACAGATATTCGTCTTGCTCTAAAAACTTAAGGGCATTAATTGTTTTTATAGGGTCGAGCTTAAAACGACTGCAAAATTCGCCTAAATCCAAATCGAAACTTAATCCTTCACCGGTTTCATAAGCCAAATGGAAATAGCTTGCCAAATGGTGGTATACCTGTTTAATTTCGGCAATAGTTGGAAAACTGAGTTCAAATTTCTTTTCCTGCTTTAATCTATCAGTGTAGTTATATAAAAGTATGGCAAAGGCTTTGTTTTCATCACGCCCTCCCCTGCCCGCTTCCTGATAATAAGCCTCCAGACTTTCGGGCATATCTTTATGAATAACAAAACGAACATCCGGTTTATCAATCCCCATCCCGAAGGCATTGGTGGCAACAATGATACGCGTTTTGTTGGTCTTCCAACTCTCCTGCCTGGTAGAACGCACACTTGCTTCTAATCCGGCATGATAAAAATCGGCTTTAACGCCATTATCATTATAAAACTTTGCTATTTCTACAGTTTCTTTCCTGCTGCGTACGTAAACTATCCCACTGCCGTTAACACCTTTGGCTATATCTAGTAGCTTTCGCAATTTGTTTTCTTCATTCTGAACCACATAGCTGATATTTTTTCGCTCAAAGCTTTTCTGAAAAACATTTGGCTTTTTAAATAACAGTTTTTGTTGAATATCGCTTCTTACTTCGGCCGTCGCTGTTGCTGTTAATGCTAAAACAGGTACATCAGGGTGAAGCTCCCGCAAATCGGCTATATGAAGATACGGAGGCCTGAAATCATATCCCCACTGCGAAATACAATGAGCTTCATCAACCGCTATCAGGTTCACTTTCATATAGGTGATCCGCTCGCGTACCAGTTCCGACAATAAACGCTCGGGTGAGAGATACAAAAATTTAACGGGAGTATAAATACAGCTATCCAGTGCCAGGTCAATTTCCCTTTTACTCATGCCTGATACTATAGAAACTGCCTCAATGCCCTTTGCCCTAAGATTTTCAACCTGATCTTTCATCAGCGCTATCAACGGAGAAATAACGATACAAATGCCATCCATTACCAAAGCAGGCACCTGGAAACAAACTGATTTACCGCCTCCGGTAGGCAGTAGCGCCAATGTATCATGACCCAGCAAAACAGATTGGATAATTTCCTCTTGCATTGGCCGGAAAGTATCATGATTCCAGTACTGTTTTAATATTTGCTGAACCGTCATTTAATATTTATAATCAGTGTTAATTACACTGACTGCATTTTTATTTTATAGATGAAAAAATTAAGTGTACAGATTGTAAAGATAAACCGGAAACCGACATCCCAAACCCGATGTTCTTTATTATTTATAAATTCGCGGTGCAAACACTTATACAATAATGAAATTCATTTATGCTACCCTTATACTTCTATCTTTTTCCATTGGCTCGCAGGCACAGAAATGGAATGTTGAAAATCCTCCGGGCCAACAAAAAAAAGTAACTATTACTACCGATGAAGGTACCTGGATGGACCTTGACGTAAGTCCTGATGGTAAAACTATTGTTTTTGATTTATTAGGAGATATCTACAGTATGCCGATAACTGGTGGTAAAGCCACTTTACTTGCCGGCGGTAAAGCATGGGAAATACAGCCACGTTTTAGCCCTGATGGTAAATCAATATCCTATACCAGCGACAAAGATGGCGGCGACAATATTTGGTTGATGAACAGCGACGGTAGCAACAAACGCGCTATCACTAAAGAAAATTTCAGACTGCTCAATAATGCTTCTTGGACTCCAGATGGGCAGTTTCTTGTTGCACGTAAGCACTTCACAGGCACCCGTTCGCTTGGCGCGGGCGAAATGTGGCTTTATCATAAAACAGGTGGTGAAGGTATACAGTTAACTAAACGAAAAAATGACCAGCAGGATGCCGGCGAACCCATAGTATCTCCAGACGGGAAATACGTTTATTGGAGCGAAGATGTTACCCCCGGGCCTGAATTTGAATACAATAAAGATCCGAATAAAGGCATCTATGCCATATTAAGACTAAACAGGCAAACCGGCGAAATTGAAACCGTAGCCGGCGGCGCAGGTGGTGCCTGCAGGCCGCAAATATCGCCTGACGGAAAATTATTGGCTTTTGTAAAACGTGTACGGCTAAAATCAGTATTATACCTGCATAATTTAAGCACCGGCGAAGAATGGCCTGTTTACGACGGCTTGTCACACGATCAACAGGAAACATGGGCCATTTTTGGCGTTTATCCCAATTTTGCATGGTTGCCCAATAGCAACAACCTGATATTTTATGCAAAAGGTAAAATCTGGAATTTAGATATTACTACTTTAAATTCTGCCCAAATTCCTTTCGAGGTTACCAGCCAGCAAACTATTACTGAGGCGCTTCACTATCAGCAAAAGGTTTTTCAGGATGAGTTTCCTGCCAAAATGATCCGCCAGTTAACTACCTCACCTGACGGGAAGACGATAGCTTTTAACGCAGCCGGATATATTTACACTAAAAGCCTGCTTGGAGGCAACCCAACAAGGATAACAGCGACAAACGATTTTGAATACGAGCCATCATTTAGTCCTGATGGAAAATCGCTTGTTTATATTGACTGGACTGATGAACTAAAGGGATCTGTTAACAAAATTGATCTTACAACATGTCTGGTCACACGACTTACCGCCGAAAAAGGATTTTATTATTCTCCAAAGTTCTCAAATAAAGGGGATAAAATAGTATACAGAAAGGGCGAAGGAAATGAAACATCAGGGTTTGCATTTGGTAATAACCCAGGGATATATACCATTTCTGTGAACGGTGGAACTCCTAAGATGATTATCAACAACGGGATTTTTCCTCAATTCTCAACCGACGACTCTAAAATATACTATCAAAGTAGCGATGGCGATAAAAAAGCCTATAAAATGATGGATACTACGGGCGCCAATCAGCAAACCTTATATACCTCAAAATACGCCACGCAATTTAGCCCAAGTCCTGATGGTAAGTGGATGGCTTTTACAGAATTGTATAACTGCTACATAACGCCAATGGTTTATACAGGCAGTGCGCAGGAATTATCAGCAGCAAATAAAGCTATTCCTTTAAATAAACTAACCCGCGATGCAGGCACTTACCTGCATTGGAGCAAAGACAGTCAAAAATTGATGTGGACGCTTGGCCCTAAATATTTTGTGAGAGATATAGCCAATGCTTTCCCTTTTGCCGACGGCATCGATAAAACACCTGCAATTGATACAACCGGTATTGATATTGGTTTAACACTTAAGGCAGATGTACCTACAGGGATCATCGTCTTTAAAAACGCCCGCATTATTACTATGAAAGGCGATGAGGTGATTGAAAACGGTGTGATCATCGTCAATCAGAACAAAATAACAGCAATTGGCAAAGCAACTGATATTCAAATACCCGACAGTGTTAAAGTTTACGATCTGGCAGGTAAAACAATTATGCCCGGCATTGTTGATGTACATGCGCATCTTCATACGAGCCCTGATGGTATTTCGCCGCAACAGGACTGGAATTATTATGCAAACCTGGCTTTTGGCGTAACTACAGCACATGATCCTTCCAGCAATACCGAAATGGTTTTCAGCCAATCAGAAATGCTAAAGGCAGGGAATATGGTTGGGCCCAGGGTTTATTCTACCGGAACTATTCTTTATGGCGCCGATGGTGATTTTAAAGCTGTAATAAATAGTTTGGACGATGCGCGTTCAAACCTGCGCCGGTTAAAGGCTGTTGGTGCGTTTTCTGTAAAAAGCTATAATCAGCCCAGACGTGAGCAGCGCCAGCAGATTATTGAGGCCGCCCGCGAACTGCAGATGGAAGTCGTACCCGAAGGGGGTTCTACCTTTTTCACCAATATGAATATGATTTTGGATGGCCATACCGGCATTGAACATAACATACCTGTTTGGCCCGTTTATAAAGATGTAAAAAGCCTTTGGAATAACAGCAAATCCGGTTACACTCCTACGTTAATTGTATGCTATGGTACGCAGTTTGGTGAAAATTTCTGGTACGATCGTACCGAGGTATGGAAAAACGAGCACCTGCTATCCTTTACTCCGCAATCTATCATTGATGCCCGTTCAAGGCGTAGAACTACATCCGAATATGGTGATTATGGGCATATAGAAGTTTCAAAATATGTAAAACAAATAGCTGATGGTGGTACCAAGGTTAACCTTGGCTCGCACGGGCAAATACAGGGCCTTGGGGCGCATTGGGAGCTATGGATGCTTGTACAGGGTGGCATGACGCCTATGCAGGCTATCCGGTGTGCTACGATGAACGGAGCCTCCTATTTGGGGATGGATAAGGAAATTGGTTCGTTAGAAATTGGTAAATTGGCCGATCTGATAGTTTTAAATGATAATCCGTTGGACAATATCCGTAACAGCGAAAAAATAAAATATGTAATGGTTAACGGCCGCCTGTATGATGCTGATTCCATGAACGAGATCGGCAACCGTGAAAAGCCGCGTTTACGTTTTTGGTGGCAACAAAATCGTGGCGAAATGACCAGTCTGCCGGTTGGCAATACCGAAACATATTTATTTAATACACAAGATGGGGATTAGGTAATTGTTCATTGTCCCTGTTAAAATGCCATCTTCGTGGGCGCGCAGACGGTATTTTAACCCTTATCCAACTTAAAGGCTAGAATCACTTTAACAACCAGTTGTAAAAAGCCGGAAAATCACCGTTCCACTGTTTTTCATTGTGACTGGCACCTTTTGCTATTACTACGGGTGCATTTTCGTCGGTAATGCCTTTTGAACGAATAATATCAGCCATTTTATTCATATCACTTACCATGGTATCGCTCTCAGCATCGCCGCAAACAAAATAAAATCCTGATTTGGCGCTTATGTGTTGTAGTTGTGCAAATTGATAAATATCAGGAGCAATCCAGAAAGCTGGCGAAAATATCCCCGCTTTGCTAAATACATCCGGGTATTTTAAAATAGCATACATGGAAATAAGGCCCCCCATAGAACTTCCTGCAATACTTGTATGCCTGGCATCGGCAATAGTATGATAATGCACATCAATGTAAGGCTTTAACGTTTTTACCAAAAATTCAACATAATCATCCCCTCTGCCCTTTCCATATTTTGAGTCATACGGATCATATTCAGTTATGCGGTTATCTCCGCCATGATCAATTCCAACTATAATGCATTGCTTGGCATCGGGTAATTTGTCCATTATCTCGTCGACACCCCATTCGCCATAACCTGATGTATAGGCGTCGAACAAATTTTGCCCATCGTGCATATAAATCACCGGGTATTTTCTGTTCGATGTAAGATATCCTGATGGTAGATAAATCCAGATTCTCCTTTGCCGTCCAAGTTGCGGCATATCAAATTTTTCGCTAATAATGTGTACCCGTTCACTAGCCGTATGCATCTTTGCCGGAGTGGCAAAGTCATCCTGCCATCCAGCTATACTTAGTGTTATAACTGTGTCTTTTACAACTACAAAATTCCGGTTTTCAATAGGTTTACCATTGGCGGTACATTCTACTGTTTGCCAGCTTCCCCTGGTAATTTTAAAGTTATAAATACCCCGGGGCATAACCTTCGAAAGATGATAAAATCCCGGCGAGTCCGGATGCATTTCCCATGCTGTATCGGCAGGATTCCAATTGTTAAAACTACCCGCCAAAAACAAGTGTAAATTCGACACTTTCTGTACCTTAATTTCAGCAATTTTAAAGGTCGTCCTTTGCTGTCCCATCAACAAAAAAAATTGGCCGGAAAGCAAAAACGCGCAGAAAATTTTTTTTTTCGTCATTATAAAATGTCATGAGTACGGTTAATTCTCCGGGAACGTTCCCGGAAATCCATTACATATTAGTAAAATTATCAATTGTGTAATTTTTACACTATTTAAAAACATAAACTTCGTTTTTCGTAAAATTTGAAGTAAAAATTGAAATTTTATTAAAATAAAATACATCTATTTTATGTTTCTTTTAAGTTAAAATCACTACTATTAGAACACTAAAAATTATCTTTTATATAATATTTGCATTTATTACTTCTAAGTGTAAATTAGGCACATGCTGTTTCAGCAAAACAACAAACCAATTGTACCAGGCACAAATTGCCTTTTTTAATTTACAAAACAAAAAAGTATATGAGAAAAAATTACTTAAAAAAGTATGTACTTCTATGCGCTTTTATGATGATTTCTGTCATCGTTTTTGCGCAATCAGGAAGTATTTCAGGAAAGGTGATTGACGAAACCAATCAGCCTTTACCGGGAGCAGCGGTAAGCCTCGATGGCACTACTATTGGTTCAACCGCCGATGTTAACGGTGCTTTCACCTTAAGCCAGGTTAAAGCCGGAAGCTACACCCTAACAGCAAAGTTTTTGGGCTATGTAGCTGGCAAAAAAACAATCACTGTTTCCGCCGGGCAGGTAACCAGTGTTTCTTTCCAATTGGTTCCTGAATCAAAATCATTAAATGAAGTAGTGGTTATTGGTTACGGTACCCAAAAAAGTAAGGACATTACAGGGTCAATCGCGACGGTTTCTGCAAAAGATTTTAACCAGGGCGCAGTGACCACTCCTGAGCAATTGATACAAGGTAAAGTTGCCGGTGTTTCGATCGTTTCCAATGGTGGTGCTCCCGGCGCAGGTAGTACAATTACCATTCGCGGTGGGGCTTCCATTAACGGCGGTAATGATCCGCTGATAGTAATTGATGGTGTACCTTTAAGCCCTGATGGCATCTCGGGTGCAGCCAATCCGCTTGATTTGATCAACCCAAATGACATTGAGTCATTTTCTATTTTAAAAGATGCATCTGCAGCTGCTATTTATGGTAACAGGGCATCAAACGGCGTAATCCTCATTACAACAAAAAAAGGCAAACCAGGCAAGCCTGTTGTTAATTTCAACACGCAGCTTAGTGTTTCTCAATTACCTAAAGAAGCTCCTGTTCTTTCAGCAGCTCAATTTCGTAACTATGTAAATACCAACGATACCACACAAGCAGGTATTTACAGAAACTTATTAGGCACGGCTAACACCGACTGGCAAAAGGAGATCTATCAAACAGCTGTGAGCACCGACAATAATTTAAGCGTTTCAGGATCAGCAGGCAAGCTGCCATACCGTGTTTCTGTGGGTTATACTGATCAAAATGGTATTTTAAAAACAACCTCAATGGAGAGGTACACCGGATCTGTTAATTTGAGCCCATCATTGTTACAAGATCACTTGAAAATTAATTTCAATTTTAAAGGTTCACAGGTAAATCAAAAATTCGCCAATAACCAAAATGGAATTATAGGCGATGCAGTTCAGTTTAATCCAACAGTGCCTGTTACTTCATCAAGTGCATTATATGCTCCTTATGGTGGCTATTGGCAATGGACGGATCCAAACAATACCCCAAGTGGGTTGAAATCATTGGCTCCTTTAAATCCAGTGGCATTGTTAGATCAAACTGATGACAAAAGCACCGTTTACAGGGCAATTACCAGCTTAGCCATAGATTACAAAGTTCATTTCTTCCCAGACTTACATGCCAATATCAATTTAGCATATGACGCATCAAAAGGATCTGGCAGCACAACAATCCCTGAAGATGCAGCTTCAAATATTGATGTTTCTCAAAACGGGCAATTTTACAGCGGTAGCTACAGCCCATACAATCAAAATTTACAAAATAAGCTTTTTGAAGGTTATTTAAGTTATAGCAAAGATGTTAAAAGCATTAAAAGCCATTTTGATGCTGTAGCAGGTTATTCTATACAGGATTTTATCAACAAGGCATCTAATGGTCTTTTTGAACAGGATGGCTTATATTACACATCTGTATTTTCTAACGGTGTTATCAATACCAATTCAGCTAACAACTATAACAGCTATGAATACCTGATCAATGAATTTATAATGACCTCTTTTTATGGAAGATTCAATTATAATTATGACGAAAAATATTACTTAACCGGAAGTATCCGTAGTGATAACTCAACTAAATTTGCTCCGGGCACTCGTACGGGAACGTTTCCATCAGCTGCATTAGCATGGAAAATCAATAACGAAGATTTTCTAAAAGGAAACAACACCCTATCAACACTTAAATTACGGGTAGAATACGGTGTTACTGGTAATCAGGAAGGAATCAATGACTATGATTACCTGTCGCAATATAGCTTAAGTAACAGTACAGCTCAATACGCTTTTGGCAGCACAAGTTATAACTTATATCGCCCGGGTGCTTTCTATCCTGGCAGAACATGGGAAACCACTGATGCAACCAATATTGGTTTAGATTATGGCTTTTTAAATGATCGCATTACAGGTTCGATAGATTATTATTACAATAAAACAAAAAATCTATTGGCTACTATCCCACAGGCTGCCGGAACCAATTTCAGCAATCAAATTGTTGGTAACGTTGGTAACATGGAAAATGATGGTTTAGAATTTAGTGTTAATGCCAACCTTATCAATACAAGCCAGATCAGTTGGACAGCTAATTTCAATGTTTCATTTAACCACAACAAAATAACTAATTTATCGGCCCTTCCTAATTCCAGTACGCAATTGCCTGTTGGCAGCATTTCAGGCGGTACAGGGAACTTTATAGAAGTTGATCAGCCAGGATACGCTAGGAATACATTTTACGTATATCAACAAGTATATGGAACAAATGGAAAACCGCTTGACGGAGTATTTGTAGACAGAAACGGCGATGGGTTAATAAACAACCAGGATCTCTACCACGATTACAGTCCTGATCCAAAACAAATTTTGGGACTCAGCTCTGATTTCAGATATCAAAAATGGAATGTTGGTTTTGTAGCCCGCGCAAATTTAGGCAACTACATTTATAATAACGTAGCATCAAGCACCGGCATTCAGCGTAATATCCTTAATCCTCTTGGTATCATTAACAATGGATCAACCGATGTTTTAACAAGCGGACTTACAGGTAACGGCAGCAATGACCTGTTATCAAGTTATTATATTCAAAATGGTTCTTTTTTAAGGATGGATAATGTTCATATTGGCTATAATTTTGGAAAGATTTTCAAAGGCGTGGGTGATTTTAGAGTAAGCGCAAACGTACAGAATGTATTTATTATTACTGATTATAAAGGCGTAGATCCTGAAATTCCAAATGCAGGTACAGCTAACGTCGGCGTTTATACACCTGGTATAGACAATAACTTTTATCCACGACCAAGAACATATGTGTTAGGTTTAAACCTTGACTTAAAATAATTGGAACTGATTATAATAGAAAGAAATTGATATGAAAAGGAATTTAATAAAGTTTATTTTAATCGGCGGGATTTTATCCAGTGGATTAATGTCGTGTGATAAGAATAAAATTCTTACACCGAACTACGAAGTAACCTCGCAGCAGGTTTACAGTACCCCCACTGGCTATACACAGGCCATGGCTAAAGTATATGGTGCATTTGCACTTACCGGCAACCAGGGTCCGGCAGGAAGTCCTGATATTCAGGGTATTGACGAAGGAACATCAGACTTTTTCCGTTTATACTGGTATGCACAGGAATTACCTACCGACGAAGCTGTAATTGCCTGGGGTGACCCTGGTGTGCCTGATATGCACCAAATGAGTTGGTCATCATCAAATGTAATTCTTTTAGGTTTGTATGAGCGCTGTCTTTATCAAATAACGCTGGCCAATGAGTTTATAACTCAATCAACGCCTGCCATGTTGGCAAGTCGCGGAATTACCGGAGCCGACGCAACAAATATTGGTTACTATCGTGCCGAAGCCCGTTTTTTAAGAGCATATCAATATGCCAACTTAATGGATTTATTTGCTCAGCCGCCTTTTGTTACTGATGCAACGCCTATCGGTTCTGCTATCCCTCCGCAAACAACCCGCGCTGCTCTTTTTAGTTATGTTGAAAGCGAACTTAAGGCTATTGATCCATTAATGGTAGCTCCGCAAAAAAATCAATATGGCCGTGCAGATGAGGCTGCAGTTTGGGCTTTACTATCACGTATTTATCTTAACGCGCAGGTTTACACCGGTACAGCACGTTATACTGATGCAATAACCTATTCGCAAAAAGTTATTGCAGCCGGTTACTCATTAATTGGCAATTATGACAACCTGTTTTTGGCCGATAACAATTTAAATACAAGCGAAAACATTTTTTCTATCGAATATGATGGAAACACAATACAAGGTTATGGCGGTACTACCTTCATGACGCATGCGCCGGTTGGTGGTTCAATGCCGTCTGCAAACTTTGGTATCAGCGGTGGTTGGTCAGGTGTTAGGGTAACCAGCAACCTGGTTAATCTGTTCCCTGCAAATGTTAATACAACTTTCCCTAGCAATGGCAACCCGGATACACGTGCCGAGTTTTGGACTCAAGGTCAAAATCTTGTTATCAATGATGTTACCAATTTTACAGATGGCTATGCCGTTAATAAATGGCGAAATGTAACAACCTCGGGAGCGCCAGGGTCAAATTTAAGCTACTCTGACGTAGATGAACCTATATTCCGTTTGCCTGAAATGTACCTGAATTATGCAGAAGCTGTATTAAGAGGCGGTACCGGAGGCGATGCAGGTACAGCACTTAGCTACATTAACCTGATGCGCACACGTGCATATAGCAACACGGCAGCCGGAAATATTACCGCAGGTGATCTTACACTCGACTTCATCCTTGATGAAAGAGCTCGTGAATTATATTGGGAAGGGTTTAGACGTACCGATTTAATTCGTTATGGCGAGTTTACAAGCAGTACCTATTTGTGGCCATTTAAAGGTGGCGTTAAAACAGGTACCAGTGTTCCTGATTACCGTAACATTTATCCGATACCTGACCAGGACAGATTGGTTAATCCAAATCTTCACCAAAATCCAGGCTATTAATAAAATAGCAGCTGGGCATAAGAACCCAGCTGCATTAACAATTTAATTCAGTTAAAAATATTAATATGAAAAATATTCTGACAAAATTCATAGCATTAAGCAGTATAGGTATGCTGATGCTATCGGCTTGTAAAAAGAATGAACCCTTGGTTACTTCTAACGGAGGTAAAGCAGGTACACTTACAGCCTCAGCTACAACCCTACCATTAGATAAAACAAGGCTTACCGACACTACCACTGTTGTTGAATTCAATTTCACGGCTGCCAACTATGGTTACAGCGCCGCGATTACCAATACACTGCAAATTGATTTGCCTAGCGACAATTGGAAAAATCCAACATCGGCCACTTTGGGGGCTAAAGTATATTCACAAGGCTATTCAACGGCTGATTTTAACGCGCTTCTATTAAAATTAGGGGTGCCTGCAGGAACTGCAACAGCTATTCAGGTTAGAATTGCGCATTCCATCTCATCAAGTATTACCCCGGTTTACTCTAATGTTGTAGATATGAATGTTACTGCATTTAATTTGACCTCTTATGTATATGTACCGGGTGCATACGAAGGATGGTCAAATCCAGGCCCTGCCGAAGATAGTTTAGTATCCGTAACAGGCAATGGCATTTATGTTGGTATAATCAACTTTACAGCGGGCAATAATCAATTTTTGATTGTTCCGGTAAAAAATTGGAATAACAAATATGCTACCAGCCAAGGCGCTGCAACTGGAACTTCGGCTACCTATTCAGTAACTTATAATGGAGCAAATAACTTTTATGCACCTGCTACGCCGGGATATTATTTGGTTACATTCAATTTAAATACTAGCACACTAACAATTGTGCCGGCCGATTTCTATAGTGTTATTGGTGACGCGGCTCAAGGTTGGAGTACCGATGTTCCAATGAAGTATGTTAATGATGGTAATCAAAATTGGGTAGCCACCCTTCCATTAGTTTCTACAGGGTCATTTAAAGTAAGACAGGACGATGCATGGACCTGGAGCTGGGGACTTCCAAAATCAGGCTCTGCCGGATTTGGTGCTGCAGGTGTTTTAAATGATTCTAGTAATAATAATATTTCCATTACTACAAATGGCAGTTATACTGTATCGTTCAACCAGGCCGCAACGCCTTTTGGAACAACGCCTACGGTAACAGCAAATTACACGGTTACACCGTAACAATATTTTGAGAGTTGATTAATTGATTAGAAAGCCCGCTTGGTTAAAACCAGCGGGCTTCTTTATTTAACTCCCAATAATTAAAAAAACAAAAAAGCAGCACAATTATAAAATTGTACTGCTTCTGATTTTTATAAAAGCAACGATTCATTAAGCATGAACCATTGGCCAATTACTTAGCGATTCTTGATATCAACATAATCACGGTTAACAGCACCGGTGTATATTTGACGAGGACGACCAATGGGCTCTTTGTTATCTTTCATTTCTTTCCACTGAGCAATCCATCCCGGTAAACGTCCTAAAGCAAATAATACAGTAAACATATCGGTTGGGAAACCTAATGCCCTGTAAATAATGCCCGAATAAAAATCAACATTCGGATATAATTTGCGCTCAACAAAATATGGGTCTTTCAAAGCCACTTCTTCAAGCCTTTTAGCTATCTCAAGCACCTCGTCATTAATACCCAATTTTTCAAGAATGTCATCGCATGCTTTTTTAATGATCTTGGCACGTGGGTCAAAGTTTTTGTATACACGGTGACCAAATCCCATTAAACGGAAAGGATCATTTTTATCTTTTGCTTTGGCTATCCATTTATCGGTATCTCCCCCATCTTCTTTTATTTGCTCAAGCATTTCAATTACCGCCTGGTTAGCACCACCATGAAGTGGCCCCCAAAGGGCTGAGATACCTGCAGAAACAGATGCGTAAATATTTGATTCGGACGAGCCAACAATGCGCACAGTTGAAGTGGAGCAATTTTGTTCGTGATCGGCATGTAAAATCAGCAATGTGTTCATTGCACTTACAATAACCGGGTCAATTTCTATTTCCTCTGTACGCTGACCGAAGGTCATATGCAGGAAATTGGTAACATAATCGTATTTATTTTGAGGATAAATAACTGGATGGCCCAAGGATTTTTTATAGATCCACGAAACCACGGTAGCCATTTTAGCAAGCATCTTAATAATGCTTAAGTGTTGCTCCTCTTCGGTTTGTTGAGATTTTAACGACTCCGGATAAAACGCAGATAATGCACAAACCAATGACGATAATTGACCCATTGGATGTGATTTTGACGGAAACCCATCAAAAAACTTCTTCATATCCTCATGAACCAGCGTATGCCTGCTTATTTCGTATTGAAAAGCAATTAGTTGCTGTTCAGTTGGCAATTCGCCATGAATAAGGAGATAGGCAACTTCAATAAAACTCGATTTCTCGGCCAATACTTCAATTGGATATCCGCGGTATTTCAGTATGCCCAGTTCACCATCTAAAAAGGTGATAGCGCTTTTTGTAGCCCCCGTGTTTTTGTAACCTACGTCTAATGTTATATAACCAGTTAGATCTCTTAATTTTGAAATATCAATAGCTTTTTCACCTTCAGTGCCTTCAATTACGGGCAAATCATAAGTTTTATCGCCAATTTTTAATTGTGCAGTCTCCGACATACGAATATTATTAGATGCAACAAATGTAATTAAATCTGCGTATTAATAGGCCTCAGAATAACTTACTATTTGTAAAATTTTCATGCAGATAAAGTTATTATTTGATGAGGAAGATTTGGTAATATAATTTAAAAGATATTTATTTATTAGCTAACAACTAATATTATGCTAAGTATCAGTTAAAAATGCAGTTAAAACTCTAACAATATTAATAAAGTTTAATAAATGTCTTTCAGAAGTAAGCTTCAATTATTCCTGCAAAATAAAAATACAATTTACCGGTTGCTACTGATCGGATTGTTCATTGCCAGCCCTTCTCTTCATTATTTATGTTTTTATAATTCCTTTGATCCGTTATGGTTGCGCATGGTTAATTGCCTCGTTTGTGTATTGGCTTTCGGCCTTTCATTTCATCCGGTAAAAGCATATTACGTTACAGGTCAATACCTTACTATCGTCTCATTTTTAATAATAAACAATTGTATCCTGTTGGGTAAAAATGGTTTTGAACATGTATATCTGTTTAGCGCTATAACTATTTTTATTGCATTAACCCTTTTTTGTAATAGGCGATGGGAGTTTATCGCTATTTGCTCGCTTAATATAATAGCTACAATTGTAGCTTATACTACCGCGCCCAAGCTTTATATTTCAGTTGTAATACTTGTTGTTTTAATAATCGTCTTTACCATTATTGCATATGTTTCATTTTTAGTGATGCTGGCTTATAAGGTAAAGTTTAACAATGCAATTAGCAGCGTTGTTGAACTTAATAAATCGCTGTTGATAAATGACGAAAGGCTGCGTGAAAAACGTAAAAATTTAAATGCGCTTATTAACTCGCTTAATGATGTCATTTTTGAGTTTGATGAAAATAAAATTTGTCTTAATGTTTGGTTCAGGCACGTTGAAGATAGTGTAATTGATTATGAACTGTTTATAGGCAAAAGGCTCGAGGCACTTTTAGGAGCAGAAGAAGCAATAAAATTTGACGACGCACTTGATTACGTAATAAAACACAGGAAACCCACGTCGCTCGAGTTTCTTTCGCCATTTGGCACCGGTAGATGGTTTATTAGCAAGCTATCGCCTGTTTTTGACCGCCACGGAAATTATACAGGCCGTATATCAACGTCAATGACTGATATTTCTGAACAGAAGAGATACGCTGATGCTTTAAAGGAGAGTGAAGCTTTACTCCTGGAAGCTCAGGCAATTGCAAAAACAGGTAATTGGTGGTATGATTTCCAGGCTAATGAGACTTTTTGGTCAAAAAACATGTACAATATCATGGAAATTGAAGCCATTGATGAAAGCATTGATAAGTTCAATTTTCATATGAGCCTTGTTCACCCATTTGACAGAGAGAGCGCCTATAACTTTATTACTAATATCCACACGCAAAATGTATCTGAGCATATTCATAAAATAATTACTCCTAAAGGTAACCTCAAATATTTTAAAATATTAAAAGGAAATCTTGAATATGACACAGCAGGAAATATTAAAAGAATTTATGGCATAACACAGGATATTACTGATGCAAAACTATCGGAAAAGAAGATTAAGGTAAGCCAGGCCGAATTGTTGGAGGCGCAGGTTATTGCAAAAATAGGAAACTGGAAATGGGATGTGATACTAAATAAGCTGGAATGGTCTGATGAGATAAACAATATTTTTGAGGTATCTGCAGAAACTGTTGCCGAAACCGATCTGGTGAAAATGTTACTCGAATACACTCACCCCGGCGATAGAAATGTATTAAAAAGACATTTGAAAAACATTTCAAATGTAAGCCATACATCCTATGAATACCGTATTGTTACGCCAAACGGTAATGTTAAACACTTAAGTATTATTGTAGGGAAAATAATGCGCCGGGAGGATGGTACGGTTCGTAAAATTATTGGAACATTACAGGATATTACCGACCGTAAACAAGCCGAAATTGATTATCAGCGTACAGAAAATAAGTATAAACTTATACTGGAAACCATAAAAATGCCTGCTATATCTATTGATAGCAAAGGCAACATCAATTTCTGCAATAAATATATGGCCAACCTGCTTGGCTATGAAAAAAATGACCTTTTAGGTTTAAACTGGCTGAACGATTTTATTACAGAAGATTTAAAAGCATTATTCACAAGCTGGTTCAGGAATAATTCATTTGAATCACAATTCGTTTATCCTGTAATATGTCATAATGGCGAAAAGCGAATTATCAGCTGGCAAAACACCGTTAGTTACGACGAAAATGGGAGAATAAAAGAAGTTACAGGTATAGGCGAGGATATAACAGAACGCGAAAAAGCCACCAGAGAGCTAATATCAGCCAAAGAAGAAGCAGAAAGATCGTCAAAATTTAAATCGGAGTTCCTGTCTACCATGAGTCATGAGATAAGGACGCCGATGAATGCTGTTATTGGAACAACTAATTTGTTATTGATAGAAGATCCCAAACCCGAACAGTTGGAATATCTGAATACCCTGAAGTTTTCCGGAGAAAATCTTTTGGCTATTATAAATGATATTTTAGATTACAATAAAATTGAAGCAGGCAAATTAGAGCTTAATAAAATGCCATTCAATATTTATCATCTGGTACAGCAAATAAAACAATCCTTTTTTCCAAAGGCTTCTGAAAAAGGATTACATATCGATTTAATTATTGACAATACTATTCCGGGCTATTTAAATGGCGATCAGGTTCGGCTGGGTCAGGTGCTAAATAATTTGATTAGTAACGCCATTAAGTTTACGCATAGCGGAAAAGTAACCATCAGACTTGACAACGAAGCATTGGCCGGCAATAACGTTAGTATTAAGTTTACTGTAACCGACACAGGTATTGGCATTGCTGCCGAAAACCTGGCCATTATATTTGATCCCTTTGAGCAGGAAACGCAAATGCCCGATACTAATTATGGTGGTACGGGCTTAGGACTTGCCATTACAAAACGGCTTATAGAATTGCACGACAGCGCCATAGCTGTTGTAAGTGAAACTGGACAAGGAACACAGTTTACGTTTTCAATATCATTTGTTATTGCGATGCATGAACAAACAAAAGGCAACCAGTTATTACATTCAATGTCCGCCCCGCTAAATACCGATCTATCCGGTATGCGGGTGCTAATTGTTGACGATAACAAGATGAATTTGCTGATTGCCTCAAAATTCCTAAAAAAATGGCAGGCGCAGGTTGACGAAGCCATTAGTGGAACCCTCGCGATAGAAATGACAGAGAAAAATAACTACGACCTTATACTAATGGATTTGCAAATGCCGGTAATGGACGGATTTGAAGCAACAATCATTATTAAACAAAACAATCCTAATATTCCCGTTATTGCTTTAACGGCAGACGCTATGCCCGAAACCTATAATAAGGCTTTTACCGCCGGCATGTGCGACTACCTGACAAAGCCATTTTTACCAACAGTGTTATTCGAAAAAATAGCTAAACATTACGTCCCGGCAGTTTCGGCCGAAAATTCAATAAATTAAGTCGGGCTCAATTAGATCGTATCGCCTCAACCGGATCAAGACTGGCCGCAAAATAGGCAGGAATAATACCAGAAATAACGCCAATGGTTATTGAAGTGCCTATGCCTATCATTATATTTTTTATGTCCAACACCACTTGTATATCAGCAGCGGCTTTAACCAGTGCCGTTGCGCCGTAAACCATTGCCAATCCGATTATTCCGCCCATCAAGCATAGAATAACAGCCTCAATTAAAAATTGCAATAAAATAAAATAGCTTTTTGCTCCAAGTGATTTCTGGATGCCTATAATATTGGTACGTTCTTTAACCGATACAAACATAATGTTGGCAATGCCGAATCCTCCAACCAAAATGGAAAACAAACCAATTATCAATCCAACAGTATGTAGCACACCAAATACAACATCTAGTTGGTTGGAGAGTATACTGGTTTTATTTAATGCAAAGTTATCGTCTTCGCCGGGTCTTAAACGACGGATAGACCGCATTAAACCTCTTAGTTCACTTTCTACATCAACATCAGTTATTCCTGCCTTACCACGTACTACTATCTGCGGGCCATAGTTTTCGTTTTGTATGTCGATTACGTTTTTTGCAAAATTGAGCGGCAATAAAATCTCCTTATCGTCAGATATTCCTAATATATCATTCCCTTCCTTTTTAAAAACGCCTATTACGGTAACATAACGGCCCATTATTTTCAGCTGCTTGCCAACGGCTCCGCCATCCGGAAATAAATTTTGAGCTATATCATATCCAATTACCGTTACTGGACTCCCTGACCGCGATTCGAGATCAGTGAAATATCTTCCATCTTCAAAATCAAAATTCCATGTCTTATCGTGATCCTGAGATGCAGCATCAATTTCGGCGCCTTCAACCGTGTTGCTTTTATATTTAACTATCCGATTATCGATGCTAATTTCATAAGAAATTGCAAAAGCCGTTTGGCTGCGTTTTTGCAACTCGTAAAAGTCTTTCAATTTAGGCACAGGGCGTTGCATGTATTTCCACCAAGGATATTCATCACCGCCACCCCAGGGCCATTTCTGTATATAAATACTATTGCTGCCTAACTTATTTACACTTTGCTGCAGGTTATTACGCAGCGTGTCGACAGCCGAAAAAACCGATATAATAGTAAATATACCAATGGTTACGCCCAGCAATGACAGAAATGTACGCAACTTATTCTGACGTAAGGAATCATAGGCAAATAAGAAGCTTTCCCGCAAAAGTTTTAAAAATATCATCTGTTATGATTTCTTTTTTAGATTACTGTCTACCAATATCCAGGTAATGGCTATGGCGATTATAATTTTAGACTACGTCACGGCATTTAAGTTACATTTATTTTGTTATTTAAAACTATATTTAAAATCAGGTGTTAGACTAAACACCCAAATAACCAATTAAGCTTGGACGTAGAAAAAAATCGGTGAAAATACTAAAAAAAAACCTTACATTTGCGCCCTTGAAAATTCATATAATTAAGCATGAAATTATCTCAATTTAAATTCAACCTGCCCGATTCACTTATTGCCCACACACCTGCCAACACCCGCGATGAGTCGCGATTAATGGTGCTGCACCGCGATTCGGGTAAAATTGAGCATAAAATATTTAAAGACGTACTGGATTATTTTGACGATCAGGACGTCATGATCCTTAACAATACCAAAGTATTCCCTGCGCGCATGTACGGTAACAAAGAAAAGACCGGCGCTACAATTGAAGTTTTTTTATTAAGAGAATTAAATAAAGAATTAAGATTGTGGGACGTGTTGGTTGACCCTGCACGCAAAATCCGCGTTGGCAATAAACTTTATTTTGGCGATGATGATTTATTAATTGCGGAAGTTGTTGACAATACCACTTCACGTGGCCGTACCATCCGCTTTTTGTTTGATGGTACTGATGAGGAATTCCGTCGTAATGTGGAAATCCTTGGTGAAACACCGCTGCCTAAATATATAAAACGCAAAGCAACTGCCGAGGACAAGGACCGTTATCAAACTATTTTTGCAAAACACGAAGGTGCTGTTGCCGCTCCTACTGCAGGCTTACACTTTAGCCGCGAATTAATGAAACGCCTTGAGTTAAAAGGTGTTGAATTTGCCGAGGTTACCTTACACGTAGGCTTGGGAACTTTCCGCCCGGTTGAGGTGGAAGACCTTACTAAACACAAAATGGATTCGGAGCAGTTTATAATTGAAGAAAAACAGGCAAATATTGTAAACAGAGGTATTGAACGTAAAAAAAGAATTTGTGCTGTTGGTACTACCTCAATGCGTGCTATCGAATCGGCAGTATCAGCCAATAAGACATTGAAACCGGCTAATGACTGGACAAGCAAATTCATATTCCCGCCTTATGATTTTAGCATTGCTAACTCAATGATTACCAATTTCCACACGCCTGAATCAACTTTATTGATGATGATATGTGCATTTGGAGGATACGAGCATGTAATGAACGCTTATGAAGTTGCCGTAAAAGAAAAATACCGCTTTTATAGCTATGGCGACGCCATGCTGATTATATAATCAATAAGTGAGATATCTAATTTGAGATATGAGATTAGCCTCATATCTCAAATTATTGAATTGATAGTACTAAACGTTTTATTGCTCATCAAATGCCCTCTTCAAATCTCACAGCTCAAGACCGCCAATTTAATTACGTTATTATTGTTGCAGGCGGATCAGGGAGCCGGATGCAATCTGCTATTCCCAAGCAATTCTTGCTGTTGAACGGCAAACCGGTGTTGATGCATACTATTGAAGCTTTTCAAAATACCAATGCCAAACCCGATATAATAATTGTACTTCCCACCGATTTCCATGATTATTGGAAACAACTTTGCTCTGATCATCACTTCAGTATTCCATACCAGTTAGTAAATGGCGGCGAAACCAGGTTTCATTCTGTCAAAAACGGGTTGGATTTGATTCCTGACAACAGCAACTCATTGATAGCCGTACACGACGCTGTAAGACCTCTCACCAGCAGAGATATTATTGATAAATCATACAACTATGCATCTGAACATGGAAACGCTGTAGTGGCAGTTAAAAGCCGTGATTCTGTCCGGCAATTAAAAGATGGGGTTTCTACATGTTTAATACGCGATGAGATTTACCTGGTACAAACGCCTCAAACATTCCTATCGGCTCAAATAAAAAAGGCCTATGCCCAACCATACAGCGCAAAATTCACCGATGATGCCAGTGTTGTGGAAGAAATGGGTGAAAAAATCAACCTTATTGATGGCAGTTATCGTAATATCAAAATAACTTTTCCTGAAGATATAGCTATAGCCGAATTATTATTGAGTAATTTATAGCCTATGGTTCACAGAGCACTGATGAACCGTGAACCAAAGACTATAAATCAAAAATCTATGCCCTTCTGATGATGCCCAAAAGTATAGCTATTATAGCAATTACTAAAAGGATATGAATAAGGCCGCCACCTACCGGATAAACAAATGCTCCGAAGATCCATCCTATTACTAGGATTACGGCGATTAAATAAAGTAAGCTTCTCATTTTGTAAAGTTTTAGTTGATAATAATTTATCATATCTAAAACTATTCCAAAAGGGAGTGCCAACAAAAAAACCCTGTTTAAGCAGGGTTTTTAGTATTCCTTATGATTTTAATATTCGTCTTCGTTAAAAAAGAAGTCGTCCTTTGTAGGGTAATCAGGCCATATTTCTTCAATGTTCTCGTATGGCTCACCATCATCTTCCAATGCCTGTAAGTTTTCTATAACTTCAACAGGCGCTCCGGAGCGGATGGCATAATCAATCAATTCATCTTTTGTTGCTGGCCAGGGTGCATCTTCAAGGTGTGATGCCAGTTCAAGTGTCCAATACATATTCTATTATTTATTTTATCTCGGTAAATATAATTTTTCGCAAAAGTATAATATTTTTAATTTGATTATCAATATTTTTTTTGATTTTTTTCAAATACGCGGTATCCATTGGTTTTCAGCTATTTTTCCGTCATGAGCAACTTTTCTGGCCAAGGTAAACAGGTAATCACTTAGTCTGTTTAAATAAATATTAACCTTCTCATCAACAAAACTTTCTTCTGCAAGCTGAACCGTTATTCTCTCGGCCCTCCGGCATACACACCGTGCAATATGGCAATAAGAAATGGTATTACTGCCTCCGGGTAAAATAAAATGACGTAATTCCGGTAATTTTTCATTAGCCATATCCATTTCTTTCTCAAGAAGCTCTATATCAGCCAGGTGAAGATCAGGGATAATCATTTTTGACTTTTCCGGATCAGCTGCTAATGATGAGCCTATGGTAAACAACCTATCCTGTATCTGCTTCAACACATCTTTATCACGTTGCGCAATATCCTGATCAGCAATTAACCCAATATAAGAGTTCAACTCGTCAACAGTACCGTAACTTTCAATGCGAATATGGTATTTTGCTACTCGTGTACCACCAATTAATGATGTAACACCCTTATCGCCTGTTTTGGTATATATTTTCATTTTATTTGTACTATGCCGAATTTATTGTTTTGATTTGAATTTAACCCATTAACGGCAGATTTATTATTTATATCAGCTTAGTTTTTAATCATAAACACTAAGCCTGTTTTAATGTTATTATTTTTGTTGTAAATGTTAATTTTTAAAATCAATGAAATACTTCATATTGCCGGGCCGTACATGCATTATTATGCTTAGCTTTTTTTTGTTGCTGAGTTTAAATTGCAGCAGCAATAGCAGCAAACCGCCCGCTCAAAAAACTGAAATACCGGCTATTTTAACCGAAAAGCTTTTTAATGATCTTTTCCCGTTGAGAGACAAGTTTTATACCTACACCTCATTTATAAAAGCAGTAAAGGAGTTGGGCCTCGTAAAAATAAAAGTTGTTAGACGGGGGGTATCCATATACCAATTTACCCGTACCGATAAAGGTACCGGAAAAACGACTATTGTACGCCAGGACGAAGACTGGAATGAAGACTGGGCGAAAAAAAAGCCGGATAGTTCCTATGTGATAGACTATGGCAACTTCTGCTCTGAAAAAGATTTACAGACCAACAAAAAGGAATTAGCCGCTTTTTTTGCCAATATTGCCCACGAAACCCGTCATGGCGAAGATGGCAAATACAATGATGGATTGATGTTTATTCATGAGAATAACACCTCCTTACCTTACGTTGCCCCTAATGACGTTTATCCGGCTGTCGTCGGCAAAAAGTATTATGGCCGCGGACCAATGCAGCTGAGCTATAACGGTAACTATGGTTATGCCTCCGATTGTATTTTTGGCAATAAAACGATATTGTTAAATAACCCGGGACTGGTAGAAACAGATCCGGTTGTTGCTTTTAAAACCGCCATTTATTTTTGGATGACTCCGCAAACACATAAACCATCAGCACACGATGTAATGATTGGCAAATGGGTTCCCAATGCAGCAGATAAGGCCGCAGGACGCACTCCCGGCTTCGGGATGACCATTAATATCATTAACGGGCAAATTGAGTGTGGCAAAGGCGATAATATGTACAGTATGAATAATCGGATTGCTTTTTATCGGTATTTTCTAAAAAAGCTTGGTATAAGCGATCCTAACTGCGCCTGCTCTTGCGGAAACATGAAATCATATTGATATCCGGAAGCTGTATTTGCTTATTGGCGGTAATTAAGTATTTTTATCGGTTATGAATAATTTACCATTTGATACTATAGGCCTTTGCACCGAGGAAATAGATCGTTTTCACGATACTTACAAAGCGCTTAAATCAAAATTTCCGATTGAGACTACCGGTACTATTGATTTTCATTTGGAGCAATTTGAAATATTTAACAGTTACATAGACGTTAATCTGAGAGACTCGTTTGCTATTAAACATCAGCAAAATGACAGTTACTTATTTTTTCTGGAAACGCAAACAAAAAATCATGAAAAGGGCAGCGTTGCCGGTTGTATGGAACATCAGACCTGGGCATTGGCCTATCTAAAACACGATTTTGGCCGGGTACTGATCCGCCGTGAAACACTTGCTGATAAAATTTTTGAGCTGGTACACCCCGTTGAACTGGATTTTGAAGAAGACAAGCCTTTTAGCGATACCTTTTATGTGCTGGTTAATGACCGCATAAAAGCCGCTAAAGCCATCGACCGAAATTTCAGAAACGCTGTGATGGATGTAAGGGAAGATAATTTTATAATTGAAATTGTTGAGCATACGCTCGTTATTGGCGATCGAAAACCAATCACTCCTCAAAGAGCTGTTTTTTTGGCTGAATTTGTTTCAAGGGTATCCGCTATTTGTTAATCAATACTAACCTCATCCATAAAAAATGCAAAATCTGCCATTTGAAACCATGGGCCTCGCTGGCGACGACGTACAAACACTTGAGGATACTTATGCATTGCTCAAAGAAAAATTCAATGTAGGTTTGCCTTGCGATGTTAAGTTACCCATGCATGAATTTGACATTTTTACTAATAATAAAGATGTAAAGGTTGCTGAAATATTAGCTATCTCTCATCCGGCAAACAACTGTTACATGGCATTTTTAAGGGTGCACATTTATTATAATTCCGTAAGGGCAGGTGGCGAAATAGTTGATTATTACAAATATCAGGTATGGGGTTTCATAAAATCAAAAAAAGACTATGGCCGGATACTGATAAGGCGGGAGACTTTTGCCGATAAAATTGCGGGGCTTATACATCCCGTTGAATTGGAGTTTAAGGATGACAAAGCTTTTAACCATAAATACTACGTAGTGACCAACGATGCAGAGAAAGCGCTGACGGCTTTGAGCTGGAATTTCAGAAATGCCATTATGGATATTACCAATGAAAGTATGATGATTGAAACTGCCGGTAATATGCTGCTTATTGGTAACAATGGTTGGATGGACAAGGATCAAACTATTTACCTTGCAGAAATAGTTTCTAAAATAGCATCAGTAAGCTAAAAAATTAATCCTTAAATTCTGGAATACCTTCTCTCGCAACTCTTTGGATATTGGTATTGGCATAATCGTTTTCAATCAAACCATCGCGCATCCGCACTATACGGTGAGCATGTAATGCTATATCTTCTTCGTGGGTAACCAAAATGATAGTGTTGCCTTTGGCATGGATATCTTCTACCAGTCCCATTATCTCTATGGATGTTTTGGTATCAAGATTACCTGTAGGCTCATCGGCCAAAATAATTGACGGATTGTTAATTAGTGCACGGGCTACTGCTACACGCTGGCGCTGACCGCCCGAAAGTTCATTGGGCTTGTGATCAATGCGATTACCAAGGCCTACATTTTGCAAGCTGGTTTTTGCCCGTTCTATTCTTTTTTCTTTACTTATGCCAGCATATATAAGTGGCAGGGCAACATTATCTAACGCGGTATTACGTGGCAGCAAGTTAAATGTTTGAAAAACGAAACCGATCTCTGTGTTTCTGACTTCGGCAAGCTCGTTGTCGGTCATATGGCTTACATTAATGCCATTTAAAATATATTCGCCTTTTGACGGTGTGTCCAAACAGCCCAAAATATTCATCAGTGTAGATTTGCCTGAACCAGACGGCCCCATCAGCGCCACAAATTCACCTTTGTTAATAGTTAACGATACAGACTTAAGAGCATGAATAACTTCCGATCCTATTACATATTTCCGTCCTATATCTCTTAAGGTAATTAGTGGCTCCATTTTTTTCTTGTTTTGACTGTAGTAACAAGTACTTTGTTACAGCATTTTTAAAAAAAGCAAAGTAGTTGAAATGTCCGAAAGACTATTCTACCCTATCACTTTCGGCACTAAAAAGAAATCTTCGTCGTGTTTAGGTGCGTTTTGTAAGGCCTCTTCGTGCGTAATTTCCTGTTTAACTACATCTTCCCTAAAGCCATTTATCTGGTTAGTCATATAAATCAAAGGTTCAATGCCGGCAGTATTAATTTCATTTAATTTATCCATAAATCCAAGAATCTTGTTCATATCAACAATCATTTCTTGTTTTTCATCGCCTGTTAGTTCAAGCCTTGCCAGATGGGCTATTTTGTCAACGGTTTCCTCATCAATAGTCATGCTAATCCTAATTTATGTTTAATAATATCATGCACCTCATCACGCAACGTATCAGCATCATCTAATGTTAAGTGCGCGGTTTCAATGGGTTTGTGTACAAATATATTACAAATGCCCGGTCTGCTGCCATATTCGCTACCAGTATTCCAAAAAACTTTCCATGTATCAGGCGATGTCACGGGCAATATGGGTATTTTCAGTTCAATTGCCAGCCTGAATGCTCCGTTTTTAAACGAATGCAAACTTGGTGGATAATTGAGCGGAATAGTGGCTTCGGGGAAAATCACCACACTAACACCTTCTTTTAACCGGTCGGCAGCAGTCTTAAACGCCCTGAAAGATGATATTTTACTGTCCCTGTTAACAGTAATATCTATCGTTCTGAAAAAAAATCCAAGCACCATATTTTTCAGCAATTCCTCTTTGCCAATAAAGCAATGGTTGTTTTTTGCAGCAATACAAATTGACGAAACATCGAGGTTAGAGGAATGGTTGCCTATGATAATATAGGTACGGCTCCAGTCGATATTTTCCTCGTACTTCACCCTAAAAAAAATACCCGAAATAACTGTACTTAAGCGGATGATCAGCCGCCTGAAACCATTGATATATTTATATCGATCTTTTTTTCGGGAAAGAAAATATAATATTGGCCATACAAGTATAAAAAAGAGAGCGACACTATACCGGTAAAAATAGGAGTGTAATCTTTTTAGGGCGAGTTTCATCGTCACCAAAAATAAAAAAATCCTTATCTTTTTAAACAGGTATTGGCGCAAGAATTTTTCATAATTATAAAAGCACCACCTCAGGCTGCATGGTGGTTATTTTCTTATTGATGATGTTATATACCTCATCACGCAGTGCATCTGCGTCTTCAGGTATCAAGTGAGCAGTATCTATCGGTTTATGCACATAAAATTTGCAAACTCCTGGTTTGGTGCCATATTTTGTACCATCGTCCCAAAGCATTTCCCACGTATTTGCTGATGACACAGGGATAATAGGTATTTTCAGATCAATAGCCAGCCGGAATGGCCCATTTTTAAATTCATGTAACACTGGAGGATACTCATCGTCTATTTTCCCTTCCGGAAAAATGACTAATGATATACCATTTTTTAGCCTTTCACCGGCTTCCTTAAATGCCCGGTAGGATGACATTTTACTATCCCTGTTTACCGGTATATCAACCGATTTGAAAAACAGACCGGTAACCAAGCCATCCTTTAATTCTTCTTTACCAATAAAGCTGCAATTACTATTCACCAGTATACACATCGCTGCAATATCAAGGTTTGAAGTATGGTTTGGGCAAATAATATACGTTTTGCTCCAGTCAACTGGTTGCTCATATTCGTATTTAAAGAAAAACCCCACCAAAGCCGAGCTTAAAAATCCCCAAACGCGCCGTAAAGCATTCATCCGTCTGTAACGCGATGGCTTGCGGGACAAATAATAAAATACAGGCCAAAATAAAAAATAGGTAAGGGCTACACTAATAACATATAGGTAAACGTGTACTTTCTTTAATAACATTTTCATTTTCATCAAAAATATAAAAATTACTTACTTTCGCCCCATGGAAACTGTTGTTAGTGGTATCCGTTCAACCGGGAACTTACATTTAGGAAATTACTACGGAGCTATACAAAACTTCGTAAAAATGCAGCACGAGTATAACTGCTATTTTTTTATTGCCGATCTGCATTCGTTAACTACGCACCCTACCCCTGCTGATTTACATGGCAATGTTAAACAGGTATTGGTAGAATATCTGGCTGCCGGCATTGACCCTGAAACAGCTACTATTTATATCCAATCGGATGTGCCGGAAATTGCCGAGCTATATCTTTATTTAAATATGAACGCCTATTTGGGCGAGCTGGAACGCGCTACATCGTTTAAAGACAAGGTACGTGCAAACCCGGATAATGTTAATGCAGGTTTACTTACCTATCCGGTATTAATGGCTGCTGATATTATCATTCACAAAGCCACAAAAGTGCCCGTAGGCAAAGATCAGGAACAACACCTGGAGATGGCCCGCACTTTTGGCAATCGTTTTAACAGATTGTACAATAAAGAGTATTTCCCCGAGCCTTATGCCTTCAATTACAGTGATAACCTGGTAAAAATTCCAGGGCTTGATGGTAAAGGGAAAATGGGTAAATCAGAAGGCGAAGGTAATGCCGTTTATTTGTCGGATTCACCCGAAGCAATCCGCAAAAAGGTAATGCGTGCAGTAACTGATGGTGGCCCCACAGTTGAAAATTCAGTAAAACCGGTCGAGATTCAAAACCTGTTCGATATCATAAAAGTGGTATCATCTGCTGATACCTACGAACATTTTGATAACCTTTATAATACCTGCCAGATCCGCTATGGCGATTTGAAAAAACAACTGGCAGAAGATATTATCATCGCTACAGCGCCTATCCGCGAAAAAATAAACGATATAGCTAATGATACCATGTATTTGCGCCAGGTAGCCCGTCATGGTGCAATCAAGGCAAGGGAAAGTGCATCAAAAACTATCCGCGAGGTAAGAGAAATTATCGGTTTTAAAAGTTTTTAGGTAATATAGGTCTGAACCGGAATTCGCGGAATTCATGAATTTATAGAATTGGGCTTCTCATCTTTAAGGGATGGGAAAACAAACGAAATGAAAAAGAAATCTATCCATTGAAAATTCAACTAATTCTGTAAATTCGGCAACTTGAGGTTCAGACAAACAACTTAAACACTAATATGCACATAGCTATTGTAGGAAACATAGGCGCCGGTAAAACCACCCTCACCGAGTTATTGGCCAAAAATTATGGTTGGGACCCTTTGTATGAGGCGGTAGATAATAATCCGTATCTGGAAGATTTTTACAGCGATATGAAACGCTGGAGCTTTAACCTGCAGATTTATTTCTTAAATACCCGTTACCGTCAGATCATTGAAATTCAGAAAAGCGGACAGGACATCATACAGGACAGGACAATTTATGAAGATGCTTACATCTTTGCCGAAAACCTGCATGATATGGGTTTAATGACCACCCGCGATTATGAGAACTACCAGGCGATGTTTGATAACATTACCGAGTTCATAAAACCACCTGATCTTTTAATTTACCTTAAGGCATCCGTCCCTACTCTGGTGAACAATATACAACGTCGCGGCCGTGAATATGAATCGGGCATCAGACTGGATTACCTTTCAAAGCTGAACGAAAAGTACGATAAATGGATAAAAGGCTATAAACTGGGTAAGCTATTGATTATTGATAAAGACAATATTGACTTTGCCAATAATACCGAAGACCTGGCGACCATTGTGCAAATGATTGAGCGCGAAATACACGGGTTATTTTAATTTTTAGCATTACGGTTTACGATTTACGATTAATCAACTATTACAATCGTAAATCGTAAATCTAAAATCGTAAGTAATGAACATTCTCGGAATAATCCCTGCCCGCTATGCATCTACCCGTTTTCCGGGTAAACCATTGGTTGATATTGCTGGCAAGAGCATGATTCAGCGGGTTTATGAGCAGGCAAAAAAGTGCGTTCATTTAACGGAAGTGATTGTTGCTACCGATGATGAAAGGATTTATAAACACGTACATGATTTTGGCGGATCGGCCATCATTACTTCGCCCGATCATCAAAGCGGAACGGACCGTTGTGCCGAAGTTGCGCTGAAACATCCGCAATACGACGTAATCATAAACATACAGGGCGATGAACCTTATATCGACCCGGAACAGATCAGCAAACTGGCTTTCTGCTTTCAAAATTCCGATACACAAATAGCTACGTTAATAAAAAAAATAAGCACCGAACAGGAATTGTTTAACACCAATTCGCCCAAGGTGGTAATCAACAAATTATCAGAGGCTGTTTATTTTTCACGCTCACCGCTGCCACATATCCGCGGGCAAGAGCAAACGGAATGGTTAAAACATTATACTTATTTTAAACACATCGGTATTTACGGCTACCGAGCCGATATTTTGCAACAAATTACCCAATTACCCGTATCATCCCTCGAAAAAGCTGAAAGCCTGGAACAATTGCGTTGGATTGAAAACGGCTACCGCATAAAAGTTGCTGAAACTGAGTTGGAAACTTATGCAATAGATACACCGGAGGATTTGGAGAAGCTATCTAAATTTTAGCCCCTTTTTAATTAGTCCGATGAAGTAATTAGTATTTAATCGGATTTTTTTACCAAAAAAAGTTTGTTAACATTAATCGAATTATTAGTAATAATAACACCGTCTTTGTTAGGCTTAATAGCTTTAATAATACACTCTCCATCATCGTAAATAGATGATACTTTATAAATTATTTTTTCGGCTTCGGTAATATCCATTACCCAATCGCCTTGCTGCATGTTGTTCATGGGTTTAAAGATAAACAATAGGTTTTCTAATTTCTAAATCCTCTATACTACTTATATTTATATACAAACTGTCGCTATTTCGACATCAAAGTCTTTAAAAATCGTTCATTTTCACTACGTGCAAAGTAAACGAGACCATTGCTACCAAGCATCAAATCCCCCGTTTTCAACATTTAAAACTTCTTTACACTAAGTCCTGAAAATTTTCCTACTTTTGTATCCCGTACACAAACAATTTGTTTTGGCATAAATCCGAAGCAAATCAGCAAAAAATCATGACTAAATATATATTTGTTACGGGCGGCGTTACTTCGTCGTTAGGGAAAGGCATTATATCTGCCTCGCTTGCAAAGCTCCTTCAATCGCGCGGCTATCGCGTTACTATCCAAAAATTCGACCCCTATATTAATATCGATCCGGGTACTTTAAATCCTTACGAACACGGTGAATGCTACGTTACCGAAGATGGTGCTGAAACTGATCTGGACCTTGGTCATTACGAACGCTTCTTAAATACCCCCACTTCAAAAGCAAACAACATTACTACCGGCCGTATTTACCAAAATGTGATTAACAAGGAGCGTGAGGGTGCATTTTTAGGTAAAACAGTACAGGTAGTTCCGCATATTACCGATGAAATAAAAAGAAATATCCGCATCCTTGGCGAAAGCGGCGACTACGACATTGTAATAACAGAGTTAGGTGGTACAGTGGGTGATATTGAATCATTGCCTTACATTGAGGCGGTACGTCAGTTTAGGTGGGAAAACGGATCGGGCAATTCGCTGGTTATCCATTTAACCCTTATTCCTTTCCTTGCCGCTGCCGGCGAGTTAAAAACCAAACCTACACAGCACTCTGTTAAAATGCTGCTGGAATATGGTATTCAGCCTGATATTTTGGTTTGCCGTACAGAGCATCACCTAACTTTGGATATCCGTAAAAAAATAGCTCTATTCTGTAACGTAAACATCAATGCCGTTATTGAATCAATTGATGCATCAACCATTTATGATGTGCCATTATTGATGCTGAAAGAACAACTGGACAAAACGGTTTTAACCAAATTAAAACTGCCTCATAAAATTGATCCGGCATTAGAGAACTGGAAAGACTTTTTGGGTCGCTTAAAAAACCCTACCTCCGAAGTAAAAATTGGTCTGGTAGGCAAATATGTAGAACTGCCGGATGCTTACAAATCCATCAGCGAATCATTTATTCATGCCGGTGCAAAAAATGAATGTAAGGTACGTGTGGAATATATTCCATCGGAACAATTAACACCCGAAAACGCCGTTGAGAAATTAAAGGGCTTACATGGTGTTTTAGTGGCACCAGGTTTTGGTGAGCGTGGTTTTGAAGGCAAAATTGAAGCTATCCGTTATGTGCGCGAAAATAATATCCCGTTTTTCGGAATTTGTTTAGGCATGCAATGTGCAGTAGTTGAATTTGGCCGCAACGTTTTGGGCCTTAAAGATGCCAGCAGTACCGAAATGAATCCTGATACCCCACACCCGGTTATTGGAATGATGGAAGATCAGAAGAAAATTGTACTTAAAGGCGGCACCATGCGTTTAGGCGCTTATGCCTGCGATTTGAAAAAAGGCAGCAAGGCGGCAAATTTTTATGGAAAAACGCATATCTCCGAGCGCCACAGACACCGTTATGAGTTTAATAACGATTATTTAAAAGATTATGAAAATGCCGGATTAACGCCAACAGGTATTAACCCGGAGAACAACCTGGTAGAGATCGTAGAGCTAAAAAATCACCCATTTTTTGTGGGCGCACAGTTCCATCCCGAATTAAAATCAACAGTTGCAAATCCGCACCCACTTTTTATTAACTTTGTCGCCGCTTCAATGGCTTATGCCCGTAAGAAATAGGTAATTGTACTACACACAGAAATGGATAAAAATACGTTTACAGGACTATTCCTGATCATGATTATAATGGGTGTATCCATTTATATCATGAAACCGTCAGATACTGACTTAAAAAAAGAAAGACTTAAAGCACACGCCGATTCGGTAAAAAGAGGCCAACTGCCAAAATTAAATGCGGCCACTACTGCAAAATTTACAGACTCTACAAAAGCTACCGCCAGCAAACAGCTGGATTCGGCCACGTTAAAAATGCCTTTTGGTGCGGCAACAGTCGGCACCAATCAATTGGTAACGCTCGAAAATAAAGACATCATTGTAAAACTTACAACACGCGGTGGCCGGGTTTATTCTGTTCAACTAAAAGATTTTAAAACTTCTGACAAAAAGCCGCTTGTGCTTTTTGATGGTGATAAGAATCAGTTTGGATTGAACTTTACTGCCGGTAACAACAGTATCAACACCAATAAGCTGTACTTTACACCAAGTGCTACTTCGCTTACTGTAACCGGCGCCGACTCAAGCACAGTTACCATGCGTTTGAGTTACAGCGCTACGCAGTACATTGATTATATTTACTCGTTAAAAGGCACAGGCTATAAATTAGGTTTAACTATTAAACCAACCGGCCTTGATCAGGTAATTGCCAATACCAACTCTATAAATATCAACTGGGCCGCAAGCGTGCGCAAGCAGGAAAAAGATATGGAGCAGGAACGTCGTTATTCTTATGTTTCATACAATAATATTGATGGTGAAAATGATTATCTGAGTCAAAGCAAGGATGATCAGAAAGAAATTACCGATAAAAAGTTACAGTGGATATCGTTCAAAGCACACTTTTTCTCTAGCGTTATTATAGCCGATAAAGGTTTCGATAAATCCAGCCTGGCAGAAAGTACGGATGTTGCCGATACAACCGATAGTAAGCAGATGAGTGCCAATCTGGTATTATCACGTAGTACTGAAGGTACCTTCCCTTTACTATTTTATTTTGGACCGAACCGTTACTCCACTTTAAAAGATCAGGGCTATGCGCTTGAAAAACAAGTTGACCTTGGCTGGGGGCCGTTAAAATATATCAACCGTTTTGCAGTACTGCCGGTATTTAACATACTTAAAAAGTTTAACTGGAATTACGGGTTAATCATTTTAGCGCTTACTATTATACTTAAGCTGGTTTTATCGCCGCTTACTTATAAATCATACCTTTCAATGGCTAAAATGCGTGTGTTGAAGCCCGAAATGGATGAAATTAAAACCAAAGTTGGTGAAGACAACCCTACCCTTTTACAACAGGAATACTTAAAGCTGTATAAAAAAGCCGGTGTAAATCCACTGGGTGGGTGTTTGCCTTTGTTAATACAGATGCCGATAGTAATTGCATTCTTCCGTTTCTTCCCAAGTTTATTTGAGTTACGCGGACAAAGCTTTTTGTGGATGCACGATTTATCAACTTACGATTCAATCGTCACTTTTCCAAGCATTCCTTTTATTGGTAACCACTTAAGTTTAATGTGTGTACTGATGACTATTTCAACCTTGATATACACCTATTTCAATAACCAGATTTCGGGTGCAACCGGGCAAATGAAATACATCGGTTACATTACGCCTATTATATTCCTGGGCGCATTGAATGGTTACCCTGCAGGTTTGAACTATTATTACTTCCTGGCTAACATGATGACTTTCTTGCAGCAATACATTATCCGTTTAATGGTTGATGACAAAAAGATTCATGCGCAAATTCAGGAAAACAAAAAGAAACCTGATGAAAAGAAAAAACAAGGTGGTTTCCAAGCACGTATGGAAGAAATGATGCGTCAAAAACAACAATTGCCTGCCGCACCAAATACACCTAAAAAGAAATAATTAAAAGATACTGCAAAATATACAAGCCCGACAGATTAAATCTGCCGGGCTTTTTTGCGGAAGTTATTCTCCTTAGCTTTGTTATCTAAATTCTTTCAGACTTTCTTTAAATAAAACTAATAATATTAGCAAAAAACTCATTACATTTACGTCGATGTATGCAATTGTTGATATTGAGACCACGGGAGGGCATGCCAGCGCCAACGGCATTACCGAGATAGCTATTTGCGTACATAATGGCAAAAAGGTAACGGAGCGTTATTCAACTCTTATCAATCCCAAAAGAGACATTCCGATATACATCAGCGCTTTAACCGGCATTACCAATGAAATGGTAGAAAAAGCACCACCGTTTGAAGATGTAGCGCATGATATTTACCACCTCCTCAACAACAAGATATTTGTTGCCCATAATGTAAATTTCGATTACTCTTTTGTCCGTCATCATTTGTCAGCCGCCGGATACGAGCTGCAAACCAAAAAACTATGCACCGTAAGGCTGGGCCGGAAAATTATACCGGGGCTACCCTCTTACGGACTCGGCAAACTTTGCAGGCATTTAGGTATTGAAAATGAAAGCCGTCACCGCGCAGTAGGCGATGCTGAAGCTACTTCCAAGCTATTTTCTTTACTGCTGAAAAGTGATACTCAAAATCACATTCCTCAGGCTTTAAAAATAAATTCAAAAGAACAGGTGTTACCGGCCAACTTGCCCAAACAGGATGTCGAATTATTACCATCATCGCCCGGCGTATATTACTTTCATGATAACAACGGAAAAGTGATTTATGTAGGCAAGGCAAAAAACTTAAAGAAACGGGTATGCAGCCATTTTACAGGAAACAATCCGGGCCCGCAGCGGCAGGAGTTTTTAAGAAATATTCATCGCATTAGCTACCAGCTTTGCGGAACAGAATTGATAGCCCTGGTACTGGAGGCTGTTGAAATAAAGCGATTATGGCCCAAATACAATCGCTCACTGAAACGTTTTGAACAGGCCTATAGTTTATATGCTTTTGAAGACCAACGCGGCTATATGCGCCTGGCTGTTGATAAACATCGAAAAATTACCGGCGCTATTTATAGCTGCAATACGTTATTTGAAGGTCGTTCATTACTGCTAAAGCTGATTGAGAATTTTGAACTTTGTCCTAAATTATGTTTCATCCAAAACAACAATGAATTATGCACAGGCATACACGGTGAAAACTGTGCTTGCCATGGAGGTCAATCTCCCAAAGAATATAACGAAAAAGTAGAACTTGCTATAAATGAACTAAATGAAGGACTACCAACGTTTGCCATAAGAGACGCCGGCCGCACCGACGATGAACATAGCTGTTTGTTGATTGAAAAAGGAAAGCTTTATGGGATGGGCTATATTTCTCACTACTTTAATGTCGATAGCTTGACGCAGCTTAAAAGTCATCTTACCCCCTATCCCGGAAATGACTACATAAAAACTATAGTAGCGGGATATGCGAGTAAATTTCCGGAGCGAAAAGTGGTGTTTGGATGAGTTCCCTGAGAAAAACTTACTCCCGGAAAAAACTTACGAAGTTTTAAAAACTTCGTAAGTTTAATTTTCTGCAACGTTAAAAGATGAAGATTAATTCCGATACTTATTATCACATATACAATAGAGGCAATAATAAAGACATCACTTTCTTCGAGGATGACAACTATATTTATTTCCTTAATCAGTTTAAAAAATTTGTTATTCCTTTTTGCGAAGTACAAGCGTATTGTTTGATGCCTAATCATTTTCATTTTTTTATTGTGGTAAATGATAAAACACTTTTTGAAAAAGGAATAAAAAACTTTTTCATTTCCTATTCAAAAGCTATAAATAAAAGATACAATAGAGTAGGAAGTTTATTTCAGGGTAGATATAAAGCATCTGAAATAACATCTGACAGTTATTACACTACTATAATTACTTATATTCATCAAAATCCCGTAGCGGCTGGTCTTGTTAAAAAGATGGAAGATTATAAATACTCTTCTTACGCTGCTTATTTATCAAAAAAAGAAAGTATGATAACCAGAAATGAGGTGTTAGAATGGTTTGGAGGATTAGACAGCTTTATTGAACATCATAAAATAATGATGAATGAAGCAGAAATAAATAAACAGTTAAATTTATAACGTTTGGATTGAGGCTCTATAAAACTTACGAAGCTTTTAAAACTTAAGTTTGAAACATTCTTAAATCACCCCGGCTTTTTCCAACTCTACCTGCATTTCCTGCTGAATCTTTAATGCTTCTGCCCTCGCTGCTTCGGCAAAGTCACGGCCGTTTGAAGCATAATTAATGGATCTGGAGGCATTTACTAATAAACCGCACTCCTTTGTCATCCCATACTGACAAACATCTCTCAGGCTACCTCCCTGTGCCCCCACACCCGGTACAAGCAAAAAGTTATTGGGCGCTATTTTACGGATATTAACAAATTCAGTGCTTTTGGTGGCGCCCACAACAAACATCATGCGGTCATCACCGGCCCAGGTATTTGCTTTCTGAATTACTGTTTCATATAAAGGTCCGTTTTCAGTAGTAAGGTATTGAAAGTCCTTGCTCCCGGCAGACGAGGTTAAAGCCAACAGTACCACCCATTTACCCGGAAAAGAAAGATAGGAAGTAACCGTATCGCTGCCCATATAAGGAGACACCGTTATGGCATCAAAACTCATTCCCGCTGCGTCTTCATCAAAAAAAGCTTTGGCGTACATATCGGATGTATTGCCGATATCACCCCGTTTGGCATCAATAATATTTAAACATTCATTGGGAAGATATTTCCAGGTGTCAATTAAGCTTTGCCATCCTTTAATCCCTCTGCTTTCGTAAAATGCTGCGTTGGGCTTATAGCTTACACACAAATCGCGCGTAGCATCAATTATTTGTTTGTTAAATTCAAATACCGGATCGGGATACTCTTTTAAAAACGAAGGTATCTTTTCAATATCCGGGTCCAGTCCTACACACAAGAATGATTTTTTTTGTTTTATCTGGGTTATCAGCTGCTGGCGGGAGATCATGAAAAGCGATTTTATTTGATGATGCAAAAAAACTAAAAATAAACATAACCGTTACCCATGAAAGGTTATTTTTTTAAATAATTTGTATTTCTAAATTAATTGATTAAAATTGCAATGTTTTCCATTGAATTTTTCTTGCACCAAAGAAACAATTTAAAAACTCCAGGTTATTTTATTAATTATTTGCGTGGGTTTACAGGTTGCATAAACAAAGTTGCAAAACAAATTTCTTTCATATAAAACATCTCCATGTTTACGTTATAAATTGGATTTGCTTACTAAATAAATTCAGTGCCATTGTGCAAACAGCTTTACTGACGATATAGTCTCATAGTACAGTTGAAAAATTATAGAAAATCACAAAAAATATTCAATTTAAAATCCTTTTGAAATATTAATTCATAACATGTTTAATACAAACGAATTGAACGACAAACTCGTTTCAGAGTTGCGCGAAATTGCCAGAAATTTAGGTATTGCTGAATCTGACGAGCTTAGAAAGGCACAGTTAATTACCCGTATTGTTGAGCAGGAACAGCTGATTGAGGCTGCAAGAGCACAACAACAGACAACTGATAACAATTACGCTGCTGTTACTGAAAAAACAGAAGCCGAACCTGTTGATAAAACCCGAAAAAGAACCCGCACCATAAAAAGCACTACCAAACCACGTGTAGAAGTTCCATTAGATGATACCAATTTATTTGATATGCCTGACGATGAACCTAACACCGACGACGAGGAAGAAAGCGAAGTTGCTGTTGCAGCAGAAGATGATGATGACAATGTTGTAGAGGCAAGGGAAAATAGCACTAAAAATGAAGAACAGGCGCCTGAAACGCGCCCTCAGAAATTTGAACGCAGAGTTAACAACCAGGGTAGTCAACAAAAAAGCCAGGAGCCGGCAATAAACCTTGATTTTGATAATGTTATTGTAAACGAAGGCGTATTGGAAATTATGCCGGATGGATATGGCTTTTTACGTTCATCAGACTATAATTATCTTACTTCTCCTGACGATATTTACGTATCACAGTCACAAATCAAACTTTTCGGTCTTAAAACAGGTGATACCGTTCGAGGAAGCATCAGACCACCTAAAGAAGGTGAAAAATACTTTCCGCTGGTGCGCGTTGAAGCCATAAATGGCCGTATACCTGCCGAAGTTCGTGACCGCGTTCCGTTTGATCACTTAACTCCTCTATTCCCATCCGAAAAATTAAGTTTGTTTACTGACGCGGGCAACTATTCAACCCGTATCATGGACTTATTTTCGCCTATTGGAAAAGGTCAGCGTGGTTTAATTGTTGCACAACCAAAAACAGGCAAAACCATGCTTCTAAAGGATGTAGCCAACGCAATTGCAAAAAACCATCCTGAAGTATATCTGATTATATTACTGATTGACGAACGTCCTGAAGAGGTAACTGACATGGCCCGCAGCGTACGTGCAGAGGTAGTTTCATCAACCTTTGACGAGCCAGCCGAGCGCCATGTAAAAATTGCCAACATCGTTCTGGAAAAAGCAAAACGCATGGTAGAGTGCGGACATGATGTTGTTATCCTTTTAGATTCAATAACCCGCCTGGCACGTGCCTATAACACCGTTGCTCCGGCATCTGGTAAAATATTATCCGGTGGTGTTGACGCCAATGCGTTGCACAAACCTAAACGCTTTTTCGGTGCAGCACGTAACATTGAGGATGGCGGCTCACTAACCATCATTGCTACTGCACTTACAGAAACTGGTTCAAAAATGGACGAAGTTATTTTTGAAGAGTTTAAAGGTACCGGCAACATGGAGTTACAGCTTGATCGTAAATTATCTAACAAACGTATATTCCCTGCTATTGATATCACCGCTTCAAGTACCCGTCGTGATGATCTGTTGCTTGATCGCGATACGTTACAACGGATATGGATTTTGCGTAACCACCTGGCTGATATGAACTCCCAAGAATCGATGGAATTTTTACAAAGCCAGATAAAAGGCACCAAAACCAACGAAGAGTTTTTGATATCAATGAATTCGTAATAATTTAGTATTTATGAAGTTATATTGTTAACGTAAAAGTTAATGCAAAACTTCATAAATACTTAATTTAATCTTGATACCTTCATAGCGGAATGAAGAATCGTCTCAAAAAACATTTGCCGAACGCTATCACCTGTGCCAATCTTTTCAGCGGCTGCATAGGCATCGTATTTGCTTTTCAGGGAAATTTGATAGCGGCAGCTTATGCTATATTCCTGTCTGCCATTTTTGATTTTTTTGATGGTCTGGCGTCGCGTGTGCTCAAATCATTTTCAGGAATAGGTAAAGACCTTGACTCACTGGCAGATATGGTTAGCTTCGGTGTTTTGCCGGCTGTAATTATGTATCAATTACTCTTGGAGGCGCACCAAATAGACAACGTAAGTACCTATTTAAATTTTATAGCATTTTTGATACCTGTATTTTCAGCATTAAGGCTGGCTAAGTTTAATGTTGATACGCGCCAATCAGAAAACTTCATCGGTTTGCCCACACCTGCAAACGCTATTCTTATAGCTTCATTCCCGCTTATTATTGATCATCACAACAGGTATTATACACCCTATCTATTAAATCCCTACATACTGTCGGTGTTTATTATAATTATGTGTTCGTTATTGGTAGCCGAAGTACCTATGATGTCACTAAAATTCAAGAATAAGGATTTCAACGAAAATATTTTTCGCTATTTATTACTGCTATTTTCGGCAATACTCATTCTATTTTTTAAATTTGCAGCTGTTCCGGTAGTCATATTTATATATGTCACCTTATCAATAATTCAATTCAAATTTACAAATGTGAGTGTTCTAAGCGGTTCGTCAAAAGACGTTAAGACCAGCCCTGATAAACACCTTTAAAAATCATCTTAATGAAAAAGTTCCAGGCCGAAATAGACGTAATGCCCAAAAAAGAAATCCTTGACCCTCAGGGAAAGGCCGTAACAGGTAGCATGAAGAATTTGGGGCTCGCAGAAATACACAATGTACGTATCGGCAAACACATATCATTGGAAATTGAAGCTGATAGCGTAGAAACTGCTAATAATAAAGTAGAACTAGCCTGCAAAAACTTATTGGCTAACCTTATTATGGAAAGCTATTCTTTTGAGTTACACGAGGTTTAGTGGACTAGTGATTAGTCAATTAATGATTAGAATTTAGTTAATAAGGGATTCGAGATCCAATTAGTGATTAGTTAACAATACATTAGGTGATTTGCATCAAGATATCTAATAGTCTAATCTCTAATTAACTAAACTCCAATCACCAATCACACTAATCAACTAACTATAAGCCCGCCTCTTTATCTGCCTTTATTTTTTTTAATGAAATAATGTTGGCTGAAACTCTGGTTTGAACTTCATCAAATTTTGTTTTCAATAACTCAGGGTCAGGCGCTCCGGCCTTAGCCATTAGTTCAACTTCCTGAATAGTTGCCTGGCTTATAGGCATGCCAAAAAAACCAAGATTAGGCTTAAGTTTATGTGAAACGGATGCGGTAACTGGCCAGTCTTTATTCGCTATTGCTGAAGCGATGGATTGAAGCATTTCTGGCGTATGTTGCAGAAACATGTCGATAGATTCAATAATAAATTCTTCGCTTCCATCAGCTATTTCGTATAAAACAGCAAGGTCAAGATCCTGATCGGGTAAAATGTGAGACATACAAAGGTTTATATTTTTCAAAATTATAACTTTTTTACGATCAACTTATCTTTAAGTTCGCTTTTAATCTGTAAAATATTTTTATTGAGCAAAGGATGTACAAATTGCGGGGCTATTTCGGCTAGTGGTTCCAACGTAAAACGCCTGTTATGTAATTCGGGATGTGGTACCTGAAGTCCCGGCTCATCAATAACAGATTGCCCGTAAAACAATATATCAATATCAATAATTCTTGATCCCCACTTTTCTTCCCTGCGCCGGCCCAAAATATTTTCAATGTTTAATATTTTATTGAGCACCAGTAATGCCGGCAAATCAGTTTTTAAAACGATTACCAGATTCAAATAGTCAGGCAAATCCGTTTTACCCCACGAAGCTGTTTCGTAAACCGACGAAATTTTTTCTATCGGCGCAATATCATTACTAACATACTCAATCGCCTGATTAAGATATAATTGCCGGTCGCCCAGGTTACTTCCCAATAATAAAAAAACATCAACCATGTTGTAACAAATATTATAGACAAAGCTCTTAATATTATACGTAATGAATTACTAAGTTTGCATAGATAAAAGATTTAAAACACTTAATGAAACAATTCTTCAAATTCGTCCTGGCCAGTATGGTAGGATTCCTTATCACAAGCGTTATCATATTGATTATCATTATAGTTTTCATCTTCGGTCTTTTTGCCGGGGCAAGCGACAAAACTGTCGAAGTTGAACCGAATTCTGTTTTACAAATATCATTTAACTATCCTATTTCCGAACGTACTCCCAATAATCCACTATCTGCATTAAGTTTTTTGGGTATCGATGGTGAAAAGAGCATCGGCTTAAATGACATATTGGCCAATATAAAAAAGGCCAAAACCGACGATAATATTAAGGGGATATTTTTAAACGAAAGTGACGTTACCCCGGGTGAGGCAACTTCCGAAGAAATAAGAAATGCACTTATTGACTTCAAAAAATCCGGTAAATTTATAGTGGCTTATTCAGAAATATATACCCAAGGCTTTTACTATCTCGCTTCAGTGGCCGATAAGGTTTATATCAATCCAAAAGGAATATTTTTATTTCATGGCTTTAATCAGGAAGTTACTTTTTTAAAGGGTGCACTTGATAAATTGGGAATAGAAGCGCAAATAATAAAAGTGGGTACTTATAAAAGTGCAGTTGAGCCCTATTTTTTAACAAAAATGAGCGATGCTAACCGTTTGCAGGTTACCTCCTACCTTGGTTCTTTATACGGTCATTTCTTAACAGAAATTAGCGAAAGTCGCAAAATCAATAAAGATTCGTTATTCAATTATGCCAACGAATTAAAGATAAGACTGCCTGAAGATGCATTGAAGTACAAGCTGGTTGACGGCCTTAAATATAAAGATGAGATTTTAGATGAGTTAAAACAACGCACCGGGCTTAATGCAAAAGACGATTTAAAAACAGTTGAACTGGGTGATTACCTGAAAAGCGAACCACAAAATGATGAGGATAAGAAAAAAGAATCTAAAAACCGGATTGCAATAATTTATGCCTCAGGTGAAATCAACGGCGGCGATGGCGATGACAATTCGATCGGATCTGAAAGTATTTCAAAAGCCCTGCGTCAGGTGAGGCTTGATGATAAAGTGAAGGCCGTAGTTTTACGGGTAAATTCACCTGGCGGTAGCTCACTGGCATCAGATGTTATCTGGCGCGAGGTAATGCTTACCAAAAAGGCAAAGCCAATAATTGTATCAATGGGTGATTACGCGGCATCGGGAGGATATTATATTGCCTGCGCTGCCGACTCTATTATAGCCGAACCTAATACGATAACCGGCTCAATTGGCATCTTCGCGGTACTGCCTAACATGCAGAAGTTTTTTAATGATAAACTGGGTGTAACGTTTGATGGTGTAAAAACTGGTAAATATGCCGATTTGGGTAACATTAGCAGGCCGTTAACCCCCGAAGAGCATGCCATATTACAAAACCAGGTTAACCATGGTTACGATGATTTTACAAAGGCAGTGGCAAATGGCCGGCACAAAACACAGAAATATATCGACAGCATTGGTCAGGGACGTGTTTGGACCGGCGAGCAAGCTATAAAAATTGGCCTGGTTGATCGTTTGGGCAATATTAATGATGCTGTTCAATCTGCAGCCAAAAAGGCCGGCATTAAAAACTATAAATTGGTTTCATATCCCGAGCAGAAAAGTATATTCAACAAATTTGGTTCAGGTTTAGCTGCCGAAGTGAAAACGAATATGGTAAAATCAGAACTTGGTGATAATTTTAAATACTACGAGCAGATAAAAAGTGTAACCCAAATGATGCGTACCCCGCAGGCCAGGTTACCTTATGATATAGTGATCAATTAATTTTTTAAATACAATTTGGTTAAAAAGCCATCCCTTTTAGGGTGGCTTTTTTTGATGGCTATCATTACGGCATTGTTTATGTCAATCATCAAAAAATAAAGCTTAACTAAAACATCTTTCATTACATCTTGCTTTTGTATTTTTACACCTTAATTAAATTATGGAAAACAAACCCATAGCCCGTAAACTTCGCCTGCTGTCGCAACTAATGGAATTGCATGATGTTAACCCGTTTAAGGTTAAATCAATAGCTAACGCGGCCTTTAAAGTTGACAAACTTCCTTTCCCCGTTGCGGGGAAAACCTTTGCTGAATTAGAAAAAGTTGATGGAATAGGTAAAAGTATAGCCGGAAAAATAATTGAATTGTTTGAAACCGGCACTATGGCTGAGCTGGAAGAATTACTTGAAAAAACTCCGGCGGGCGTTATCGAAATGATGGGTATTAAGGGCATAGGCGCCAAAAAAGTGGCTATTATTTGGCGCGAGCTGGGTATTGAAAACATTGGCGAACTTTTTTATGCCTGTAATGAAAACCGCCTGGTTGAAGCTAAAGGATTTGGCCTTAAAACACAGGAAGATATCAAAAAAGCAATTGAGTTTACTATGGCCAGCCATGGCAAATTTTTGTATGCTCAAATAAGACAAGCGGCACATGACCTTATTGATCAGCTAAAGGGAATTTTCCCGGATGGATTGATCGAATACGCGGGCGAATTTCGGAGGTGCTGTGAAATCATCAGCGAATTAATAATTGTTGTTGGCAGTCGCGATCAGGAAGTTGCCTTTAATAGTTTACTACAATCAACAATTATTAATGATATAGAGGCCGATGGCAATCATATTTCGGGTAAGCTTGAAAATGGCCTGCAGGTAACGATAGTTTGTGTGGAGAAAAGATATTTTTTTCAGGAGCTGTTTACCCAAACCGGTGACGATGAGCATGTAAAAGCTATTCTGTCCAGAACGGCCGATACTATTGATCAGCCAACCAGCGAAGAACTGATTTACAAAAAAGCAGGAATGGAATTTATACTTCCCGAGCTGCGCGAAGGAACGACATTTATTGAAAAAGCCGAGACAAATGCACTGCCAACGCTTATCACCCATCATGATTTAAAAGGATCGCTACACAATCATAGCACCTGGAGTGATGGCATCAACACTGTTGAAGAAATGGCATTATACTGCCGCGATGAGCTAAAACTTGATTACCTGGGCATGTGTGACCATAGTAAAAGTGCGTTTTATGCTAAAGGATTAAGTATTGAACGCGTTTTGCAGCAACACGAAGAAATTGATCATCTTAACAAAAAAATAAACGGCTTTCACATATTTAAGGGTATTGAATCAGACATTTTATACGATGGCTCGCTGGATTATCCGGATGAGATTTTAGCACGTTTTGATTTTATCGTAGCTTCTGTACATTCTATTCTTAAAATGGACGAAGAAAAAGCAACTTCGAGGCTTATTAAAGCCATTGAAAATCCATACACTACCATTTTGGGCCACCCTACCGGCAGGCTGTTGTTGAGCCGCAAAGGATATCCTATCGACTATAAAAAAGTAATAGATGCCTGTGCCGCCAACAATGTAGTAATTGAAATTAATGCCAACCCGCTACGCCTTGATTTGGACTGGCGCTGGCATCAGTATGCACTGGATAAAGGCGTTTGTCTTTCAATAAATCCAGATGCTCACCGCACCGAAGGATTTCATGATACCGAATATGGAGTAATGGCAGCGCGAAAAGGTGGTTTATATAAAGAAAGATGTTTGAATGCATTATCATTGCAGGAAATTACAGCATTCTTTAACAAGAAAAAACAAACTGTATAAAAGCCTGCAAAGGTTATTAAAACATCAATTCAACAACAGAAGCAAAAGCTATTATGCTGATAGATAAAGTACGATCCATACAGAGCACAGAAAAAAGACCTTCCATACTGGTTATCGGTGACCTTATGATTGACCATTATATTTGGGGAAGCGCCACAAGGCTTTCTCCAGAGGCTCCGGTACCCATTGTAAACGTAAAAAATGAATCTGTAACACTTGGTGGGGCAGGTAACGTTGTACAAAATTTGGTGGCACTTGGCGCTCAGGTTTCTGTATCAGGACTAATTGGTAATGACGCCTCAGGAGCCCAGTTAATTGAAATACTTGAAAATGAGGGCGTAAAAACAAGCTCTATAATTAAAGATCAAAGCAGATCAACAACTGTTAAAACGCGCGTATTAGCGGGCAGCCATCAATTGGTGAGAGTTGACCGCGAAATTACTGATGCCATTTCTATTGAAATTGAAGATGAATTAATTGATAAACTGAGTGTCAATATTGCTGCTGCAGACGTTATTATCTTATCAGACTATAACAAAGGCTTGTGCTCCCCTACTTTTACGCAACGATTAATAGCTACAGCAAATAAATATCAAAAAAAGGTAATAGTGGATCCTAAAGGGCTAAACTATGCAAAATATAAAGGCGCTTTTATTATAAAACCTAACAAAAAAGAACTCGCAGAGGCTGCCAAAACTGAAAAAATAAGTAGCCTGTCTGATTTGGAAGAAGCAGCGAAAACTATTTTACAGCAAACAGAAACAAACTATTTGATTGTTACCTTATCAGAAGAAGGAATGGCTATCATCACCAGTAATGATAGCAAGTTGCTACCGGTAAAGGCCACCGAGGTTTTTGATGTTACCGGCGCCGGTGATACCGTTATTGCAACAATTGCCTATTTTTTAGCGTTAGGGTTAGCAATAGAGGAAGCTTGTGAACTGGCAAACCATGCGGCGGCCATTGTAATAAGGCATATAGGAAGCGCTACTACTACTGTAGAAGACATTATAAAAGATATAGAGAACTCGCTAAACAATTAGCAAAAGCGTCTCTTATATTTAATCTGAATTCATAAAAATGATAATTGAAGAACTTTACGCTCATCAGGAAATAATAAAAAAAGTAATTGATCAACTTGTGCCTGATATAGACCAGGCGTGTGAAATGATTACATCTACCCTAAAAGGGGGCAAAAAAGTATTGCTTGCCGGCAATGGCGGTAGCGCAGCCGACGCACAGCATATAGCAGCTGAATTAAGTGGTCGTTATGTTAAAGAACGCAAAGCACTACCGGGAATAGCATTGACTACCGATACTTCTGCTTTAACAGCAATTGCTAACGACTATGGATATGATCACGTTTTTTCGAGGCAGTTGGAAGCGCTGGGTAATGAAGGTGATCTTTTTATTGGTATATCAACCAGCGGTAACAGCAAAGGAATTTTGAAAGCATTTGAATCTGCCAAAAAGATAAAATGCCGCACATTGGGGCTATCAGGAAGAGATGGTGGCAAAATGAATGATCTTTGCGAGCTCAACATTGTTGTGCCATCTGATGTAACTGCGCGCATTCAGGAAATGCATATTCTTATTGGCCACATATTTTGCAAAGCGGTAGATGATTTATTTTAAACCATGAGGAACGACATTGAGAAAATTTTGCTGAATAAAATAACAGATCTTCATTCGCTTAAGGAAACTGTTAAGCTGTGGCAAAAGGATGGAAAAAAGGTTGTTTTTACCAACGGCGTATTCGACCTGTTGCATATTGGGCACATCACTTATATGGCAAAAGCTGCCGAATTAGGCGATAAACTAATCATAGGCTTAAACGCCGACAGCTCGGTGAAACGTTTAAAGGGTGAGGGCCGACCGGTAAATGATCAAAACAGCAGGGCTTTGCTTTTAGCAACGTTTTTTTTTGTGGATGCCATCGTTGTTTTTGAAGAAGATACCCCGCTAAATTTAATCAGTACATTATTGCCGGATATACTGGTTAAAGGTGCCGATTATGCTATTGAAAATATTGTTGGCGCCAAAGAAGTAATAGCAAATGGCGGTGAAGTAAAAACCATTAACTTTGTGGAGGGATATTCCTCAACTTCCATTATCCAAAGGATAAAAGGAAAAACATCTTAATTTTATAAATACAAAATGATTAGTGATCGCTGTAACCAGGTATTTGAGCAAGTTGTTAAAGATTATCATCAATATAATGATATTAACAAAACCTGCGAAAATCCATATCAAGAGGGCTCAGTTGATAACCTGTTATATGCTAAATGTTGGATTGATACCGCCCAATGGCATATGGAAGATGAGGTACGCGATCCGGATATTGCTCCAGTTGAAGCATTAAAATGGAAAAGGCGTATTGATAGTTCAAACCAGGAACGTACCGATTTGGTAGAAGATATTGATACTTATTTTCTCGAAAAATTCAAAAATATACAGCCCTCACAGTCTGCCAAGATAAATACAGAAAGTCCGGCATGGGCTATTGACAGGCTATCTATCCTGGCATTAAAAATATATCACATGCACGAGGAAACAACCCGTGCAAATGTTGATGAATCACAATTAAAACAGCGCAGGCAAAAACTTGCTATCTTACTTCAGCAACGGGAAGATCTATCCCTGGCTATTGACGAATTACTTCAGGATATAGAAAGTGGCAACAAATACATGAAGGTTTACCGCCAAATGAAAATGTACAATGATCCTGAACTTAACCCTGTATTATATAACAGCAAAAAATAAATGCCGGATCCAAAACATTTGTTAGTTGTCCGCTTTTCAGCAATGGGTGATGTCGCTATGACAGTGCCGGTAATAAAAGCCCTTATAGATCAGCATCCCGAGGTTTCGGTGACTTACGTTTCAAGGCCAGAATTTGCTGCCTTTTTTAGCAATATTCCACGGCTAACTTATTTTCCTGTTGATGTTAATCAGCGTTACAAAGGATTTAAAGGTTTAACAAGGCTGTTTGCTGATCTTAAAAAACAAGCGAAATATAACGCCTTAGCTGATCTGCATGATAGTTTACGTACAAAAATACTAAGAACGCTCTTTACGCTATCTGGTATTACTTGCCGTTCGGTTGACAAGGGACGTTCAGAAAAAAAGTTGTTAACCCGTTTTCCGCAAAAGGTATTAAAACCTTTAAAATTAACTACAGAGCGCTATGCGGATGTTTTTCGCAAGCTGGGCTACCCTTTAGTTTTAGATTATAGGCTGATTAGGAAACCAGTAATTGCAAATGATACCATAAACAACATAGCCGGCAAAAAAACAAAACCGTGGATGGGTATTGCACCATTTGCCAAGCATAAAGGCAAAATTTATCCATTAGATAAAACAGAGGAAATTATAGCATATTTTAACAAAAAAGATGTTCAGCTATTTCTTTTTGGTGGCTCACTATTAGAGGAGGAAATTTGCAAACAATGGGAGTCGAAGTATCAAAAAGCAACTTCTATTGTGCGCAAATTAACCATGGAACAGGAGCTTTTACTCATCAGGCAACTGGATGTGATGATGAGCATGGATTCGGCAGCCATGCACCTGGCATCATTGGAAGGTGTGCCTATTGTTTCTGTGTGGGGTGCAACACACCATTATGCAGGTTTTTTGGGCTATGGTCAGTCTGAAAAAAATATAATTGCTGATGATATTGAATGCCGTCCTTGCTCCGTATACGGAAATAAGCCCTGTTTTCGTAAGGACTATGCTTGCCTTAATAATATTAACCCGGTTACAGTTATTGATGGTTTAAATAAGTTTTTACCATAATATTCAATAAAAACTGCTGTTTAACTGAAACAAATAAAGTAAAATTGTATTTCATTTAAACAGCAATTAGTCGTATTTTGTATAATGTCTTGAGGCTGATGTTATTGCCGGAAACACGCACAAAAATGGTTAGCAACAAGAAAAATTAACAACTCAATGAAAAAATTATTGTTAATAAGGCACGCCAAAGCAGAAAAAGAAACTGCAGGAAAAGATATTGACAGGCCGTTGAAATACATCGGCATGCAAGATGCTGCTTTTATGGCCGACAGAATAAAGACCGAAAAAATAGTTCCCCAGCTTATTATCACCAGCCCTGCCCTGCGTACTAAAACAACTGCCGAAATATTTGCTGATCATTTTAAATTGCCATCTCCAACCCCAAATAAAGCTATATATGAGGCCAGCAGGCAAACCTGGTTAAAAATAATAAACCAACTACCCGCCGAATATGATTTTATAGCCATTGTTGGCCATAATCCGGGCGTTAACCAAATACTTTATTATTTAACAGGCGACGCAAGAGAAGTGCATACCACCACCGTTGCCCTGATTGATTTTGATACCGACGACTGGGCTACCATAAGTGGCGACACCGGAAAACTGATCTATTATAGCTCACCAAAAGAGTAGCTACCATTGGTATTTCAATGCAATTTGTTGCTACCTGATACTGTAAGTTTTCCCCGGTAAAGATTTAATATATCCCTGCATTTCCATGTTGAGTAAGCTCATGGCAAGCAAGCTGGTTGGCAGGTTTGTTTTTATAGTAAGATCGTCAATTGCAATGGGAGTTTTATGTTGCTGTAAAATATCAAATATCAATCGCTCATCTGTAGAAAGATCAATAGGCAGCAGAAACTGCTCAATCACAAGCTTTGCCGAGTCTGTTTTTTCCCAACCCATGCTATAAGCCAAATCAGCCGCACAGGTGAGCAAACTGGCCTTATTATTTCGGATTAGAAAGTTGCACCCTTCCGAAAAATCATCCCCAATCCTACCCGGAAAAGCAAAAACATCACGATTATAAGAATTGGCAATCTCCGCAGTAATTAATGCACCACCTTTTACGCTGGCTTCAACAACTATTGTGGCATCTGCAATTCCGGCAACTATGCGGTTACGCTGCGGAAAATTCTCTCTATCGGGCACTGTTCCCGAAGGATATTCAGTTAATAATCCCCCGTTTTCGAGCATTTTTTCCGCAATTGCCCGGTTTTGACTTGGATAAATCCGATCGAGCCCATGTGCAAGTACGCCTAGAGTAGGCACATTCAATCTCAGGCTTTCTTTATGAGCAGCTACATCAATACCTAATGCCAAACCACTTACTATTAACACCTTGTATTGTTGCAATTCTTCAACCAGTTGCCTGCACAATTGCTTGCCATATTCGGTCGCGTTACGGGTACCAACAATATTAATAATATGCTGTGAATTTAAATTGGCGTTCCCTTTTGTGTACAGCAGTACAGGCGAATCGCTACAGTTTTTCAGCCTCTTTGGATAAAGACTATCCGTAAAGAACAGCACATTAATTCCGTTTTTTTCAATGAATTTCAGCTCTTTTTCAGCCAGTGCAAGCGCTTCGCTAAAATTTAACTGGGCAACTGTTTTTGCTCCAATACCAGGCACCTTTAATAATTTCGCATTCGACGCCTTAAAAACACTTTCGGCATCACCGAAATAGCTAACCAGCACTTTGCTTAATGAGGGGCCAATATTTTTCAGAAAAGTTAATGCAACCTGGTGATGTAAAGACATAAATATTTTATCTCCTAAAATAGGAAAACAGGAATGGATAAGAAATAAAAATAAAGTTTATGCTTATAAAAAATTGGGCGGTCACTTCGAGGCTTGTTACTTACCCCGGACATAAACAACCTGTTTGGTTTCAAAAAACTCCTCTTCAAAGTAATCTTTAAGATAATATTGCTGCACTTTTAATCCCGATTCGGCAATTTCCTCTTCCAGATCTCCTCCTTTTAAATAGAGAATACCGTTAGGTATAATATTTTTCGACTCAATTTTAAACTTGCCTCTTACCCAGGGATAAAATTCATTTAGTCTGGTTACCGCCCTCGATACTGCAAAATCAAACTGTTCTTTTATTTCTTCGGCACGGTTGTGGGACGCTCTAACATTCTTAAGGTCGAGTGCTTTAGCAACTTCCTGCACTACCTTTATTTTTTTTCCTATGGAATCAACCAAATAGAATTGTGTATCAGGAAATAATATCGACAACGGGATACCGGGAAAACCACCGCCGGTTCCAACATCCAACACGCTTTCGCCAGGTAAAAAGGTGATAACCTTAGCTATACCTAATGAGTGCAGCACATGACGTTCAAAAAGCAAATCAATATCCTTTCGGGATATTACATTGATCTGGTTATTCCAGTAGTTATATAGCTCAGGAAGTCTGTTAAATTGCTGTTGTTGCTTTTCAGATAAGTTGGGGAAATATTTTAATATGATATCAGATGTCATCCCTGTTAAAGCGGTTAATGATATTTCCAAGCAAATACCTGGCCCTAAACAGCTGCGCCTTTACAGTTCCCAATGGCAAGTCAAGTTGCTGGGCTATCTCCTCGTACGAAAGCTCATCAAAATAACGTAATGTAATCAAATTACGGTAACGGGCAGGTAAGCTTTCTATTAATAATTTAAGTTCTTGTGTTTGTTGTTTTTTGATAGATGACTCTTCGGGATTAAGTACATCAGCCTTAATTTGCAATTGCTTTTCTTCGCCGTCTTCATCCATCATCCCATGAATAGACATGGTGTTCAGTTTCTTTTTCCTGATAAAGTCGATACAATTATTAGTAGCTACTCTGAATAACCAAGTGCTGAACGCATAATCAGGTTGATATTTTTCCAGTTTTTCAAAGGCTTTAGCAAAGGTTTCAACGGTTAAGTCCATTGCGTCCTCTTTGTTATTCACCATTTTAAGCACCATAAAATAAATTGAATCTTTATACCTATGCATTAGGTCGGCGTAGGCTTTCTGGTCACCCTGTCTGGCTTTTACAACAAGGTGAAAATCGTTCTTTGCATTTTCGGTAAAATTCGAATTTATTTCCATCGATTAGTTTTTAAAAAGGAGCCTATGAAGCCAAAAGTATTAAGGTAAATGTAATAAATCATATCAAGAAAAGGCAGATACCACAACAAGTCTTTACCTTTTAAATGCTTAAATAGCTTAATATATACGATTAATTGAATAATCAATCTAAACATAAACAAACCTAAAGCTAACAAGGGATCGAAGTTGAAAACTAAGCTCAATGTTAGTAAAATATAAAACAGTACGCCACTTAAAGCGTCAATGGTGAGTGCCATTTTATGCCTGCCTTTGTATAACTTGCCTGCCCCCATATGTCTTTTTTTCTGACGGAATAAAGACCCTAGAGATGTTTTAGCATCAGTATAAATGAATGACTGGGGGCTAATTTCAATAACAGTATTGGTTGATGTAGCATTTTGATTCACAAAAAGATCATCATCGCCAGACAATACGTGCATATGAGCCGCAAATCCTTTTACCGAGAAGAACAGCGTTTTAGTATAAGCCAGGTTACGGCCAACACCCATATAAGCATCACCCCTAACAGCTGCCGACAAATAATTGATAGCTGACTTTATGGTTTCAAAACGGACAAGCGGATTTAAAAAATTACGCGTTTTATTGTACGGCGAATAACCTAAAACAATTTGCACATCGGGTACAAAATTAGCCGCCATTCTGGCAATCCAATCCTCCGAAGCCGGCTTACAATCTGCATCCGTGAATAACAAATGTTCGTTTTTGGCAGCCTTTATTCCCAATGTTAAAGCGAATTTTTTTCCGGTTTTAAAGCGGTCATGCTCAGTAATAGTAACAATCTTAAGCGCCGGATAGTTTTCTTTAAAGCCTTTTAGAACTTCTTCAGTCCCATCATATGAGCAGTCGTTTATCACTATAACCTCAAAGTCGGGATAATTTTGCTGCAGAATTAGGGGTAAGTTTACCAGTAAATTGGGCGCCTCATTACGGGCGCTTATAATTACAGAAACTGGAATCAAAGGTTTAGGTAACTCCTCTGCAGGAATATACTTTTTAAGTTTACTTTGATTAATAACCAAAAAATATAATTGAATTATTAAGCAAACTTGAAATAAAATAAATAGCGCTTCGCGTATATATGTTTCCAAATTCTGGTTTAAATTAAATAGTCCTACAAATTTGTGGAATTTAGTTGAAATTGCAGCAATAAGTTATAATAAGTTAAAACCCGCGCCAACACCAACTATCCTCCCTATAATTACATCTTTATCTTCATAAACATTTACAACGCTTTACAACTATTATGTTAATTTTGCATCCTCATAATGAAATTTAACTTAACAGCTAAAGACCCGCTTTCAAAGGCACGTGCGGGCGAGATCGTTACGGATCACGGCACCATACAAACCCCTATTTTTATGCCTGTTGGTACAGCCGGTACAGTAAAGGCCGTACACCAGCATGAACTTAAAAATGATATAAAAGCCCAGATCATATTGGGCAACACCTACCACTTGTATTTAAGGCCAGGGTTAAATACGTTAGAAAGTGCCGGAGGGTTACATCAATTTAACGGTTGGGAAGGCCCAATTTTAACTGACAGCGGCGGATATCAGGTTTATTCATTAACCGAAGTACGAAAAATCAAGGAAGAAGGCGTTACTTTCCGCTCGCATATCGACGGATCAAAACATCTTTTTACACCCGAAAATGTGATGGATACGCAGCGGACAATTGGTGCTGATATTATTATGGCTTTTGATGAATGTACCCCCTATCCATGCGAATATGGCTATGCCCGCAGATCGATAGAAATGACTCATCGCTGGCTGAAACGGTGCTGCGACCGCTTTGATAGTACCGAACCTAAATACGGCTACAGCCAAACGTTGTTTCCCATTGTACAGGGATCGGTATACAAAGATCTGCGTATAAAATCGGCAGAGGTTATTGCTTCATACGAACGTGAGGGCAATGCTATAGGCGGATTATCAGTTGGAGAACCAGCCGAAGAAATGTATGCCATGACAGAAGTGGTATGCAATATATTACCGGAGCAAAAACCGCGTTATTTAATGGGCGTTGGAACGCCAGTTAATATATTGGAAAATATTGCTTTAGGAATTGATATGTTTGATTGCGTTATGCCCACACGCAATGCACGCAACGGTATGCTTTTCACCAAAGACGGTATCATCAATATTAAAAATGAAAAGTGGAAAAACGATTTTTCGTCCATTGAAGAAAGTAGCGATCTGTTTGCTGATACTGTTTATTCAAAAGCATATTTACGCCATTTAATACATTCGGGCGAAATATTGGGGGCGCAAATAGCTACCTTACACAATTTGCATTTTTACCTATGGTTGGTGAAAGAGGCACGTGAAAAAATTATTGCAGGCGAATTTTATAACTGGAAAAAAGTAATGGTTAACCGTTTAGCACAAAGGCTGTAAATGAAGGCTATTTTAGATAGGTATTTAAAGGTAATTGACTGGTATATTATTAAAAAATACCTGGGTACGTTTGTATTTACGCTGGGCATTTTTACAGTTGTAACGGTTGTGTTTGATATATCTGAACACCTTGATAATTTCTTAAAATATCATGCTACAATTAAGGAAATAGCTTTTCAATATTACGCTGGTTTTATACCTTTCTACCTAAACCTGCTTTCGCCGCTTATTAACTTCCTGGCGGTAATATTCTTTACGGCAAAAATGGCTAACCAAACCGAAATAGTTCCTATTTTAAGTGGAAAAGCCAGTTTTAATAGGTTTTTGAGGCCTTATTTTGTTTGTGCAACATTAATATTTGTTGTTTCATTTTTCGCCAATATCTATCTTATCCCTTTTACAAACAGGCTAAAAATTACGTTTGAAAACTCCCATCAATTTAATGGAGATGACCCGACAAAAAGTGAGGTGCACATACAATTAGATAAACACACTTTTGTATATATGCAATCGTATGATAATACCATTCATACCGGTTATCAGTTTATAATGGAAAAATTTGATGGCGATAACCTTAAAGAAAAACTGTATGCTAATTCCATCTCTTACGATTCTGTAAAGCGCGTTTGGACCTTTAGAAACTACACGGTAAAATCTATAAATGGCTTAAAAGAAACATGGTACGATAGCAAGGGCAAAACAAAAGATACCGTTTTGGATATGCGTCCTACCGACTTTGTAATGGTTGACAACGCTTATACAGCTATGTCAACAAGCGACCTGAGCAGGAATATTGAGAAAGAAAAATCACGGGGAACAGGTGCTTTAAAAGAGATGGAATACGTCAAATATCAGCGTTTTGTTTATCCGCTGTCTTCTTATGTACTCACTTTGATAGGCGTTTCTATATCATCCCGAAAGGTTCGCGGCGGTATTGGGCTACCGCTTGGGATAGGAATTTTTCTTTGTTTTACTTATATTATTGTTGACCGGTTTGCCTTTGTATTTGCTATAAAGGGCAGTCTTCCTCCTATTATTGCCGTGTGCATCCCCAATGGAATATTTGGGTTGGTGGGTTATTATTTACTCTTAAAAGCACCTAAGTAATGGTCCATACCGGCAATAGTCCTTCTATCAACAAAAACCTTATTTTGCTGCACTGCACGGTTTTGGTATGGGGCTTTACGGGCTCGCTGGGTGAGCTCATTACCATACCCGCAGTAGGGTTGGTATGGTATAGGGTACTTATTGCATCGGTATCATTATCCATCTATTTCCTCATTAGTAAAACCAATTTCAGGGTCAATAAAATATCATTATTAAAGTTGGTTGCCAATGGTGCACTGGTTGGCGGACACTGGATTTTGTTCTTTGCTGCTATCAAATTATCAACCGTTGCGGTAACGCTGGTGTGCTTGTCATCAATGACTTTATTTACCGCCATTTTAGAACCGCTGATTAACAAAAAAAGGATTTCAAAACTCGAAATTTTATCGGGCATTCTGATTATTTGCGGAATAATTTTAATTTTTAAATTCGAAACTCAATACACTAAGGGTATCATATTCGGATTAATAAGTGCTATTTTTGCCAGCCTTTTTGCAATATTCAATTCTAAATTGGTAAAAGATTTGAAGGCTCCCGTTATTGCATTTTATGAACTTACTGGCGCATTTGTTTGGATTACCATATTTCTATTTTTAACTAACGGATTTAACAAAACGATTATACCAACCCATGAGGACATAGTTTATCTTGTTTTGTTGGGTACTATTTGCACATCTGTTGCCTACGTTATAGGCGTGTATGTAATGCGCGAGCTTTCGGCTTTCAGGGTCGCGCTCATCACCAACCTGGAACCAGTTTACGGAATAATAATTGCCTTCTTTTTCTTTGGTGATTTAAATAAAATGACTCCTGGTTTCTGGGCTGGCGCGGTTGTTATTTTATCAACAATAATGCTATATCCGGTAACGCAAAAACAGTTAAGCAAACGCCGAAACCGGCAGTAGTTTAAAGCAATTCGCGTAGCAAATATTAAAAAAGCTGAACCTTCTTTAATCTCAAATCAACATAAATTTACCGCATTATCATACTTTTAGCCTCGCTACCTACCGGTAGGGGATAGGCAACACCCGCACATTTTTCGCGTTTTAAGCTGCTACAAACTCATTTAATTAGGATGTAAGGTATTCTGTTCGCCCAACCAAATATCATTGATTTACAGGCAACATCAATTAAAGACTAAGTGTATCTGCTTTCAAAGCAAGTATTTTTAAAATAAATCCAAAATTCGTTGTATAAAACCACTTATTTTTTTAATAAAAAAGTATATATGTCTATTTATTCATTTACATATAATCTTATAAATCTGATATATAAAAACATCATATAAACTATTAATTAACCATTGAAAAACATTACATCTTTCAAAATACCAATATTTTTAGCATACATTAAATATAGTCTACCTTTAGTTATATAATCACATGTTAATCAGTATAATTACAACTATTATATAATTAAAAAATCAGCAATCGAATTTTCAGGGGGAAAAAGGCGGCTAAGTGTATTTAAATTACCCTTTAATCATTTTATAAAAACAGGCAATTTACACGGTAAGATCATGTAACATTTAGCAATGGGGAATCATTTTATTTTCTCGCGGCGTTCCTTATTTGTAGAATATTTTAAAAACGGCATCACTTACAAGCGCCTTATCTGTATTGCAAGTTTTATGGCGAAAGAATATAGTTGATTTTCGTCGGGTCAATTTATCCGGCCGCTAAAAGAGTGGCCGATAGATAAACCTGCATCCATTTGAAAAACGTTTTACGCGATTGGTATTATTGATTACTCCACGCTTCTATTTTTCGTCAAAAAATAGGCTTGCTTTTTTAGGAATTTTTATCTCATATTTAAAAAACGGATATTGTATCAAATACTAAAACTTAAACATCATGCGTATAAAAACAACAGTCATTATCATCATTGCAATTCTTCTCACTATCGTATTGATGCAAAATACCGGCCCCGTAACTTTTAAATTTTTGTGGGCAACATTTATGCTTTCAAAATTGGTGATGCTTTCAATTGTGGCTGTTATTGCTTTTGTACTTGGTGTACTGGCCGGACGGCCAAATAAGGTACAACGGCTAAGTGATGATTTTGGTGAACGTGGCTTTGAAGGTAGAAACCCCAATACACTAAGTGACGAAGACCGGGATTACCTCAATTAGAAAAACAGTTGCTATATCAGATATAATGCGGAGCCTTGATTTCGAATTTAGGCGCATAAATTTCGAATCAATTTTCCAAAGAAAATCTAAAACTGAACATCCGAAATTAAAGTTTATAAAACACCTGGTTCTCTTTTTCAAGCTGGCTCAAGTCAGGCGTTTTATCAAATATACCAAACACCGATGCTCCACTCCCGCTCATGCTGGCGTAAACTGCACCAGCCTCATAAAGCGCCGCCTTTACTCCCCGTATCTCCGGATGATTTTTAAAAATCGACACCTCAAAATCATTTTTGATATTACTCTTCCACTCTTTAATTGGGAGTTCAATTAATTCCATTAATGAATGCTTCACTTCGGCAGGTTTAACACCGCCATATGCTTCGGCTGTTGAAACGTGCACCGGGGGCATCACAAGCACAATTTGGTAGGCAGACAGATCCAGTTTCACAGGTTCAAATTCATCTCCCTTATCAAAGGCAAATACTGGTTTATTCTTAATAAAGAAAGCGCAATCAGCTCCCAGCTTTCTGGCATAATTCATCATTGCATCATCAGATAAACCCAAATCAAATTTCTGATTCATCAACCGGATAAAAAAACCGGCATCGGCAGAGCCTCCTCCAAGCCCCGCTCCTATGGGAATATGTTTATGTAAATGAATCTTTATCGCCGGCAAATCAAAATCTTTTTTTAGCAAATGATAACCCTTTATACAAAGGTTGTCTTCTACCTTGCCCGGTATTTCCAGACCAGACGGTTCGAAACTCAACTCATCAGCCTCGATTACTTCCAGCACATCATTTATCTTTATGGGGTAAAAAACTGTTTCAAGGTTATGATATCCGTCAGACCGGCGATTAATTACGTTTAGGCCAATATTAATTTTTGCGTTTGGAAATAGGAGCATTTGTTAAATTTAGTTGACTGAGTTGATTATGTGAATGGTTGAGTAAGTTAAACTGATATCACCCCTGCCTAATGTTGCATTTTCACAAACAGTATTCTTGTCACAAAGTTATTATGTTCTTTGTGATTCAGAATGATTAACAACCTGCTATTTTTGCACATCTTTAGGATACCCGGCCCGGATTATTTTTATTTGTATTTATTTTGCTGATTGGGCTGGCAAAAAATAACGGTTGCCGTAATTGGCTAACCAGACGCAGCTCAATTCAATTAACTCCCCAAAAATGAAACAATATCTCGACCTGATGAGCCATGTGATGGAAGCCGGCGCTCAAAAACACGACCGCACCGGTACGGGCACGCTAAGTGTGTTTGGCTACCAGATGCGATTTAACCTTCAGGATGGCTTCCCGATGGTGACTACCAAAAAACTTCACCTCAAATCAATTATACATGAGTTGATATGGTTTTTAAGTGGCGATACCAATATCAAATATTTAAAGGACAATGGCGTACGCATTTGGGACGAATGGGCAGATGCAGAAGGAAACCTGGGCCCTGTATATGGTTATCAATGGCGTTCGTGGCCAAAACCGGATGGGGGCCATATTGATCAAATAACGCAGGCTGTAAATCAAATCAAAAACAATCCCGATTCGCGTAGGATGATTGTTTCGGCCTGGAACGTTGCAGATGTTAATCAGATGGCACTTCCACCCTGCCATAGTTTGTTCCAATTTTATGTTGAACCGGCAAATGCCGCAAAAGGCGAAACTAAAGGAAAACTATCCTGCCAGCTTTATCAGCGCAGTGCTGATATATTTTTAGGTGTGCCATTCAATATTGCATCATACGCTTTGCTTACCATGATGATGGCCCAGGTATGTGATCTGGATTATGGCGACTTTATACACACTTTTGGTGATGCGCATATTTACAACAATCACCTGGATCAGGCAAGGCTTCAGTTGAGTCGCGAGCCGCGTCCATTGCCAACCATGAAAATCAATCCAGAGGTAAAAGATATTTTTCAGTTTAAATTCGAAGATTTCACTTTAGAAAACTACGATCCGTGGCCGCATATTAAAGCCGAAGTTGCGGTATAGAATTATCATTAGGTCATTGATTCATTAGGTCATTTTGGCTTTTCGTTAAAAATGTGTAATTATGGAAACCTAAACATATTACACCATGAGTAACCGGATTGAAGATATTGAAGTTCATAATTTATCAGAAGCTTTTGCAGACGAAATTTGGGCTATAGCAACAGCATGGGATTATTTCGCAAAAGACACTTTAGGAAAACAAATAGTGCGTTCCGCTGATTCTATTGGTGCAAACATTGCTGAAGGCTTTGGCCGGTTTCATTATAAAGAAAACAAAAACTTCTGCTACTTTAGCAGAGGTTCAATAATTGAAACAAAAGGTTGGCTTAGAAAAGCCAAAACACGAGGTTTAATATGTGATGACGTTTTTCAATCTCTAATGCAACAATTAGAAACCATCCATCTAAAATTAAATATTTATATAAAATTCATTGGCAATGGACCAAATTCTGCAAAATAGCTATTGGACATACAACAATGACTAAATGACCCGATGACAAAATGATTGTATCAATAGTAGTAGCCATTTCAGAAAACCACGTAATTGGTAAAGACAATAAATTACTTTGGTATTTACCAAATGATTTAAAGCATTTTAAAAATATTACAACGGGCCATACTGTAATAATGGGCCGTAAAACTTACGAGTCGGTTGGTAAACCCTTACCGAAACGCCGCAATATTATTATTACACGTCAGGATATAACCATTGAAGGTTGCGAGGTTGTGGACTCGATAGAAGCTGCTTTAGCATTGTGTGCAGACGAAGAAGAGGTATTTATAGTAGGCGGCGCCCAGATCTATAAACAATCGCTGCATTTAACTGATACGATATATCTTACTATAGTACATAAAGAATTTGAAGGCGATAGCTTTTTCCCTCAAATTGCCGAAAACGAATGGAAAGAAATTTATCGTGAAGATTATCAGTCCGATGAAAAAAATTCTTTGCCGTATTCGTTCATTACATATGAAAGATTAAGATAGAATTCCAATTCAACGCGCTTTTTTAAATTCCGATCACTTTTCATCAATTTTACAAACCATTCATTATCAATTAAAAACAAATAAGACCACTAACTACTAATCATAAATCCGGCCTATATTCATTTTGTTTTAATTAAAAATTTCGTGGTTAGGAAATTTTATTAGATTTGCCGTCTTATTTAAAATGCTTATAAACTAATTAATTACATATTTTAAATTCAAATGCAAGGTAAAGGGGTTGTTAAATTTTTCGCCATAGTGCTGGCAATCGTATGCTTATACCAGCTTTCATTCACGTGGGTAGCTCACAAAGTTGAAAATGATGCTAAGGTGTACGCTAAAGGTGATACGACGAAAGTAAAGGCTTATCTGGATTCTGTTTCAACACAACCGGTGTATCCGTTATTTAAACACGATTATCAATACGTTAAACAAAGAGAGCTGGCTTTAGGGTTGGATCTTGAAGGTGGTATGAGCGTTACCATGCAGATATCGTTGAACGAACTGGTAAAAAAGCTTTCAAATAACAATGTTGATCCGGTATTTAACCAGGCGCTTGCTGCAGCAACCACCGATGCCATCACCAACCAGACAGATTATATTACGCTATTCGTTAACGAATATGAGAAACTTAATCCGAACGGAAAGTTGGCTGCTATCTTCTCAACAAAAGATAACCAGGACCATTTGAAGTTTAATGCAACAAATGCCGAAGTTGAATCATACCTGAAAGACCAGGCAAGTGTAGCTGTTCAACAATCATACACTATTCTTAATACCCGTATCGACCAATTTGGTGTGGCCAATGCTAACATCCAATTACAAAAAGGAACCGATCGTGTTTTAATTGAGTTACCAGGTGTTAAAGAACCAGATCGCGTTCGTAAACTTTTATCAGGAACTGCCAAATTGGAGTTTTACAAAACTTATGATAACAGCCAGGTTTACCAACTGCTTACTAATATCAATGGTTTAATTGCTGCAAAAATTAAAGCTGCAAAAAAAGATACTACAAAAGCTGCAACCAAAACTGCTGCTGCAACTACCGATTCAGCAAAAGCACAGGGTGCATTAGCCTTGTTGAATAAAGTTCAAAAAAATGCGGCAAAAGATACCGGCGCATCTGCTTTAGGTAATAAATCACAGTTTGCCGATCAATATCCTTTGTTTAATGTTTTGAAGCCAATGGTATTCCAGGGAGCAAATGGACAGGGTGAATTAGGCCGCGGTCCAATTGTTGGCCATGCAGATGTAAAAGACACTGCAAAAGTTAACGCTTATCTGCGCAGCCCTGAAATAAGCGCGGTTATACCATCAAGCATGAAATTCCTTTGGTCAGTAAAACCGGTTGATAAAACAAAATCATTCGAATTATATGCTATCAAATTATCCGGTGCTCAAAACGGACCGGTGCTTGCTGGCGATGTAATTACCGATGCCCATAATGACATTGACCAAAAAGGAAGCCCCGAGGTTGTAATGATTATGAACTCGGATGGTGCTCAAAAATGGAGTGCTATTACCGCCGAAGCAGCAGCTGATGTAAATAGTAAACAATCAATAGCTATTGTTTTAGACGACAACGTTTATTCAGCTCCTACAGTTCAAAATGAAATATCAGGAGGTGTGTCATCTATATCAGGTAATTTTACTACAGATGAAGCGAAAGATTTAGCCAACGTTTTAAAGGCTGGTCGTTTACCTGCTCCGGCACATATAGTTGCTGAAGCTGTGGTAGGCCCGTCATTAGGACAGGAAGCTATAAGCGCAGGTTTATTGTCAAGCCTTGTGGGTTTATTGGTGGTGCTTGTGTTCATGATCGCTTATTACAACCGTGCGGGTACAGTTGCCGTTGTTGCGGTTATTGTAAATATATTCTTCCTGATGGGCGTATTAACCAGCCTTGGTGCTGTATTAACTATGCCGGGTGTTGCGGGTATAGTACTTACCTTAGGTATATCGGTTGATGCTAACGTATTAATTTATGAACGTGTACGTGAAGAATTAGCCCTCGGCAAATCTCTTCGCATCGCAATTTCCGATGGCTTTAAACATGCGCTATCGTCAATCCTCGATTCAAACATCAGTACCTTCTTAACCGGTTTAATACTTTACGTTTTTGGGACAGGGCCAATACAAGGCTTTGCGATCACTTTAATGATCGGTATCTTAACTTCACTGTTCTGTTCATTGTTAATTTCAAGATTGATTTTTGAATACATGCTTGAAAAAGGCTGGGACATCAAATTCTCAAACCCTTGGAGTTCACATACGTTTAAAAACGCAAACTATCCATTCGTAAAAAAACGTTTCATATTTTATATATTCTCTGGTACATTTATCACACTGGGTCTGATATCAATGGCAACCCGTGGTTTCAACTATGGTGTTGACTTTGTTGGCGGTCACAACTATGTGGTTAAGTTTAACAGCCCTAATATTTCAACTGAAGATGTTCGTAAAATAGTTGACAAAGGTTTGGGTGAAGGTAATGAGGTTAAAACTTTCGGTACCGACAGGATCAGTATTACTACTAAATATCTGATTAATAGTACAGCGCCTAATACCGATCAAAAAGTAAAAGACGCTTTAATAAAAGCACTTGGCACCACGCCGCAAACTACTATTACCAGCGCTAATATAGCAAGTCAGCAAAAAGTTGACCCTACTATAGCAAACGGCCTCAAAAAATCAGCGGCATTAACGGTAATTTTTGCAATTATTATCATCTCTGCTTATATCCTGATCCGTTTCCGTAAATGGCAGTTCAGTTTGGGTGCGATGGTTGCAACCGCACACGATGCTTTAATGGTACTTTCATTCTTCTCTATTTTTAAGGATGTGTTGCCATTCTCGCTAGATATTGATCAGTCGTTTATTGCGGCGATATTAACAGTTATAGGTTACTCAATTAACGATACCGTGGTAGTGTTCGACCGTATCCGCGAGTTCCTCAACTTGCATCATGCAAAAACTGATGATCCAAAAACAGTAATTAACGATGCCATCAATAATACACTAAGCCGTACCATTATTACCGCGTTAACCGTATTACTGATATTATTGGTATTGTTTATTTTCGGTGGCGATGTTATCCGCGGATTCTCGTTCGCATTATTGATTGGTGTATGTTTCGGAACATACTCATCAATCTGCGTGGCAACGCCGGTAATCATCGACTTTGGGAAAAAAGATTTAAAATAAGCTTAAAGCAATTTAATCAAAGGCCCCAAACAACATTTGGGGCCTTTTTTGTTTAACATCATAGGGAATTAATTTAAAACGGCATATTATTTTTAGTTTAAAATCATCATGAATACTATAGATAAAACAAAATTTCCACGGGTACTTATTGTAGGCGGCGGATTTGGTGGCCTGCAGGTTGCAAGAAAACTGGCTGATAAGCCTGTTGACGTTTTAATGATCGATAAGCATAATTATCATACTTTTCAGCCATTATTATACCAGGTTGCTACCGGAAGTCTCGAACCTGATTCTATAGCTTTTTCATTGCGGAAAAACTTTTCCAAACAAAAGAACTTCAGGTTCAGAATTGCGGAATTGACAAAGGTAAATGCAGAAAAAAATACTATTGATACAACCATAGGCGAAATTGCCTATGATTACCTGGTGCTGGCCACAGGGTCAACAACTAATTTTTTTGGTAACAAGGACATCGAAACCTTTGCAATGCCAATGAAGTCTATTCCCGAGGCACTTAATCTTCGTTCTCTTATTCTGCAAAACATAGAAGAAGCGGTGTTACTAACGGGCAAAGAAGAGCGCGAACCTTATTTAAACTTTGTACTGGTTGGCGCCGGCCCCACAGGGGTTGAGCTTTCCGGCGCTTTGGCAGAATTGAGGAATCATATTTTAACCGATGATTATCCCGAATTGAGTAAAGAACACATGCGCGTTATCCTTGTTGATTTTATGCCAAGAGTGTTAGGCACCATGTCTGAGCAAGCTTCAAAAGGGTCACACGATTTTTTGACCGCTATGGGAGTTGAAGTAATGGTAAACGTTAAGGTGGATAGTTATGATGGTAACGAGATTAAATTTGAAGATGGCCGTATTATCCGCACTAAAAATGTCATATGGTCTGCAGGTGTAATGGGTGCAGTACCCGATGGCATTTCAAAAGATATTATTCAAAGAGGTAACAGAATAAAAACGGACAGCATTTGCCGTATAGACGGCTCCGCTAATATTTTTGCTATTGGTGATGTTGCAGCTATGATTACAGATGAAACCCCAAAGGGACATCCGGGTGTGGCCCAGGTTGCCATACAAATGGGAAATCACGTTGCCAAGACCATCTTAAAGTTAATAAATGGCGAACCCACAGCGCCTTTTAAATACTTTGATAAGGGTTCATTAGCCACAGTTGGCAGAAATAAGGCTGTGGCCGATTTGGGTAAGCTAAAATTCCAGGGCTTTTTTGCCTGGATCATCTGGATGTTTGTTCACCTTATTTCGCTTTTAGGTTTCAGAAATAAAATAATTGTTTTTATTAACTGGACCATGAGTTATCTTACCTACAATGGCGGAGCGCGTTTAATTATCAGGCGATTCGATAATAAAGCTCCGGAGCAGGAAGAAGAACACCTGGCAAAAAACGATAGATAATATAGTTTATATTATCTAATTTGCAGATAGTTAATACCCTTATATCATGAAAAAAACTAAAGCTATTAAACTGGTACTGATAACCGGTTTAATTGGAGCCGGGCACACATCTTTCGGCAATATGCCAAAATTGGCAGAAACAAAAAAAGCGGGTAGTGCAATCACACTCAAAAAAGGTTATTATTTCATTAATGATTCCTTAAGGGCCCATTCGGGTTCTTCTTCTTTTGTAGCACATAATACGGTATCCCGTAGTGGCTGGGGATCGTCTGGTCATTCGCAAAGCTCTTCATCCTGATACTTCTTAAATCAACATCTCTATAGGTGGTATATTTATCAATAACCGTATCACCAACCGTAACAAAATAGGTATTTTGGCATCTTAAATTAAACCTGTTACAAATGAAATTTTTTCTACTGCCCGCTGTTACTATCGTTTTGTTGCTAACAGCCTGCGATGATCATAGTGATAAAGTAACGACCGTTAACAAAAATGGCGGCATCGAAGTATCATTAAGCACTGCTCATTTGAATACTGCAAAAGATTTGCTCACCACTCATTATACTGTTTGGGATAAGGGAATCAAAGTCAAGGAATTTGATAAAAGAGATACCATACCTGCATTAGGGATGGCCACCACTGAAGGCGAAGATGACAATGGCAACAACCAGGATATAACCGTGAAAAAGGATTATGAATTTTATGTTACCGTAAAATAATCCACTGCCATGAAAAAATCAAAAGCAATATCACTTGTCCTGGTAACAGGATTATTGGGTTGTAACAGTCATCCGCAGCAAACCAGGTTATACCTGCGTACTGATACCTTGGAAAATTATACTTCTACTACACCGGGCTATCATGGGTATTACGCATTCAGGCCAATCGGCATTTATTATTCTTTTGCTGGTTATATACGTGAGGGATATTCAAGCTCCGAAGTACATACAAGCCAGACAAGCATAACCCGCGGAGGATTTGGCGAATCGGGAGGTTTTCATGTCTCTACATCATCCTGATTATGGAAAGAATTACTACAGAACCACGCAATAACTGGCAACAGGCTGTTGAAGCGTTAGGCTTTGGGTTTCATACTGCCGATGTCGCCTATTGGGATGAATCTGCTTATTATAAGTTTTCATTGCAGGAGATTACAAAACTGGAAACAGCGACGGCTGAATTATGGGGTATGTGTCTACAGGCTGTGCAATATGTAATTGATCATAACCTTTTTGATCAGTTTAAGATTCCGCAATTTATAATACCGCATATAATAGATTCATGGGACAACGACGCCCCAGCCATTTACGGGCGATTTGACCTTTGTTACGATGGGATTGGCGAACCAAAACTATTGGAATTTAACGCCGACACACCAACTTCATTATTTGAGGCTTCCATTGTTCAGTGGTTTTGGCTAAAGGACTTTGACGAGCCCAAAGATCAGTTTAATTCCCTCCACGAAAAACTGATAGCATACTGGAAGTACCTGATAGATTATTTATACGATGATACCCTTTACTTTACTTGTGTTAAAGACGTATTGGAAGATTTTACAACCACAGCTTATCTACAGGACTGCGCCATGCAGGCAGGTATAACAACAGAATTTATTTATATTGAAGATATTGGTTGGGATAACGACAACTACTTTTTTGTCGATTTAAATAACAAACCTATAAAAAACATTTTCAAGTTATATCCATACGAGTGGATGGTTAATGAGTCATTTGGGCAAAACCTGGTTATCGATAAATTAAAAGCCATATGGATTGAACCATCGTGGAAAATGATATTAAGCAACAAGGCCATTTTGCCTGTTTTATGGCAGTTGTTTCCGTATCATAAAAATTTGCTGCCTGCTTATTTAACCAGAGGCAATCTAAAAGACTACGTTAAAAAACCACTCTTATCGCGCGAAGGGGCAAACATCACCATAGTGGAAAATGAAAAACTGTTAGCCAACTCAGAAGGAGAGTACGGCGAAGAAGGCTTTATTTTTCAGGAATTAAAAAAACTGCCCAATTTTAACGGCAACTTTCCGGTTATTGGTAGCTGGGTTGTTGGCCAGCAACCGGCGGGCATTGGTATAAGGGAGTCAAATGGCTTAATTACCGACAATTTGAGTAGATTTATACCGCATTTGATTTTACCATGATACCATCACCTATAAAATTGACTGAGTGTCCGCGTGATGCCATGCAGGGCATTCATCAATTTATTCCTACTGAACTAAAGGCAGCCTATATAAATTTGTTATTACAGGTAGGTTTTGATACTATTGATTTTGGGAGCTTTGTATCTGCTAAAGCCATCCCTCAGATGCAGGATACGGTTGCCGTTTTAAAAAAGCTGGATCTTAGTAATTCCAAATCAAAACTATTAGCCATTATCGCCAACTATCGTGGTGCCGAAGAAGCTACGGAGCACGAGGAGATAACTTACCTGGGCTTTCCGTTTTCCATATCTGAAACTTTTCAGCAAAGAAACGCCAATTCAGATATCGCTAAAGCCTTTAATACGGTTAAAGATATTTATGAATTATGCGAGCAAAAGCATAAAACTTTAAGGGTTTATTTATCAATGGGTTTTGGAAATCCTTACGGTGATGAATGGAATACCGATATCCTGTTAAACTGGGCAGATAAACTTATTGCAACCGGTATTAAGGATATTTACGTAGCCGATACCGTTGGTGCAGCTACCCCGCAACAAATAACCAGGGTAATGGAAAAATTGTATGAGTTTAAGAACAATCCATTTGGTCTTCATTTACATTCCACCCCGCATCAATGGCAGGAAAAAATTGAAGCAGCTTATAAAATTGGTTGTCGCTGGTTTGATACTACACTGAAAGGCTACGGAGGCTGCCCTATGGCCGCAGACGTGCTTACCGGCAATATTGCTACTGAAAAGCTTATCAGCTACCTGCAATCGCGAAACGAGCCTATAACGCTTAATTTTGGCAAATTACAGGAGGCCATTAATTACACGAACAATGTATTCGTGTAAATTTTATCTCCTTACCATTTTATAATGCCTGATGCCGGCTTCTTCAAACTCTGGCCCCACTTTTTCGAAATTAAATTTTTCATACAAAGGAACGGCCTGTATTTGTGCATGCATGTAAACATAATCAGCATCGGTAGGTAAATCAGCCAATACGGAGCGCACCAACTCCTGCCCTACGCCCATACCGCGAAACTTCTTCAACACAGCAAAACGTTCAAGCTTGTAACCCTTATCGGTTTTGCGCCAGCGGCAGGCCCCGGCTGGTTCGCCATCTACTGTCGCTAAAAAATGATTCGATTCATCTTCAAACTCCCATTCCAGTTCAGGTGGGCAGTCTTGTTCAACAACAAATACCTCACGCCTGATGGCGAAAACTTTTTCAAGCGTATTACTGTCAGTGATTTTGTTTACTTGTACGGTTGCGGGCATTTTTATACGAATTTCTTTGTCTGAAGCTGATTACCTTGCTTTGATTATTTTCCTCGGCGGCATCAATTGAATGCGTACAGGTAAGGTCATCTTCTTTGGCAGCTAATTTAGACAATTGTACATAAAATTTATGCAATTGATCCAATTCCAGTTCCGTTAAGTCTTCAATATTTACCATGCGATTACTGGTTCCCTGATGAGAGGCAATAATTTCATTCAGCTTCAGGTGGATTGCCTTTGAATCTTTATTTTGAGATTTCTGGATCAGGAAAACCATTAAAAAGGTAATGATAGTAGTTCCGGTATTAATTATCAACTGCCAGGTGTCTGAATATTTAAATACCGGGCCGGTAATTCCCCAAATTATGATAACAGCAATTGCTATAATAAATGCAGATGAGCTGCCCGTTGCGTTGGTGGCCCAGTTAGCAAATTGCTCAAATAAGTTTTTTTTCTTAGCCATCAGTGTATGTTTTACTCATACACAACTAAAAAAAAGCGCCAATGTTTATCACATTAGCGCTTTTGTATTTTGATTACAATGCTGATTGATAAAATAGAGTTAACTAAGTCAGTTATCCAACCAAATTAACTATTCAACTTAATCAACCCAATCAACTAATACTATAACTTATTATAAACATCAAGGCAATTTAAATCAGCAAACGCTTCTTTTAACCTTTTAACAAATTGTTCTTCACCCTTGCGTAACCATACGCGCGGATCATAATATTTTTTGTTTGGAGAATCTTCACCTTCAGGGTTACCGATTTGACTTTGCAGATATCCTTCTTTTGATTGGTAGTAATCTTTAATGCCTTCCCAAAATGCCCATTGCATATCAGTATCAATATTCATTTTGATAGCACCATAAGAAATAGCTTCTCTTATTTCTGCCTGAGTTGAGCCTGATCCACCGTGGAATACAAAGTTGATAGGTTTTTCAGCCGTTAGATTAAAATGTTTCTTTAAATACTCTTGTGAGTTATGCAATATAACCGGTTGTAACTTAACATTACCTGGTTTGTAAACACCGTGTACATTACCAAAAGCGGCAGCTACCGTAAAACGGTGACTTACTTTTGAAAGTTCTTCGTATGAATAAGCTACATCTTCGGGTTGGGTATATAAACGTGAGCTGTCAACATCAGAGTTGTCAACACCGTCTTCTTCACCACCTGTTACACCTAATTCAATCTCCAGTGTCATACCCATTTTAGCCATGCGGACTAAGTATTTAGCAGATACTTCAATATTTTCGTGTAATGGCTCTTCAGAAAGATCAAGCATATGCGACGAAAACAGAGGTTTGCCGGTTTCCGCAAAGAATTTTTCGCCGTGATCTAATAAACCATCAATCCATGGCAAAAATTTCATGGCAGCATGGTCTGTATGCAATATAACAGATATACCGTAGTGCTCAGCCAGCAAATGAACATGTTTTGCAGCAGAAACAGCACCTAAAATACAAGCCTGCAGTTTAGAGTTATCTAACGATTTACCTGCATAAAACTGGGCGCCACCGTTTGATAATTGAATAATTACCGGTGAGTTTACCGCTTTTGCAGTTTCCATAACAGCGTTAATGGTATTTGTACCTGTTACGTTTACAGCCGGTAAAGCAAACTGGTGCTTTTTAGCGGCTTCAAATAGCTCCTGCACCTGATCGCCGTGCAGAACGCCTCTATAATTTCTTAAATCCATTTGACCTTTAATTGGGGCTCGAAGTTATAAAATTTCCCGGTTTTGATTATAAATTATCTGATTTATAAGCCATAAAAAACAGAATATTGTCAAATTTTTAGATTTTTTTTGATAAAAGCTTTCAAATTATCTTTATGTTAAAAACGGCTACAAAAACGTTCTTATAATTTCAATTTTCACAATAAATAAATTTTCACACATCCGTGCTACTTAAACCTAAAAGGGTATTATCTCATATCTAAATCTAAAATCTTATATCTAAAATAATTTTTCGTTTCTTTGTAGTCAATTGAAAGAGCTAGATATAGATATGGCATGGTTTAAACGGGAAACTAAAGGGATAATTACGACCACCGAGGAAAAGAAAGAGACGCCTGACGGCATCTGGAATAAATGTCCTGAATGTAAAAAACCCCTTCATTATTCTGAGCAGGTTGAAAATCAATATGTTTGTCATTATTGTGGTTACCATCTGCGTATAGGTTCAAAAGAATATTTTTCTATACTTTTTGACAATAACGAGTTTACAGAGCTATTTGCCAATTTCCGTTCAGGAGATCCGCTGCATTTTGAAGATTCAAAAAAATATACCGACAGGCTAAAGGAAACCATGGCTAAAACCGGCTTAAAGGATGCTATCCGGTCAGGTTTCGGTAAAATGGGTGGCCAGCCTATAGTTATTGCCTGTATGGACTTTAACTTTATTGGCGGTTCAATGGGTTCAGTTGTTGGCGAAAAGATAGCCCGTTCCATTGATTATAGCATCGAGCATAAAGTTCCATTCCTGATGATTTCTAAATCAGGTGGTGCGCGTATGATGGAAGCAGCGTTTTCGTTGATGCAAATGGCTAAAACATCAGCCAAACTGGCATTATTGTCGCAGGCCAAAATTCCTTACATCTCATTGCTTACTGATCCAACAACCGGTGGTGTAACTGCATCATATGCTATGCTGGGCGATATTAATATTGCTGAGCCGGGTTCATTAATTGGTTTTGCGGGACCGCGCGTTATAAAGGAAACGATTAAGAAAGATTTACCTAAAGGCTTTCAGACTGCCGAATTTGTTCAGGAACACGGTTTCCTTGACTTTATAGTAGACCGCAGACAGATGAAGGAACAATTGTCTTCGTTTTTAAAGATGATGGATAACTAGTCTGATCAAAAAATAATTTAATAAATAAGGCTATCCATCGGGATAGCCTTATTTATTGAGGGCTATTTATAAACTCCGGCATTTTGGCTGGTATCTCCATCTGCGTCTTTGCTCATTTTATTCCAGTTGGGGCCGCCGTGCTTTTCATTTTTTTTGCCCATATATTTTCTGGAATCCGCATCACCTGCCCTGTTTATCTCAACTGCGCTATCATTTTCTACGTTTGAAAAAGGCTTTGTGGCGTCATTCTTATCTTGTTGAATCTTTTTATCAAGATGCTTATTGGTTGTTTCCATGATTTATGCAATTATTTGATTAATAAATAACAAAGGCTATCAGTATCTGATAACCCTCGTTATGTGATACTCTTATTTAAAGAGTTAAATTTTAATTATAAACTTTCTGTGCCAGGCTCATGCCCCACCATTCTACCGGTAGTACGTCCATGGTTACTTGGTTTGAAATCTGTTTCTGCATTACCAACTGAAGGAAACTCATGCTGGTTAGGGGGCGTAACATCAATCTGTTCACTATAAGATGCATCGTTGCCTCCCTGTTGCTGCTCCTGCTCTCTTTCGTGATGATAACCAGATCCTTCTTGTTCCGACTTTCTCTTCTCAGGAATTTCATCAGGACGATTATGTTCCGGGCGTTCCTGCCTTTTTGCAGGCTTTTGATTATTAGACTTCATAGGTTTCTTATTAATTTATAATTAAATAAACCTATAATGATTGTATTTGGTTTTAACTATTTAAATAAATATTTAATTAAACAATCACTGCATTACAAAAATGGCGCGCCAAATATGACACGCCATTATTTAAAAATCTTAAATTAATTTACCTTATCAGGCATTAACCAGGCAAAGTTCACGCACTTTGGCCACCGTAAAATCAATTTCCTCTTTAGTAGTATATTTTGAAAAAGAAAATCTAACCGAAGGCCGGGTTGTACTTGCCCCAATAGCGGTTAGCACATGCGAACCAATATCAGAACCCGAACTGCATGCACTGCCTCCCGAAGCCGAAATTCCTGCAATATCCAGGCTAAATAAAAGCATATCAGCCATCTCCATTTCCGGAAACTGAACATTTAATACCGTATACAAACTTTTATCTTCATCTGTTTCACCGTTAAAACCAATGCCCGGAATACTCTCTATCAACTGCGACTTCATATAACTTTTTAAGCCCTGAATATGTCGTTGATGCTGCTCCATTTCGGCGTAAGCTATTTCCAAAGCTTTGGCAAGGCCAACAATACCATAAATATTTTCAGTACCACCACGCATATTGCGCTCCTGTGCACCTCCATAAATAAATGGCTTTATTTTTATACGATGGTTAATATGCAAAAAGCCCACACCCTTGGGTCCGTGTAATTTATGAGCCGAACAAACTAAAAAATGAGCTTTTAGCTTGCTTAAATCATGCCTGTAGTGCCCCATGGTTTGCACCGTATCGCAATGGAAAATAGCATCGTAAGTTTCGCAAAGGTCACCTATACGTTCCATATCTGATAAGGTACCAATTTCATTATTGGCGTGCATTATAGATACAAAACTACGCTCATTTTCCTTCAGTAAAGTTTCAAGGTGATCATAATCGATATTTCCTTTAGCATCAACATTAACAAAACTTAGCCTGATGATGCCTGCTTTTTCAAGTGCTTCGAGCGTGTGAATTACAGCATGGTGTTCAATACGGCTGGTAATGGCATGTTTTATGTGATGGTCAATAATTCCGCATCTTATAGCGGTATTGTCAGCCTCTGTTCCGCTTGATGTAAAAAAAATCTCAGCCGGTGAGGTTCCAAGAAGATTCGCAATTGTTTTTCTTGATTTTTCAATCAATGTACGGGCCTCACGGCCATGAGCATGAATGGACGACGGATTACCATAAGTGGTTTCCATTACCTTATACATCTCTTTCATTACCTCCGGGTCAAGGGGGGTTGTAGCAGCATTATCTAAATAAACACGCATTTTTTATTAATTATATTAAGTCCGAATATTCTCAAGACTTATTTTATTGAGTACTTTAATTTGAGAGTAAATTACAATCCCGCAGATTTAGTCTTTTTGACTTTACTATTTTCCGGTCTTTCTGACGCTAATAATCAGTTCTCTAATTGTAAAATTTCCTTTATATCGGCAATTATTTTATTTGCCAGGTTATTAGCAACCGTTTCCGAATTACCTTCCGAGTAAATCCGAATAATGGGCTCAGTATTTGACCTGCGCAAATGTACCCATTCTTTGTCAAATTCTATTTTTAAGCCATCAATAGTGGTATGAGGTTGATTCTTATATTTTTCCTCTACCTTAAGCAAAAGGGCATCAATATCCATTTCAGGTGTCAGAGTTATTTTATTTTTAGAGATAAAATAACCCGGATACGAGCTTCGCAATATAGAAACAGCCTTACCGAATTTGGCCAAATGTGTTAAAAATAAAGCGATACCTACCAGCGCATCTCTGCCGTAATGCAGTTCAGGATAAATTACTCCGCCGTTGCCTTCACCGCCAATAACCGCATTAACGGCCTTCATTTTGTTTACCACATTCACCTCCCCTACCGCGGCAGCATGATATTCTCCACCAGCTTGTTCAGTAACATCACGCAGTGCACGTGTTGATGAAAGGTTTGATACTGTATTGCCTTTTTTATTTTTCAGCACATAGTCGGCAACGGCCACCAATGTATATTCTTCGCCAAACATATTACCGTCTTCACAAACAAAACAAAGCCTGTCAACGTCAGGATCAACGGCTATACCCAGGTCGGCTCTTTTTGATAAAACTTCTTTTGAAAGTGCCGTCAGGTTTTCAGGCAGTGGTTCAGGATTGTGCGGAAAGTTTCCATCTGGCTCACAATACAATTCATAAACCGTTTTAACACCCAAACTTCTTAATAGCGCCGGAACAAATATGCCGCCGGTTGAATTAACACAGTCTATAACTACTTTAAAGCCTGCTTTGGTAATGGCATCAACATCAACTAAAGGCAATGCCAATATTTGATCAATATGTTCCTGTAAATAGTTATTGTCACTATAAACCTTGCCCAGGTCATTTACATCGGCATATTTAAAGCTGCTGCTTTCTGCAATTTCAAGTACTTCCTTACCATCAGCATCGCTTATAAATTCGCCATCAGCATTTAATAATTTAAGCGCGTTCCATTGTTTGGGATTGTGGCTGGCGGTGAGGATTATTCCACCTGCGGCTTTTTCTGCCGGAACCGCTATTTCAACAGTTGGTGTAGTTGATAAGCCAAGGTCTATAACATCAATACCCAGCCCTTGTAACGTTCCGGTTACCAGGTTATTAACCATATTGCCCGAAATACGTGCATCGCGCCCCAGAACAATTTTCTTGATACCTGTTTTATTTACAGCCCATGTACCATACGCTGAAGTAAATTTTACAATATCTAACGGGGTTAGCCCTTCGCCCACTGTACCGCCAATAGTACCCCTAATTCCCGAAATTGATTTTATTAATGTCAAGGTGCAAAAATTTATAGCGCAAAAATAAAAATATTTAACCGAAGCTTCCTATAAATCGCATTGTTTTACTCACTCATTTTATTGGCTATATTTGACAACGCTTTTAATTTTGGCGCATTAACATTTATCTGCATAAAAACAATGCCAGACCAACTTTTACAACTCGACCGGCATTTATTTTATTTTGTTAATCATACGCTTACCAATCCTTTTTTTGATTTGGTAATGCCTTATTTACGTAATCCCAAGTTCTGGATTCCGCTTTACCTGTTCATTATTGTATTTTGTGTCTGGAAATTTAAAAAGCAGGCGATCATTATTATTATGCTTTTAGCGCTCTCAGCGGGCTTTGCAGACTTCACCAGTGCAAGTATCGTTAAGCCGTTAGTAAAGCGCCTGCGCCCCTGCCGTGACCCTATAACCGCTTTAACCGATATTAATCGTGTAAGCTGCGGTACAGGTTATAGTTTCCCGTCAACACACGCTACGGATCACTTTGCTATGGCATTTTTTATGATTCTGCTTTTTTATAAGAGATGGCGGTGGATATGGCTTTGGGCAATACTATGGGCGGGTACCATTAGCTTTGCTCAGGTTTATGTTGGGGTGCATTACCCTATTGATGTTACTTGTGGTGCTATTTACGGCGCGCTGGTTGGGTGGCTTTTTGCATTCATATTTAAAAATCTACAGCCTGACTTTGTTGTCTGAATTGTCTGAATCAGAATTTGCAGAATTTTTGAATTTTCAGAATGCTCCTTTAAATAAATCCGAAGTCGAAACGTCGAAATCCGAAATCTAACTATCCTCGTAGTTTATCAAGTAAATCACTTAATTGCCCGGCTTCTTCTTCGGTAAGATTTTTTTGAAGAACGTCTTTTGTTCTAAACTCAACATCCATTTTTTCGAGAATACCCAGCCCGATATCACTTATGCGTATGTCAACAGCCCGTCGGTCTTTATTATTGGTACAGCGTGATACCAACCCTTTTTGAACCAAACGATCAACAATGCGCGATGCATCAGACATTTTATCAACCATGCGCTCTTTTAATAAATTAATAGTAGCCGGTTTAGGGTATTGCCCTCTTAATATTCTTAACACATTAAACTGCTGCTGGGTAAGATTATGTTTTTCAAACTTGCAACGGAATGCATTACTTAACCAACCGTAAGTATAATTTACATTTATAACTGCCTTGTGGTAGTTATCTTCAAATTTACTGCTTTGTATTTCCTCGTCTATCCGCATTGTTATTAACACTTGTAGCAAATATCCTTATTTATTTTTTAACATCCTTATCCTCTTTGGGTTTTCCATAGTCCCAAGGGCAATGAAGGCATTTATTTTTACAACAATACCCTCGTTTTAAATGATATTCCTTTGTAAAAACAAAGTTGCCATCTTCATTTATGTAGTAGTCAATGTTCTCCTGCAGCATCAGTTTAATAGTTTTACAAAAATATCGTTGCCAAAATGTTGCTTCAAGTGCTGGCCGTTACCGTGTAAGGTCCATATTTGTTTGGGTTGAGTAATTTTTATAGTTTGTAGAATATCATTCCAGTCTACATGGTCTGAAATAAAAAGCGTGTCGCGGCTGTTCACCTGCAAATTCTTCCACCCCGATGCAAACAAACGGGTAACACCTGTTGCCCTGATGTAACTATCAAAGGTAAAGGGCGGAACAATATAAACAAACTCCTCCTGGTTTTTCATCGACTTACGACTATAAATCTGGCACTTACCCGGCGCATATCCCATTTTTTCGTAAATAGTATTAATGGGCATTATCCGGTGATGTATTAATAACTTTTTATGCGGTGCATAAGTATTAATCAGGTTAATTAACCGCTGACTTTTACCCAAACCATAAGCACCCAATAATATATTAGTCTTTATTTCATTGATTTTTTTTATCTCGTTAACCGGGTCGGGGTGCAAAACTGCCGGATCAGCAAAGGTGCTTTCCGTTATCAACACGTCTGTAGTTACCCATTCAATAGGTTCGCAGGTGGCATCTGGCTGTAATTTGTAATCGCCGGTATACAAATATTTCACACCTTCGTATTCCATCAATATCTGTGCAGAGCCAAGCATGTGCCCTGCCGGAATAAGCGATACAGTGACGTTGCCTATATTAAACGGAGTATTATATCCTAGTACGTTAAAAGTCTGCGCTGCATTTTTTCCATAACGTAATAACATAAACGATTTTGTGGCCTCCGTTAAATACACGGTACTATTGCCTGTTATGGCGTGGTCTGCATGTGCATGCGAAATAACGGCCCTGTTTACAGGTTGCTTTGGATCGATGTAAAAATCACCGTATTTACAGTAGAGTCCATTCGCGTTAAAAGAAACAAAATCGTTGATTATCATTATTTCATGGAGTCATTAATCAATTGGTCGTTGCCAGGCAGGTGAAGGTTATTAAAAAAGCGCCTTATTGACCTATTGATCCGCCTAAAGACCTAAAATGGCTGTCTAAATTTAAAATTTGCGGTATTACTAACTGGCTCTCATCATTTTTAATGATGTAATTGGCCATTTGCGATTTCTTTTCTTCGGAAAACTGATGTGCGTTTCTGCCCTCTACTTCTGCTCTTGATAATCCATCGCGCTTCATTACGCGGTCTATCCGCATTTCCAAAGGCGCCTGTACCATTATGCTATAATCACACATTTTGTACGAATCGCTCTCAAATAATAAAGCTGCCTCCTTTAAAATATAAGGTACGCCATCAAGTTGATTCAACCAAACATCAAACGCCCTGAAAGTAGCCGGATGAACCAGCGAATTTAATTTAGCAAGCTTTTCATCATCATTAAATACAATACCGGCAATATACTTCCGGTTTAAAGTACCGTCTTCAAAGTAGGATGATTTGCCGAAGGCGGATTTTAGTTCATCTACCAGGATAGCATCTTCCGTCATTACTCTTTTAGCAACATCGTCAGCATAAAAAACCGGGATACCCAGTACCCCGAACACCTTGCTTACAGTGGTTTTACCACTGCCCATATTACCGGTTATACCTATTTTGAGCATTATTTGCGTACAATAAAATCAATGTTGCAAGGTTCAACCTTTACCAGTTTGCAGTATACCGGTATTTTTGACACCACTACAGGCAATACTTTATAACCCTGGTTGCGCCACAAATCAAGATTGGCCGTTGCTTCAAAAAAATCCTCATCAGTTTCGGCATATCTGCTTAATGAAACCATAAAGGTAATCTTAACTTTTTGCGGAAATATCTTTACATCATCATAATTGTGATTATTGATTAAGCTAACCGGTATAAGCAATGTTTTTTCGGTAAACTCATCAACAGGAACATTTACCTGTACTGTTTTGGGGTAAATACTCATATTGCCTTCACGCACATGCTGCAGGCTTAATTCAGTAGTCAACGTTTCGCTGAGACTGTCTAATTTTAAAGTGTCCGACGGCCATTCGGTTAATTTATCTATTACATTGGCCGGGCCGTTTACAATAACGTAACCGGGCCTGATGGTTATGTTGTTGGACTGGTTATATTGTTTTTTGTATTTTATGGATGTTATTAGTTTTATAGGCACCCTTTTCACTTTTCTGTTGGAGAAATCAAAATATAAAGTATCAGGGCTGAAGCCTATTATTTGCCTGCCAATTTCTTTTTTATTGTTAATCTCATCTAACTGAGAGCTTAATACAATATAGCTTTTGTTTTCGAGCGTATTCAAGTCGACGGTAAAAGACGTTACCTGATTGTTCATTCTGGAAAACAACATTTCCCATCCACTTCCGGTAACATTAACGTTTACTGTATCTGATTGCAGTGAATGAAATGCCCTTCTTTGTGGGGTGTTTCGAAAGCTAAGAGCTTCTTTAAGGGTATAATTATGGGGATTAGACAATACACTAAATATCCACGCACAAATGGCAAGTACCAGACATGTAAAAAATGCCGATGCCCGTCTCCTCTCTGTTGCAGATAATTTGATTATTGCCATAGTAAAGATGAAAGCTAAAAGCTGGATGCTTAAAGCTTTTATACTTTATGCAAACAACTTTTAGCTTTTAAATTTTTTAAGTATTTCCTGGCTTCCAGCTTTTAATTCACTAAGCTTTTGCAGCCACCGGAGGCGTATTTAATGCTTTTGAAGCCTCAAGGGATATAGCCGATTTATCAAAACGAATTTTGCCGTTATCAACTTCAACCAAAAAGGTAGTTTCGTTAACATCAACAATACGGCCATGAATACCGGCAGTAGTAACTACCTTATCTCCTTTTTTTAACTCATTTACATATTTCTTTTGATCTTTTTGTTTTTTGGTTTGAGGCCTGATCATGAAGAAATAAAACACGATGATTATTAACCCTAAAGGCAGCATTTGCTGCAAACCAAAACCCGAAGAAGCTTGTAATAAAATAGTTGCTATCATTTTAAATTATATTATTTTGAAACATTTGGTACTATTTCGCCAATTAAATGAACCTTGTTTTGGGCAGGGTTAGTATTAGCAGTAATAGTTATCATTTTATCTTGTAAACCCATTTTACCAGCGCTGTTAAATGTAACATTTATAGCTGCACTTTCACCGGGTTTTATAGGTGTATTTGGCCAAACAGGTTTAGTACAACCACATGTAGCCACTGCATCAGTAATAATTAATGGCGATTTACCGGTATTTGTAAACTTAAAATCATAGGTCACTTTGTCGCCCGATTTTATTTTACCAAAATCATGTATATCCTTATCAAACTTCATTACCGCTACATCTGCTGCATTAGCAGTAGTTGTGTTATCAGCAGTACTACCGCTCTGATTTGACTGGTTGCAGGCTGTCATTAATATGCCTGCTGCAATTAGGCTTAAGAATAGTTTTTTCATTGTATTAAATTGATGTCAATAGTATAAACTATCATGATCGGCTTTTATTATTCAACATTATCGCGATGGCTTTTGCTTTATTCTATTAATCCCCGGCCGGTTTTCTTTACCTTATTCTCGGCTTTTAATTCAAATAAAATCTTATCTAAGATACCGTTTATAAATGAATTACTTTTCGGCGTGCTAAACTCCTTTGAGATTTCAAGGTACTCGTTAATAGTAACCTTAACCGGAATGGAGTTAAAATTAACAAACTCAACAATAGCCATTTTCATTAACAAGGTATCCATCATTGCAATACGATCTGGCTCCCAATTTTGAGTTTTTTTGCCGATAAGCTCCTGGTATTCGCTATTAAACCTGATGCTTTGTTCAAACAAATTAACAATAAACTCCCTGTCTTCTTCCCAATTTGCTGTAACCTCGGCAAGTTTATTTAATTCAAACTCATCGTGTGCAAAGTTTTTGAATGTTTTGGCTATTAACGCCTGTAATACATCTTTATCAACCGGCCAGTAAATAAACATATCTTCAAATACCTGTTCGGCTATTGATGATTTTAAGATCACCTTTTTAAATATAAATTTGATAATATCCTTATCCGTCTGAATAGTATCGCCCGTTTTTTTCAGGTATTCTTTATAATCGTCAGAATTTTTAAGGATAATGAACAATGATTTGATTAATTCGGGCTCAAAATCCCAGGCAACTTTATATTTTTTTAAACCGGTCAAAAACTCTTTATTTTTTTGAAGCGACAACACAAATCTATTGCTTAGTATTTTAACGTCGGCGTTAAGGTCTTCTTCGGTAGGTAGGTGTTTATTTGCCCTTTCTTCAGCATCATTGGCAGCATATGCAGCAATCTCCGAAATTAACGAGAGCATCCAGATATACATTTCGTATACCTTGTCAATGCTTTGCAGCAGATTTTTTTCATGCTGCCTGATGTCGCCGCTGTTTGATTGGTGATAAGCGTATAACGACTGTAAAACTTTTACCCTTAGGTGTCTGCGATTTAACATTTGTAAGAACGATTTTGTATCCGTTTGCTTTTGCAAACAGATCTTTATTTATTATTTAAATTAGTAGGTTGATTTCACTTTTTTAATATCTGAAATGCGTTTTTCGGCAATTTTGTTTGCAGCAACAATGGTCGAAATATTTTCGGCTTTTGAAAGTCTTAAAACATTCCGTGTAGCCTCATAAATATTTTCAGTTAATTGCATGGTGCGCTTTTTGCTAAAACCCATCAATTCAGAGTAACAATTTATTATTCCGCCGGCATTAATCACATAGTCGGGAGCAAACAAAACTCCTTTTTCAAGCAGCATTTGTCCGTGTACTTCCTCGTCTTCTAACTGATTATTAGCCGAACCTGCTATAATACCGCACTTCAGTTTCTTTATAGTTTGCGTATTTACAGTAGCACCCAAAGCACAGGGAGCGTAAATATCGGCATCAATATCAAAAATGCTATTGGTTGATACCGCCTCTGCGCCGTACTTTTTAGCTACCTGCCCCAATAACTCCTCATTAATATCGCTGATATAAACTTTGGCATTCTCATCCCTAAGCAACTTTACCAGGTTTTCGCCAACATGACCAATCCCCTGCACTATAATTGTTTTTCCGGTTAGGGTATCATTTCCATATAGCTCCTTCACGCAGGCCTTTATTCCCATAAAAACACCCAGTGCTGCAATTGGTGTTGGATCGCCGCTACCGCCTATACTCTCCGGTACGCCCATTACATGCTGTGTTTCCATCTTGATGTATTCCATATCCTTCGGATTTGTACCTACATCAACAGCCGTAATAAATTCGCCATTAAGATTTTTTATAAAACGACCGAACTTGCGTAACAAAGCTTCCGTTTTGTCTTTCCTCGAGTCTCCTATAATAACCGCTTTACCGCCACCCAGATTAAGCCCCGCAATTGCCGATTTATAAGTCATACTTTTTGATAAGCGCAAAACATCGTGCAAAGCATCTGTTTCATTTCTGTATGCCCACATGCGGGTTCCGCCTAAAGCAGGGCCCAATGTAGTATCATGTATAGCAATTATTGCTTTTAAACCCGTATCCGGATCACTACAAAAAACAACCTTCTTGTGCCCGAAAGTCTCAAGCTGATTGAAGATAGAATCGTCGGGGTTTAGTGTCGGCATTAGAAACGGTAAAATATATTTTTGGGCTGTGACAAAAGTAGTTGTTTTTTTGGTTGCAGCAAAGCGATTTGTTTTAATTAGCTGAACACAGGGCCAAAAATCAATAAGCACCTTAAATTAAAAATGCCGCTACTGTTAAAAAACAGTAAACTTTACGATATAGCTGCTATTCGTTTAAATGGCAGCTTGAAAATTCGATTTCATTAGCCTACTTTTGAACTCTCAGACTGTACTGACTTCCCGACTTTCGGACTATCAACACATGAAAGACCTTGCTTACCTCAATAAATTTTTCTATAAATATCGCTGGCGACTTATTCCAGGAGTACTTTTTGTAATTATATCCAATATTTTTGGCGTATTGCCTGCACAGGTAATTCGTGTGGCGTTTGATCTGGTTACAGAAAATATAAACACTTATCAGCTTTTTTCGGGCTTTAACCGGCAATATATCATCTATGATATTTTTGGATCGAGTCTTTTTTTATTCGGCATACTGGTATTGGTATTGGCACTGTTACGTGGCTTGTTTTTGTTTTTTATGCGACAAACCATTATCCTAATGTCGCGCCATATTGAATATGATCTTAAAAATGAGATCTATAGCCATTACCAACTGTTATCCCTTGCCTTTTACCGCCGCCATAATACAGGCGATTTAATGAATCGCGTAACCGAGGATGTGAGCCGAGTACGGATGTATCTGGGCCCGGGCATTATGTATACCATTAATACGGTGGTGCTTTTTATAATGGTTATTTACGCCATGCTTACAGTTAATGTTAGGCTGGCTGTATTTTCGGTATTGCCACTTCCTATTTTAGCGGTTATTATATATTATGTAAATAACATTATTAATTATCGCAGCGAAAAAATACAACAGCGACTATCGTCATTATCAAGTTTTGTACAGGAGAATTTCTCCGGCATCCGGGTCATAAAGTCATACGTTCGTGAGGGTTTTGTACGAAAAAACTTTGCCGGCGAAAGCGAAAATTATAAAGTGCATTCAATGGAACTGGCAAAAGTGCAGGCGCTCTTTTACCCGCTTATGCTGTTACTTGTGGGCTTAAGCAACGTTATTACTATGTATGTGGGCGGTGTTGAAGTAATGAAAGGTAATATTACGTCAGGTAATATTGCTGAGTTTATTGTTTATTTGAATCAACTTACTTTCCCGGTAATATCACTGGGCTGGGTAACATCACTTATTCAACGCGCCGCAGCCTCTCAAAAACGCATTAATGAATTTTTACATCAGCAACCTGAAATTATTTCGCCTCAGGCCGCTAAGCGAACCATTGCCGGGCAAATCGAGTTCAATAATGTATCCTTTACCTATCCCGATACCGGCATAGAAGCGCTTAAAAATGTATCATTTATGGCCAAACCGGGTGAGATGATTGCTATTATCGGCCGCACTGGGTCGGGAAAATCAACTATCGCCAATTTAATTATGCGGATGTATGATACCACATCGGGCAATATTTTAATTGATGATCAATCTGTTAAGCAGCTTAACCTTGAAGGCTACCGATCGCAAATAGGCTTTGTGCCGCAGGAAGTTTTCTTATTTTCTGACACTATTGCCAATAACATTGCTTTTAGTGCAGATACCCTGAATATGTCTGCCGTGGAACAAGCTGCAAAAGATGCAGCTGTATACAGCAATATAATGGAACTTGAAAAAGGCTTTGAAACATTGATTGGCGAGCGTGGTGTAACGCTATCAGGCGGTCAAAAACAGCGGGTATCTATTGCAAGAGCTATTGTAAAGCAACCGCAGATATTAATTTTTGATGATTGCCTTTCGGCTGTTGATACCCGCACCGAAGAAGAAATATTAAGCCACCTGGGCCGCAATATGCAAGGCAAAACAAGTATAATTATTGCGCACCGTATATCAACGATAAAAAATGCCGATAAAATACTGGTATTGGACAATGGCCAAATTATTGAGCAAGGCAACCACGCTTACCTGATGCAATTAAAGGGAACTTATTTTGAATTGTACGAAAAACAATTGCTTGAAGAAGAAGAGAATGCCTAAAATTTAATTTTAAATAACATTTTTACATAAAAAGTTTAATAATATTCAATTATGTCATTGTACTTTGAAAATTTTTTTATATTTATGCCAACCAAAACTAGTTACAATAAAATATATTATGGGAGATTTTGAAAATAGAGAGCGTGAAGAAGTTTATTCAAAGAAAGTAAGAGCAGGTAAAAGAACTTATTTTTTCGATGTAAAAGCAACAAGGTCAAATGATTACTACGTTACCATTACCGAAAGCAAAAAACGTTTGGAAGATGGAGTTTTTATTAAACACAAGATTTTTTTATACAAAGAAGATTTTGAAAAGTTTGCCGAAGGCTTAAAAGACACCGTAGATTACATCAAGGCAAACCAGGAAGTAATTGAAAAACGCTACGAATACAACGAATCACCCGAAACTGCTAAAACTGCTGACGAAGACTTCTCTTTCGAAATTTAAACTGAACTAACTAAACAAACTAAATACTGAAAAACCTGCTTTATGCAGGTTTTTCTATTTTGTAAAACTTGTATTATTTATGAATTGGTGCAGGATGCTGCAAAATATGCCCAAAAATCAACATGGCTATATTGAAGTAAATAACAAGGCCCGTAACGTCCACCAATGTAGCTACAAATGGCGCAGATGAGGTTGCCGGATCAAAACCCAGCTTTTTTAACACTAAAGGCAACATTGAACCAGCCAACGATCCCCAAAGCACAACCCCTATTAATGAAAAACCAACGGTAAAAGCCATCAACAACCAATGTTCGCCATAAATATCGCTAAAGGTAGTCCAGATAGCCACCCGCGAAAATCCAATAATGCCCAATATTGCACCCAGCATTAAGCCAGATATAATTTCGCGTCGCATCACACGCCACCAGTCAATGAGCTTAACCTCGCCCAATGCCATTGCCTGTATAATCAGGGTGGATGCCTGTGAACCGCTATTACCCCCGCTTGAAATAATAAGCGGAACGAAAAAGGCCAGCATGGTTAAGGAAGCTAACTCTCCTCCATACGATTGCATAGCTGTTGTAGTAAGCATTTCACTTAGAAACAAAATAATGAGCCACCCTACCCTCTTTTTTACCAATTTAATGAGGCTGATATCCAGGTAAGGTTCATCAAGCGCCTCGGTACCGCCTATTTTTTGTATATCCTCCGTATATTCTTCATTAGCTATCCAAAGTATATCATCAACGGTTACAATCCCCAATAAAACGTTAGCATCATCGGTAACCGGTAAAGCCGTGCGGTTATTCATTCTGAAAATATTGATGGCTTCTTCTTGCGGGTCCGTTGCGTTTAGCGCTATCAGGCGACCGTCCATCAGCTGGCTCACTTTAGTTTCGGGCTCAACCAATAATATCTCGCGAATGCGGATATCATCCAGCAAAACACCTTTATCGCCCAAAACATAAATTACGTCAATGGTTTCAGAATCCTTACCATATTGACGAATATGATCCAATACCTTTTTAACGTCCCAGCTTTTTTTAACGGCAATGTAATCAGGCGTCATCAACCTGCCTACGCTATCCTCTTCGTAGCCCAGTAATTGCAAAGTCTCTTTGCGATCGGCCGGAGATAAGTGCTGAATTAATTTTTGAACCGTTTTACCATGTAATTCGCTAAAAAGGGATGTGCGGTCATCGGGGGGCAGCTCATTAACAATTCCAATCACCCTGGGCCCTGAGAGCTTTTTAAGAATTCGCTCCTGCGTAGGGAAGTCAAGTATGCGAAAAACATTTACCGCTCTGTTGAGCGAAAGTATCTCCAAAAAATGAGGGCCATGATCAGGAAGTTCGCCTATCAGTTCTTCTACGTCTGATATATTAAGGTTGTTAAGGTATTCCCGGAGTTGCTTTTCGTCATTATTTTCCAGTAACAATTCAATTTGCTCAACCATTTCTTCCATAAAAACGTCCTTTTTTTACATGTTGATAATTTGTTAGTTTGATTTGATGACGGCAAAAGTCGTTTATTTTTTTCAAATAATAAGGCAATATTTTTCTGTTATCTTTGCGCTTTTTAAGAGAATGGTTGATAAGACAAACAGGTTGATAACGTTTTTAATTATCATCTGTTTTAACTTAATAAATCATTGGCTCAATTAACTTAATTATCTAATAAAAAATGGGTTTACAATGTGGTATTGTGGGTTTGCCAAACGTGGGGAAATCAACACTTTTTAATTGCTTATCAAACGCTAAAGCACAGGCAGCTAACTTTCCTTTTTGCACAATTGAGCCAAATGTGGGCGTAATTACCGTGCCCGATGAGCGTTTAACCAAACTCACAGAAATAGTAAATCCTAAAAACGTTGTGCCTAATGTTATTGAAATTGTTGATATAGCAGGCCTGGTAAAAGGTGCCAGCAAAGGCGAAGGGCTGGGTAATCAGTTTTTGGCAAACATACGCGCTACAAATGCTATTATTCATGTTCTGCGTTGTTTTGATAATGATAACGTGATCCACGTTGACGGATCGGTTGACCCTATTCGCGACAAAGAAATTATTGATACGGAACTACAGTTGAAAGACCTTGACTCAATAGAAAAAAAAATCCAGAAGGTTGAAAAAATGGCTAAAACCGGTGGCGACAAAGAGGCTAAAAAAACCTTTGATGTGCTTACTGTTTACAAAAACCATCTGCTTTCGGGTAAATCGGCCCGTACTGCACCGGTTGCCGAGGAGGACAAAGAATATATTGCCGATATCTGGTTGTTAACTGCCAAACCCGTGCTGTACGTTTGTAATGTTGATGAAGGCTCTGTAAACACAGGTAATGCTTATGTTGAAAAGGTAAAAGCTGCTGTAAAGGAAGAAAATGCCGAGGTGTTGATTATATCGGCCCAAATAGAATCAGAAATTGCGCAGCTTGAATCGTACGAAGAACGTCAAATGTTTTTGGACGACATGGGGTTGGCTGAATCAGGTGTAAACAAACTAATCAAAGCGGCCTATAAGCTCCTTAATCTGGCTACGTACTTCACAGCCGGCGTGCAGGAAGTACGCGCCTGGACCATTACCCAGGGCTTTACAGCGCCGCAGGCTGCAGGAGTTATTCACACAGACTTTGAAAAAGGGTTTATTCGTGCTGAGGTGATTAAATATGATGATTTTGTCAAATTCAACGGGGCAGAAACAATTATTAAAGAAAATGGAAAAATGAGCGTGGAAGGAAAAACATATATTGTGCAGGACGGCGACATCATGCACTTCAGGTTTAATGTTTAAATAGATAAACTTATATTCAAAAGGACCTTTACTTTAGTGAAGGTCTTTTTTGTTTACAGCCTACTTTAACACTTCAAGCGAAAAATAGGCTCTGTCTGCATAATAAATAATTAACAAATCCATAACACTAAATAAACAAATACCTTTCATATTACCTGTATGTTAGCGTTATGTTAGTTTTTGATGATACTAAAAGAAAAAAACAAAATCTTGTAATGCTGCTTTGCATCATCTACCTATTTTTTGCTTGCTTTTATGTTTTGCTTTGTCAAAGAAACAATAACGTTATATCGCTATTTGGTAATACAATTTCCGTTAACCCAAAAACGGTAATATCTCCAAGCACAAAAACAAAATCATCATTAAAATTCTTTTCCCGACCCAGGGTTGTTGCTAATCGCTTGTCTAATCCGGGAAGCATACTAGCCGCAATTTTCTGCCTGCTGTTCTCCACAGCGGCCCTTACAATTTATAAACCTTATTTCAACTATAAGGCTTCGCATTTCTATCTTAAATACTCACTCTGCTATCTCTACGTCTGGCGAATCTGACAATTTGCTGCTCCTCATGTATGTTAGCTTTAAAACACAGTGAAACTGTGTTATTTTTTTATTTTGAATAGTTTACAATGTCAGACGAAACAATTATACAGCATTTAAAAGACAAGGAAATACACCTTTTAAACGAACTAAACAAGGTGCGCATGGCCTTAAAAGCATTTATTGAAGATAATATAGGTTTCAATAGTGCAGAACAAAGTGAAAGTATCGGAAATGATATCCCAACCCAATACGATAAATCGTTAACCTACAGTAATAAGGTACGTTTCATTTTAGCAAAAGAAGGAAAACCTATGTTAGTGGACGAAATTGTAAGCGCGCTTCACCAAATGGAACCTGAACTGGATATTGATAAAATGCATAAGAACATTAGCTATAACCTTTCTATGCTGGTAAGGTATGCAAAAGTTAAGAAGCACCCCTTTCAAAGAAAGGTTAAATACTCGCTGCCTTAGTAAGGCATTTGGGGTATTTTAAATGGGGCCGCAATATTTTTATTTTATCTCTTTTGCAATAATTTATTAATATGAAGAATAACTTATTACGCAATAATTTTGCTTAGTAACATCTTCGTGACTTTATACCAATTTTCATTTAACAATAGGCCTGTTTTTATTGATTTGTTTAGTATTTGTTAACTTTTTGTTGTTAAATCAAAAACGATAACGTAATAGTAGTAAAATAGTTTTATGACGATAAATCAAAATCGTTTATGAAACAAAATTTACTAAAATTTTCACGGTTGCTTTTAACACTACTGATAGTGTTAATGGCATGCGGCAAAATGTTTGCCCAAAATTTGCCGGTACGGGGTATTGTTTTAGACAATAACAATCAACCCCTGCCAGGTGTAAGTGTTACTATTAAAGGAAGCACCAAAGGCACCGTCACCGGCGTTGAAGGTCGTTTTACAATGTCGGTTGACAAAGGACAAACGTTGGTATTCAGATCGATCGGATTCTTACCGCAAGAACTGGCTGTTAATGAAATTTACCTTTCAATTACCATGCAGCCAGACACCAAGGAGCTTACCGAAGTAATTGTTACAGCATTAGGTGTTAAAAAAGAATTTCAGAAATTAGGTTATTCGCAAACACAGATTAATGGCGATGACTTAACTGTTGGACGTGACCCTAACCCGTTAAATTCATTGGCCGGAAAAGTTGCAGGTCTGTCAATCGGCGCCAGCAATGAAATGTTTGGAACTCCTACAGTGGTTTTACGTGGCAGCCAGGATATTTTATATGTTGTTGATGGCGAACCGGTTGAATCAAACACTTACGATTTTAACCCCGATGACGTTGATACTTATACAGTGTTAAAAGGCCCAAATGCAGCCGCACTTTATGGTTCACGTGGTATTAACGGTGCTATCGTTATTACAACAAAAAAAGGAACTAATGATAAGAAGGGATGGCAGGTTGATTACAATACCACTACCGAATTTGAAAAAGGTTTTCTTGCTCTTCCAAAAGACCAGTATCAATATGGCCGTGGTACAAATTTTGCCTACGCCTACGGTAATCAATTATATGATAACAGCCAGCGTTTACCCGAATGGGGACCACGTTATGATGGTGTTTTTGAAACAACACAATTTGATAGTCCTTATAACTCGGTTACCGGGGTTAGAACTCCTACTCCATGGTTAGCAAGAGGTATAAACAACTTTAATGATTTTGTTCAAACAGGTATCACCAATACCAATTCACTTTCCCTTGCAGCCAGCGGGTCAAATTATGATATCCGCGTGTCTTATGGCCATACTTATCAAAAAGGTGATTTCCCGAATACGGAGTTAAATATTGATAACTTTAAAATGAACTCGGGTTATGACATCACCCCAAAACTGCGTGTTGATGCTACTTTGAATCTGAGTGAACAATATTCTCCAAATGTTCCTGACGCTACTTATGGCCCCAACAGTTACATTTATGAATTTTTCGTATACGGCTCATCAGATTACCCAATTAATGAGTTAAAAAATATTTATCAGGGACCGCAGGGTATACCTAACCTGGTACAATACGCACAGGAATATGGCCGTGAAAACAACCCATGGTTCCAGGCTCAAAAATGGCTGCGTGGCCGTAACAACCAGGCTATAAATGGTTCATTAGCACTTACCTATAAAATTGATCAGGATTTAAGTATAAGATTACGGACCGCATTAAATACTTATAATGATCAAAATACTGAAGAAGTACCGGCTTCTGCTAACTTGAATCAGTATTTACCATGGTACTCGTTTGGATGGTATGGTGACTACAGGCAAGATGATCGTAATTTACTGGAGAACAATACCGACCTAAACTTAACCTATAACCACAAGTTTGGTAATTTTAATGTCTCCGGTTTAGCGGGTGCTAACGAACGCTCTTTCAGGTATCTTTCTGATTGGGAAACTACAAAAGGACTTTCTCTTCCAAACGTATACAACCTTACGAATACTTCAACTGAGTTAGATTATAATTTCAACTCAAAAATGCAGGTAAATAGTGCATACTACTCTGTGGATTTGGGATACAAAAATTATATCAATATTAATACCACCGGCCGTGTTGATAATATTTCAACTTTGCCATCAGGTGCAAATACATTCTTCTACCCTTCCGTTTCTGTTAGTTCGGTAGTAAATGATTATGTAAAACTACCTGAATTTATATCCTTTTTAAAGGTACGCGGTTCATTTGCCGATGTTAAGGGCGCACTAACTGCCCCAACAATTGGTACCGCTTATAACGCTTTACAGTCAACCGCTACCGGTACCCCATGGAATTCAAACCCGGTAAGTAATTTATTGGGCTACGGTTCAGAATATTATACACCATACAACGGGCCAACTTACACTAACCAAAGCTCTGCTTCTGCTACTACTTATTATAATGGTGCGCCGTCTGTTCAGCTTTCAAACTCAATTTCTGACCCTAAAATTAAGCCATATGATGTAACCTCATACGAGGCCGGTTTTGATGCCAAGTTCTTAGGTAACAGATTGGGCTTAAATGCTACCTATTTTACAACTACCAACGGTCCTAACATTATTCAATTACCTGTTGCGCCATCAACTACCAATACCGTACAGGTTTTAAATGGTTTAACAACTAAGAAAAACGGTTTTGAAATAGAAATAATGGGTTCACCATTAAGAAGTAAAGACGGTTTAAACTGGGACATCAATGCAAATTATTCTACTTATACGGAAACGCTTCAATCAGTTGGAAATGGCGCAACTGGAATATACCAGAACGGACACTACTACACTGTTGGTGAAAGACTGGACGACATTTACGGAACCAAGTTTGTAAGAGATGCACAAGGCGATATTATTAACAGCGGCGGTGCTCCATTGCAAGCTCCAAGTGCACAAAACAATGCAAACTACGGCTTTTTAGGTCATGCCGATCCTGATTTTTCTTTCGGTATTACCAACCGTTTTAGCTATAAAGGCTTTACATTAAGCTTTCAGTTTGACGGCCGTATAGGTGGTAAAATTTATGACTATACCTACTATCACGCTATGAACGGAGGTACCGCAGCAGAATCTGCTGAAGGTGCTTACGGCGTTGCACGTTTAGCCGAATGGAACAGTACAGACGAAGGCACAAAAACAGCTACTCCTGAATTTGTTGGCCCGGGCGTAGTAATTACCAGCGGAACACCGACTTATGGACCGGGTGGTGTTATTACCAACTTAAGCCAGTTAACTTTTGCACCAAACACTACCAAAGTTACTACGCAAGCTTATATATCAAGCGGCTTGGGCAGCAACTTTGATGAGTATTATATGATTAGCCGTTCGTATGCTAAACTGCGTGAGGCATCACTTGGTTATTCTTTGCCTGACAGAATGCTAAGAGGTACTTTTATTAAAAAAGTAACCTTCTCATTAGTAGGTAGAAACCTATTATACTTTGCCGCGCGCAAAGACATTGACCTCGACCAATACGCGTCCGGCTATGATGCATCTTCAAGAAATTTAGTGGGTAACGATGGTAGTACAAATCTTACAAGCCCAACCGCTCGTCGTTTTGGCTTTAACCTCCATTTAACTTTCTAAAAATTATTTAATTGATTAAAAAGAAATTATGAAAATAAAATCATTCGTTCCATTAGCACTATTGTTAACAATAGGCATGGCGTCTATTAGTGGCTGCCAAAAAGGTGATCTCATTGATAACCCTAACGTTGCAGCTTCCAGCGGTACCATTCCGGCTTCATTGCTTCTTAACCACCTTACAGCAACGCTGATAAGGAGCGATGAGCAGCCATTTTCAATTTCATCAAAAAATGAGCAATTTGTTTTATCAAATTATGCTTATTACTGGGGAAATAACAGCTACAGCTTTGGCAATTCAGAAACATCGTATGATATATTGAAGTATGCTATTGCCTTACAAACACAATCAACCAAACAGCTGGGTAATACTACCAATAAATATTATGCAATAGCCCAATTTTTTAAAGCTTATGCAGGAGTTTGGCTTACGCAGAGAGTTGGAGATATACCATTTTCACAAGCGGGCGATCCAACTATTTTACAGCCCAAATATGATACACAACACGATGTTTATAAAAGTGCGCTGGCATTGCTGGATAATGCAAATACCATTATAGCTCCCTTAGCTGCCGCCAATCCAAACGGAGCTTTTGATACAGGTGATATTTTTAATCTTACTTATCTGCAATGGCAAAAACTGATTAATACTTATCGCCTGCGTGTGTTAATAAGCTTGCAGAAACGCGCAGTTGATAATGCTGACCTGAATATTGTTCAACAGTTTAACACAATCGTAAGCAACCCAACTATGTACCCTATCATGACCAGCAATGCTGATAATGTGGTATACAAGTATAACCAGGCATTTAATACCTATGCAACATACAGCCAGGGTTTGCAGCCATATGATAACTTCGGCAGTATGGGCTTGCCATTTATTAATGCAACTTCTTCAACAATGGACCCACGTTTAGCGGTTGTTGCTACGCCGTCTCCTTTGCAAATTTCAGGGGGCAAAAGCTTTAGTGATTTTACAGCCTGGGTTGGTGCTGATGACAATCAAACTATTGCCGTTCTTAACTCCAATGCAGCAGCGGGACAGTATTCATACCTAAATTTTAACAGGTACTTTTCTTTACCTGCAGCTTATAGCGGTGCAAATGCTGAACCATTCATTTTTATAGGTTATGCCGAATTGTGTTTTAATGTGGCCGAAGGAATTAACAGAGGATGGACAACAGGTTCTTCATCTACCTGGTATAATAACGGTATTAACGCTTCTTTAGCTACATACGGCGTAACAAACGGAGAAGTGTTAACAATAGGATATCCGATAGCAACTACTAACCCAACCCTTAATCCTAAACAGCTTGCTCAGGGTGCTGCCTGGGGCACTACAACTGTAAATATCCCGCAATTTATGGCAAATGTGGCCTACGCCGGCGATAATACCAACGGTTTAGCACAGATTTTCACCCAACGCTATATCGCGATGTTTTGTAACTCAGGATGGGAGCCATTTTATCAATGGAGAAGATCGGTTAGCACCACCTATCCAAACGGCATACCGACATGGAGTCAGGGAAATATAGGAAGTATTGGTACTACAAGCGGTTTAATTCCGCGCCGCTGGCAATATCCTGCAGCAGAGTCAACAAGTAATACTGCTAATTATAATGCGGCGCTTACTTCTCAATTTGGTAGTGTAACTGATGATGTTAGTAAAGATACCTGGCTTACAAAATAAGGATAAATAAATTTTTAATTTTAAGCAGAGGATCTTCAGCCAGGGTCTTCTGCTTTTTTCAATTTAAAGCAAAATGAAGAGATATATTTTATTTGCATTGGTAACACTAATTACCGGCAATACATTTGCACAGATCGCCGACAGTACAAAAAGGCATGTTGTATTACAAGGCGCAGCAAACTTTCGCGATTTAGGGGGATATAAAACTACCGACGGACATACGGTAAAGTGGGGCAAAGTTTACCGAAGCGCCGACATAAGCAAATTAACACCCGCTGATTTAGACAAACTAAAAAAACTAAACATCACTTATGATGTTGATTTGCGTGGCCACCAGGAATCGGCCCAGGCGCCTGATAAATTGAACCCGGATATGGATTATGTTCTTTGTCCCGCAGGAAGCGACAGCTTAGGTACCATGATGCAGGGTTTGATTCACGCCAAAGGGAAACAAAGTGCCGATTCTTTATTCATAGCTGATTTCTATGGCAAAACCACCTATCTTGCTGATCGTTACAGACCTTTTTTTGGCAAGCTGCTAGCACTTCCTGCAGATCAAAGTCTGGTATTTCATTGCACTGCCGGAAAAGATCGTACGGGAATAGGTGCGGCGCTGCTTCTTTATAGCTTAGGTGTACCCTACACTACCATTGTAGATGATTATACAGCCACAAACTATTATCGTAGGGGCGAAAATGAAAAATCAATAAAAGGTATGGCAGGCATGCACATTGATAAAGACGTAGCTAACGAAATGATGCTGGCAAAAAAAGAGTATCTGGATGCTACTTTTGCTGCCATTGTTAACCAATATGGTTCAGTAGATAATTTTTTGAAAACTCAGATAGGCTTAGATGATCAAAAGATTGCTCAATTAAAAACTGAATTTTTAGAAAACTAATCATTGCAAATTTCTTACAATTTATGATGGGGCCCGGCCCCATTTTTTATTAAGTTTAACATTACAAATGATACAGATAAGAACTGCAACTGAAGGGGATGTTCCTGCAATGATTCCGCTGATTCACGACCTGGGTTATCCCGCACCCGCCGAAGAAATAGGAATACGCTTAAGAAATATATTACAATTAAAAGAGTTTAAAACATTATTGGCCGTTACAACTGACGGCCAGGTTGCCGGGATGATAGGAATGACCGAAAACTATGGCTATGAACATAATGCCCAATACATAAGGGTACTTGCATTGGTTACCGCAAAAAACTACAGAAACATGGGTGCAGGTAAGCTTTTGATGATGGAAGCCGAGAAATGGGCAGCCGAAATTGATGCATATATGATTGTATTGACAAGCGGCCTGCGCGACGAAAGGAAAGCCGCATATGCCTTTTATCAGCGTATAGGTTATGAAATAAAATCATCTGGTTTTGTAAAAAAGCTGAAATGAGTGAGTGTTTATTTCATATCAGCGAGGAGCCGGGTATCAACATATTTGAGCCGAAGCCATCGCCTTCCTACTTCGATAAAATAACCAGCAATGTTGTTTTTGCCATCTCAGAAAAACTATTGCACAACTACTTGCTTCCCCGTGATTGCCCGAGGGTAACTTATTATGCATCCCCAAAAACAACAAAGGCTGATCTGGATACTTTTTTCAAATACTCTCTCGCCGATTATGTAATAGCGATTGAATCCGCATGGTTCAAAAAAATTAGCAATACCACACTTTATTGTTATGAGTTTTTACCCGATACATTTACCATACTTGACGAATGTGCAGGCTATTACATCTCCTCTAAAGCCGTTGAGCCAATAAGGGTAACTATAATTTCTGACCTGTTTGAAGAATTGTTAAAGCGAAATATTGAGCTTCGTTTTATTCCGGACCTCCATAAATTGGCCGACGAAGTAAAGCAATCAAGTCTTAATTTTTCGCTTATCAGGATGCGAAACGCCGGAAAGCAACCAATTTAGTCATCATCTCCTTTCCCATGGCTTTTTGCCGGACAAATACCATGTAGTTAGTAAAGGATAGGAATCTTTTTTAAATGATGGCCAAATCAAGTTAAGAGTTCGCATCCAAATTAATATATATTGCATCAATATTGCTTCCGTAGTTCAATGGATAGAATTATGGTTTTCGGCACTATTCTCCATCTGCCATAACACACTGTAAAACAATTGTAAAACACAAATGATAAATTTTTCAGGAAATTACAAGTATTGAATAATCATTCAGAAACAGAAAAAAGAGGTTTCAAGTAGGTCATTCCACCTTGTTCGGCGACCAAAATGGAATGATATCGTGTACTTGCGTGCTTTATGGCGTTATAAATTCACCATTCAAGTAAATTTTATTGATCGCTTTCATTTTCTTTTTTTACACAAATCCTCTAAATTATATACGCATAAAGCTTTCTGTAAAGCTCGAAAATAGTTTGCTGTATGGCCCAAATGAACGTTGTCTAAAGGAGTGTTTATGAAAGACAGATCATAGATACGCTGTATCACAATTGAATATATTCGTGAGCTGAGAATAATTGCTCACCGAGCTGAAAACGTTCATGGATTCCGGCCCGTTAAATGATATCTGCTTTTTTTTCCTAAAGTACGCATCTTACTAAACGGCCTGAAGAGTAACAACAACGCTCGAATGATCCGTGTCAACATACGGATTAAAGCCAATTTTCATCAAAAAATCACCCGAATAGACACTTTGAGGACTGATAGCAGACGGTTTCCCGGGGTACAGGTTAACCTCCGTTAACTTGTATCGTTTTACAGGGTCAAGTCCTTTGAGCCGGACAGGGTTTTTAATTCCCTGGTCATATCGATAATTAACAAGATAATTGAACACTACAGCTGATGTTTTGGCAGAATCGACATACATGATGGATGCAACACTGCTTTCCCGCGGATTTAAAAGGCGGTATTGTTGCCCCTGCCATATCAACTGCTTCAGGCCATCATATACTCTCACGGAGTTTTTACAGAATTCCAGGTCTGCGGGATTTAGTTTATTTAACACAATATCGAAACCCAGTTTTCCCATCATAGCTACGTCGACACGAAACTTCAACGGCTCCTTACCCCAGTCTGTTACTTGGTTTGAGCTTGCAATCGCCGGGTAGAAATAAGAATACTCCCATTGAATGAAAATGCGTTCAATCGGATCTGTATTATCGCTTGGCCAATATTCCGTGAAATATTGTAAGGCCTTATAGTCCACGCGACCACCGCCGCCGGAGCATAGCATCATAGGCACAGCCGGATATTTATCTCTGATACGTTTTAATACCGAATACAAGCCTTCAATATAATTGACATAAAATTGAGACTGATCATGCTTGAGGTAAACAGAGTAAGCATTATAGATTACAGCATTGCAATCCCATTTGATATAAGCTAACTTAGGATCACGGATGAAAAGTGAATCGACTACGTGAAATACATAGTCCTGCACAGCAGGATTGGTAAGATCCAATACCAATTGGTTTCTGAAATAATATTCCTCTCTATGCGCTTGTTTCACCACCCAATCGGGATGCCTGTTATACAATTCGCTTTTAGGATTGACCATTTCCGGTTCTATCCATATACCAAATTTTATGCCCTCACGATCAGCCTCACGGCCAATTGACGAGATCCCGTTCGGTAATTTTTGGCGGTTCTCCTGCCAGTCGCCTAAACCTGCATGATCATCATTCCTCGGATATTTATTGCCAAACCACCCATCGTCGAGCAAAAACATATCCACGCCGAGTTGTTTGGTGGCTTTTAAAAGTTCACGCAATTTCTCTTCGTTAAAGTCAAAATAAGTAGATTCCCAATTATTTAACAGCGTAAGCCGCGTACCTTTACCATCCAGCAATTTGTAATTGCGGGCCCACGATTGCATGTTCCGGCTAGCCTCGCCTTTACCAGAGGTCGAATAGGTGTAAACAAACGGTGGCGTTTCAAATACTTTGCCCGGCTTTAAATAGTAAGCGGAAGCATAGTTATTGATTCCTGAAATGATCCTCAAATTATTTTCAGGGTCTACCTCAAAATCCTGCCGGAAGTTACCGCTCCACTCCAGTGCACCAAACAACACATCACCTTCATCTTCATCCGCAGGTTTATTAAGGGAAACCATAAAAACCGATGGCATAAAAAGATTTGCACGTGTACCCAGTTTACTGTCGAGCGTTTTAATACCATGTGTTAGCTGGGTTTCTTCGGGCTGCATCTCTTTTGCCCAATCGCCATGATATTGCCTGAGCCAATAACTACCTGCTTTTAAATAAAGATTGGCAGAAGCAAATTTTTGCAGTATGATATTATCTTTTTCATGATGAACGATGGTGCTCCATTGCTCGATGACATTTTCTTTACTATAAGCTTTGTAATAAAGTGTCACTTCGATCGGGTAGACAGGGTCCTTCAGCAGTATCTTCAACAGTTTTACATTCGGCGAAATTTCAGTCGTTGTATGGCTAATATATTGGAGATCGAGCGATTGATTGCCATCGGCATGGGTAACTGTTATCGCAGGTTCCAGCAAATTCCTCGACCCTGAAGGCGTATACACAGAATTGTACATTCCGGTATAATCAAACGCTGACCGTTCCACAGCAGGGAGTGCATTGTAATCTGATTTATTGTCCAGTTTTACTCCCAGGTATGTATAATGCAGGCGCTTTTGTGTATCAACCTGTAGCACAAGTGCAGTTTTTCCTGTTTCTAATGAAATGATCTTATCCTGCGATCTTGCAGTTTGTCCCATTGATAATAAACCAATGGGCATTAGTATGTAAAGAATCTGTATTGATAAAGGCAGCTTCATTTGTTATAGTTATTAATGCATTGAATACGACTTGTTCCACCTCCTCCAAGTCTTTTCCTTTGGTCTCTTTTATCCGCAATAAAGCAAATAAAAACCCGGCTGCACATATTGCGGCATAAATGTAAAAGGTATTCTCCTTCAAACGTTCAAATATTATAGGGAAAGTGAACACCAATATAAAATAGGCAAGCCAAAGGCTTATTATCGCTATGGTAATAGCGGCGGTACGCACCGCTACGGGAAAAATTTCTGATATCAGCACCCATATTACCGGTGCCAAGGTCATGGCGTAGGTGCCAATTGCCGCTAAAAGCAGGCCCGACAACATGCCCGATCCAGAATGTAAAGCATTAACAATAAGTATATACAGCACACATAAACCGCCTGCACCGATCAGCATCAGCGGCTTCCGACCCAATTTATCGACGAGAGCCATCGCCAGAATTGTGAACACCAGGTTTATTACGCCAATAAATACCGTTTGCAGAAGTTGATCCTCTTTTGAAGCGCCAATGCTCTGAAATATTTTCGGCGCGTAGTTAAATACCGTATTTATACCACAGAATTGCTGAAACATTGCAAGACCGATCCCGGTTAAAAGGGCAGGCAATACCGCACGCTTAAATACTGCCGCATAATTTACCTTGACGGCACTGGTCATCACTTTTTTAAACATCGACAAAGATTCGCCGACGTATGCGGCATCTCCCATTTTACCCAAAATCATTTCTGCAGCCTGCTCTTTATTATTACGAATGAGCCATCGCGGACTTTCAGGTAAAAAATATGCCCCTGCTAAAAATAATCCGGATGGAAACACGCCCAGGCCAAACATAAGGCGCCACGCATCTGTACCAGTATTGCGCAGCGCATAATTAATCAGGTTGGTGATGAGGATACCCAAAACAATTGTGAGTTGGTTCATAGCAACTAGCCGGCCACGTATAGCCGCGGGAGCCATCTCAGAAATATACATGGGCGATAGCATTGATGCCATACCAACGCCAGCGCCAGCAGCAAACCTGGCTACCAGGAAGAAATCGCGGTTGGGTGCAAATGCCATGGCTAAGGAAGAGATCGCGAATAAAGAAGCTGCAAGCATCAGGCCTGGGCGCCTTCCATATTTATCGGCTATACTTCCGGCCAGGATACATCCCAGTATCGCGCCGATAGCCAATATACCTGTAGCCAGGCCTTCCCAATAGGGGTCGAAGCTAAATTGCTGTTTCAGAAAAGGAAGCGCACCGGAAATAACCGCAAAATCGAAACCAAAAAGGTATCCACCCAATGCGGAAATAAAAGATATGCGTAATATAAATCTGTTGTTAAATCTCAAAGGTTGCATTTGCTTGAGTTTGTTTGATAATAAAAATAAATGTATGCACTATTGGCATGTGAATTCATAAACAGTTTCCGTCAAATAGCGCTGCCCTGGGCGCAAGATTGTGTCCGGGAATTCCGGACGGTTTGGCGCATCAGGGAATGCCTGTGTCTCCAGTGCTATTGCACTGTGCCGCCGGTAAGCGATACCCTGAGATCCGACAATATTACCTGACCAATCATTTGCAGTATAAACCTGCATCGCCGGCCTGTTTGTGTAAACCTTTACAGATCTTCCCGATGATGGGTCGGAAAGATTGGCAACCAACCTGGTCGTACCATTTACCTGGTCATTCAGCACAAAATTATGGTTATAACCCTCTCCGTTAGTGGTTTCACTGATATTTGTGCCCACTTCCGTAGCAACTGAAAAATCAGCGGGCGTTCCTTCCACACTCAGGTTCTTTCCTGTAGGAATGTATTTTTCATCTGTTTCCGTAAAATACCGGGCATCTATCCATAGTTTATGTCCCAGAATATCTTTGCTTTCAAACCCACTCAAGTTAAAATAGGTGTGATTGGAAAGGTTTACGGGCGTGCCTTTGTCAGTAACAGCATCGTATTCGATCTTTAGCTTATTTTTGCAACTGACCGAATACTTTACGGTTACCCAAAGATTACCGGGATAACCCTCGTCCCCGTCTTCGCTTAAATACTCCAGGATCACCCCTGCTTCACTTTCTTCTTTGATGAAAGATTTAATTTTCCATATTTTTTTATTAAACCCCTCAATTCCTCCATGGAGATGGTTCATCCCATCATTTCCGGATAGGAAAATTACTTCACCATCCAACTCAAATTTGGCACCGGAAATGCGGCCTGCATTACGTCCAAGCAAACAGCCGAAGTAATGCGGATTATCCTTATAGTCAGCAATGTCCAGGTATCCGGCAACGATGTTATTCATCTTTCCGTACCTGTCAGGGGTCCATATTGCGGTAATGATGCCGCCAAGGTTGGTAATTTCTACTGATAGCTCCCCGGAAGTTATAGATATAAGATAAATCGGTTCGTTATTAAATCGCCCACAGGCGGTTACCTGCAATTCCCCGTGTGTATCATTTAACATATTCCGTTGATTTGATTAAAATAATCTGCCATCCGCAAGTGTACTGCCGCTCCCTGGTGATTATTATCCATTCCCAACACTTTCATCAAAAGCTGTTTGCTCTCTTCCACCTCTCCCAATCCCATTTTACCCAAGCCAATGAGGTAATTGCAGAAGATATAATTCCTGCGGTTGAGATCAATATCGAACACCAACATATCAGGTAATGAAACGGCAAAATAATCGATCCTCATTTCATCATTCATGTGTTCGGTTCCGAAATCAATAAGCCTCTGGAATATTTCTTCCGCTTGATGCTGCTCGCCAAGTTTCTGCCGCGCTAATGCCTGGTATAGTATCTTATCAGGCTGTGGGTCGTTGTAATAAATGGCTTGTACGGGTTCGCTGATGCCGGCAGTTGCTGTGATAAACTTAGCATTGGCCAGGTCTGTTTGCTGCAATCCTTCATAGGCACAACCCAAAAGATAATTGATATCGTTATCAGGTGTGCCATACAATTTGCCTTCACCCAGGTTTTCGGGATAATGTTGCAGCTCAGATAAGAGCCTAATTACGTTATCGTAGTCACCATCCTGCAATGCTTTTTTAGCCAGCTCAATGTGGCAAAGTAAAAACTGCCCAATAACTTTGCCTTCTCCCCCCTCCCACGGATGAAACTTGCGCGCAGTCAATAATTGCTGTGCCGCTTTGTATTGATGCAGGTTATTCAATAGTGTGATACGCTCAAGGTAAAGATCATCACGTTCGTTGATGAGTTCGGGATGTTGGTCAAGGAATCCGAGCCGCTCTGCGAACGGCCTGGCGCTGATCTTGTATAATTGGTCCAGTTCCATCAATACCCGCGAATCGGTTGGATCAAGGTTAAAGGCTTGTTCCATTTCTTCGAGCGACCGTTCAGGCTGATTCATTTTATTATAATAAGCCAGTGACAGGTTACGATGTACCGTTGGGAAAAACTCATCCAATGCCTCAGATCTCTCCCAACAATCTATGGCCTCAGCGTATTGGCGTTTATCATACCAAAGGTTGCCGAGGTAATACCAAGCTTTGGCATCAGACGGGTTGACTGCGATAGCATTTTGAAGGATAAGTACTTCTTCTATCTTGTTCGGAAAATAAGTTTTGCTGGTATTTGCCGCAGCTTGTTTAGCATAAACTAATGCTTTTTCTGCATCGCTCAGCTTTGCTGCAAACCAGCATTTATAATATGATATTATCTGATTCCCCACGCCAAAACTTTGTTCATAGGCTTTCAAAATCTGTAATGATTCAGCATACAACCCAGCCTGCGCATAGCTTAATGATAATTCGATGTAATTATTGGGTTCATTGCGCATAATGGCGGTGATATTGCTGAGCTGCTCTTTGCGCCCTCCGTTTAGCAGGTACTGCTCAAATAAACAACCATAATTAAACGGATCAATCACTAATGACTCAGCGATAAAAGCCAATGCTTCTTTGGTTTTGCTTTCGATCCGCAATAACGACGCTTTAATATGCCGCGCAGGCGAACTGTTGTAATTACGTATTAATGATCTTTCAACTAAAGTAAGCGCCTGTGCGGTTTTTCCCTGTGCTGCTGCAATCCGCGCCAGTTCAAGATAGGCACTGTGCTGCATGGCATCGTTCCATGCGGCCTTATAAAAGGCATTATAGGCTTCATCAAGTCTGCCCTGCAATTTAAGGCTCAGGCCGAGGTTGAAATATGGTTCGCCATCATATGGGTTAGGATTTCTTTTGGTAATGGTTTTGATGGCTGTCCTGAAATACGGTTCTGCTTTTGCAAACTGGCCGCGTTTCAGCAGCAACAAACCTACTGCGTTATTGCAGCGAATATCACCCGGACTTCTGCGCAGCGCTTCCTCATAGTAATCCAGCGGGTTATAGGTAGCATGCCTGTATTGTTCCAAATGCAGGCCATTCAAGTACAGGTCTTCTATCTGTTCAATTTCATTGGGCTGTTTTGCTGCTACGGCTGCTTCAGGGATTTCCCTATCCGTATTTTTTTCGGGTTGATAGCTAACCAGTATCATTCCTTCTTTGGAAGTAACCACTATCTCCAATTCAGATTCATCAAAACCGGACAGGATTACAAAGCTGGATTCAAATATTTCATCAGGTGAAATAGTTGAGGTAAAGCTCTTTATTGCGTAACCGTTGTTTAATACTTTAATAAGGGCCTGCTCATATACGGCGGTAGCATATACTTTTATAAAATAGGCATTCCCCTCTTTCCCAGCACTGATCATGGCTTCTTTCGTAGCATTTTTCACCACGCCTATTTGTGCATAGGGCATAAAATATTGCTCAAAGGTTTTGCCTTCATTGGGTTGCAGCCATGAGAAATCGGGCTGATTGTCGGTAAACATACCGGTCATCAGCTCAATATATGGGCCGTCCTCATCGGTAAGGTTGCGGTCCCAGGCAAAGCCAAAGTCGCCATTGCCCCAGGTCCATTGTTTTTTGCCGGGCGATACATGATGATCGGCTACATGCAACATACCGCCCTGTGTATCGTGCTCATAGCAACCCATAAAATCGTATTTGGATTGGATAGCCATGTACGATGTAGGCACAGGGATATTTTTATAGCGCGAAATATCAGTACCCGGAGCGTAGTTTACTTTGTAATAAGTGCCCGTTGCAATCGGAAAATCGGATACATCGCGTTTACCGTGGTCAAATACCGCATAAACGTCCGGCGGGAACACTGATTGGTAATGATCATTTACCTTTACCGCCGGGTTTGCCCACCATAAAAAGGTTTGCGGGAATGGCGTCGGATTAAACAGTTTGCCGCTTATTTCCAGGTATGCTTTGCCCGGATATAAGGTAAACCCGGCCATTCCTTTGGTGCGAAACATAATCTCCAGTTCATTAACCCAAACTGTTTTGCTGCCATCGGCATTTTCCTGTATTTTGTAGTCAACCGGCGAAAAGGTACTGGGGCGATGATGCTGCGGCCAGTTAAACTCAATACCGCCGGATATCCACGGGCCGGCAAGCCCTACCAACGCGGGCTTTATCACCTGGTTATAATATACAAAATCGCGTTTTTTTACTTTGTCATAGGCCCGCTGTACCCTGCCGCCCAGTTCGGGCAATATCATAATTTGCAGGTATTCATTTTCTATAAATACAGCAGTATATTCCCGGTCATATTTTTCATCTTCTATCTTTTCAATTACAGGGTGAGGATAAACTACTCCGCTGCTGCCTTGATACACTCTTTTCTCAAGGAACATTGGATTCTTCTCAGGTTTTCCCGTTCCATAAGTAGGTATACTCACTTGTTCTACCCAGGCTTTTACTTCCATATTCTATATTAAATTTATGCTGTTTTATTAGTTTGAGGGTACCAGCTTAACCATCATCGCGTCGGCGGCCGGTACAGTTAACGAAAAAGAATCCTGGCCCTTTTCAATTTTCCCGATCGGCTGATCGGTCAGGAAATCCTTAATGATATATTCACCATCACCAAGCCCAAGGTCGGTGCGGCGCCAGGTTTGATCAAATTGTTTTTTATAGTCGAAATTAAACAGCGAGAGCAGCGTTTCAGTACCCGGCAGGTAAAATGCCATTTGCTGATCAAGCGTCTCCCCATCGGCAAATTTTAAAGGCGTAAATGCTTTCGGATCACTAAAGTAAGCACATAAATACTTGTTGTCAAGGTACATAGCGGCCCTGTCGGCGGCTATTTTATTCCGGTAATCGGAGCCATCGCCCAATATACTGCCCATCGACATCATGGCAAACAAACGCACCCTGATCTCTTTTTCGGTTAGATCGGGGTTCTTTTCGAAGTTCTTCATGATGGCTACATCCAGGTTGGTATAAGGCCAGAGCGTACCCTGCACCCACCACAGGTGCGAGCCGTTAGCCAGCGAGCCTTCCGTACTGCCATAATGAGGAAAGCCCGGTTCGTCATCGCGAAGGTGCGAATACACATCAGTAGATATAAAACGGGTATGTGCATATTGGCTGGGAAAAATGGGCGAAATGGCTTCAGTAATAAAAATATCCTTTCCCATGATCGAATCGCACAACGATTTGAGCATTTTCATGCCATAATTATAGGCCTGCAGGCCGGTCCGCACATTCGGGTCATAACGCCTGGTTGATTCCAATGCGCCTGCTGTCAAAAAATCTATCTTAATAAATTTGGCGCCGATTGTCTTTGCCTCTTTTAAACGGTGGATCACAAATTGACGAACGGCCGGATGGGTCGGATCAAGTGCAAGACAACCCCAGTCGCCATCTTTAAACCAGATAGGCTGACCCTTGCTATCGCGGAGCACTACATCTGACAAATTATAGTCTGTTCCTTCCAGCTTGGTATTATCGGTATTATTCTTCCATGTCCATGTTGCAAACGGAATAAAATAGAAGCCCAACTGCTGGTTCTTTTTTTCGATATATCGCCCAAAAGAAGCCAGCAGGCTTGTTGTGTAAATAGACTGATCGTAAGAATCGATACTGATGACCGGTTTGGAGTATTTATTAAAATTGGGAAGTGTTTGTATAAAGTCGGATATTTTTGTAACGTCTTTTGGCATCATTCTACCCTCATAGCCCAATACGCCTTCAACGCCAAAGCTGTTCCAGTAAACGGGCGCATTACCTTTCCAGGTAAGCCGGCCATTGAAAAGTGCGTTAACATTCCCGTATTCAACAAACCCTTTCCGCGTGTCTCCACCACATAAATAAATAACAGATGAGTTAACAGATTTACCTTTCATAGTTCCATGCGGGGCATGGTCATGTGTACCATCGTTGCCGCCATAATCGGGCGGTAGTGATAGGTTATCCGCAGTAGCGGCGCCGTCATAAATTTTCAGCGAATCAATAACACCCCTTTGTTCCGAAGCACGATAAACGATACCTGTTTTCCAGAAATCATGGGAAATACTGCCCATCACCAAACCTGAAAAATCATCGTTGTTGTACACTGAAGCAAACTCGTAGCTGATTCCGGCAAATGCCGGTTTTCCGGGTTCCCATTTACGCTCCAGTATATGCGACCAGTTATCATTATCAAACGGCACATCAAGGAAACGCGGTTCGGTGCCCGTTTGTAAAAGTTCTGCTTTTTCCTGCGGGAGTATCGCCAGCGCACAAATGTCCCTGGTTTCCAGTTCCATTATTGTCCCATCGCCTTTTACCGCGATAACGTTGGTTAGGAGATAAGGATGATCCTGATACAGGAGCACCTGCTGCGTAAGCGTGATACCGGCGTCATTACCGGAATGCCGGATGATGATACGCATGCCTTTGCCGAGGTCATTTTCAAATTCACCCGTGGCTGCCTGGTGTACACGGCATGCCGAAGTGGAAACATAACCGTCGGCTATCTCGTTTACATAAGCAATGGTATTGTTCAGTACAACACCATTGCTAAAGTGATAGTTTAAGCGCCCAGTTTTATAATTTACCGATACTGACGATCCGCCTGTCCTAACTACCAGGCTGTCTTCATACTTTGTTACTTTTTGTGCAGAAACAGTTCCCGACAGCAGTAACAAGCACGGCATCAAATATTTTATAACAGAGCGTTTTTTAAATTTCATCTAATATTTTATTTAATAATTAATATCCAGGGTTTTGCGCTTTCAATCCCAATGCGGGGTTATTCTGCAGCTCGGTTAATGGTATCGGGTACATCATATTTTTCGAAGATACATTCTGCTTCGGATGTGGATCGCTGCCACCACCTCTCTCAACATAAGGATTGTCACGTTGCTGTACAAGAGATACCAGCAGACCCGTACGCTTAAGGTCGAACCAGCGCCAGCCCTCGGCACCCAGTTCGCGGCTGCGTTCGTCCATGATTTCACCACGCAACGTGGCTTGGTCGGTTGTTGTAAAATCAAGACTGCCATTACCAAAAGCACGTTCACGTATTTTGTTAAGTGGCGCCAATGCAGCTTGCGTCTGGCCCAACTCATTAAGTGTTTCTGCATACATCAAAAAAACATCTGCCGAACGGAGATAATACAGGTTTTTACCTGAATGGTAAACATCTATATCGCTGGAAGTAATATCATATTTCTTGACAGTTGGTTGTCCCGGGTCCCACCACCAAGAGTCGCTAGAACCAGAGTTTGGGTCATAACGATAGCCATTGATGGATACATTGTAACGGGCATCATATTGATATTCCCACGAATACGGCCTCGCAAAAACTGAATCTGAATAAAATGAAGTAGCCATCACAACGGTACCGCCATAACCAGGGGTGTGCGTATTCCATGTTTCCCCTTGTATTGGGGGTCCTGCGTAAGAACCATAGAGATTTTGGAGACCTTGCGTATCATTCGAATTATCTGTGGAATATTGTATCTCGAACAGAGACTCCGCGTTATTTTCATGCTGCCCGTCAAACAAGTCGGCATAATTTGCCATCAGGCTTATGTTGTTATTATTTATCAGGTCTTCAAAAGTAGTTTTTGCATCCTGGTAATCATGCAGGGTAAGGTATACTTTGCCCAGCAATGCCTTTGCGGCCTCTACGTTTGCACGGCCAATATCAGCTGCACTAAGCTTGCTTTTTGTCCAGCAGTTGGCCACGGCAAATTTCAGGTCAGTTTCTATCTGGTTATATACCTGTTGCTGCGGAACACGGGGGAGGCCGTTTGCAAATGAGGTGTTCTCCAATGGCATAGGTACATCACCATACAACTGCACCAGGTAAAAATAGAACAGCGCCCGCATAAAATGCGCCTCGCCAAGTAACCGGGTTTGCACCGCCGGCTCCGCAAAGCCTTGTATCTTCGGGATATTTAATATCGCCGCATTGGCATTAGCAATGCCCATGTAGCAAACTGTCCAAAAGCCGGTAACATCGGCATTTTGACTATTAAACGTAATATCGTAAACATCCATGCCAACTATGCCTGCATAATAGGCGCCATAGCCCTGGGCCTGGTAGCAGCAACGTGCCTCATCGGTGCCAATTACCCCTATCAGTTGGTAGTCAGATTTTTTGAGCGTTTGTAATTGCTGATAAATGCCTGTTACGCCGGCTATTGCTCCCGGCTCATCTTTATAAACACTTTGCGCCGAAACGAATACTTCGGGTGTGTAGTTCAACTCCTTTTGGCAACTGCTGAAGCCCTGCATCAGTATTACTGCCAGGCCAACCGGCCAAAATTTCTTTGAATATTGCTTAATACTTTTCATATCAAAAATGTCTTTAATGTTATAGTCCTAATTTTGCACCCAGCAGGAACGTACGGTACCGCGGATAAATCTCATTTGCTGCATCAGCACCGGCTACGTCCGGATCAACGCCCTTATACCCTGTAAATAGGAAAGGATTGAGTACCTGCGCATATATGTTCAGGCTATGTATCTTTATTTTATCCAGCAATGCTGAAGGGAAATCATATCCAAGTGTGATATGCTGTATTTTGAAATAACTTGCATTTTGTATCGAATAGCTTGATCCCTGGCCTACGCCGCCCGGCAGTGTTTTCAAAGAGGTTCCAAAGGAATTTGGCCTTGGGATATTGGTATTCGTATTGGTTGGCGTCCAGTAATTCCCACCCTCTACGGTCACATTTCCTGCGTTGCCATATATCGAATTATAATAAGTAAGATCTGTATAAGTAAGGTTATTTAGCTGCTGCCCGTATTCGTAGGTGCTGTATACAGTAAGCGATACACTCTTATACCTGAAATAGTTCCAGAAGCTACCCCATCCTTTGGGGATGCTTGAACCTACAACCACTTCGTCTTCAGGTGTGATCTTGCCATCACCATTAACATCCTTGATCTTGATGTCGCCCGGTTTGCCATTAGGATCAAGGGCAAAGTTGTCGCCTTGCTGATACAGTCCGTTATATACATAGTTAACATAAGTTCCACTTGGCGGCAAACCAACGCGCAATGCCAGGTTTACGGAATCTCTGCCTGGGAACAGTTTGGTTACAACACTCTTGTATTTCGACCAATTGATTGACGTTTGCCAGGTGAAATTCCTGGTTTGCACAGGTGTTATCTTCAATGCAACATCAATACCTTTAGTATTCATAGCCGCAACGTTTACATATTCTGTTTGGAAACCGGATGAAGGCTCCAGCGGCAGTGGCATCAGCAGGCTGCTGATGTTTTTGTTATAAACATCTACTGAAAGCTGTATGCGATTGTTTAGAATAGCTATGTCTGTACCGGCATTAAACTGGTGCTGCACTTCCCATTGCAGTGAGTTATTGCCGTATACCCCGTTGGTGCCTGCAACAGCGTAACCGCTGGTTACCGATGAGCCATTGAATGGATAGGTAGCAGGATCATAGCGTGTGTAGATGGCATCATAAGGAAGGTTCTGATTGCCTACCAGGCCGTAGCTTACACGTAATTTGAAATCGTTCAGCCAGGTTTTTACTTTGAAACCCATCCATGGTTCATCAATTACCCTCCACGCACCGCTTACGGTAGGAAATACGCCAAATTTGTTGTTTGGCCCGAAACGACTTGACCCATCCTGGCGTATGGTGGCATTTAAAATGTAACGGCCTTTATATTTATATACAGCCCTTGCCAATAATGAACGCACTGCCCAGCCATCATAATTGCTGTTATCCTGAAGCTTTTGGCCTGCGCTGCCGATTGCTTTATAGGAAAGCAGGTCGGTAGGGAATTGATCGCCCTGTATATCTGTAGCAAAATCCTCATGTTTCTCAAAGGTAAAACCGCCCAACAGATTCACCTCATGATCTCCGGCTACGAAGCCATAAGTAGCTGTATTTTCCCATAAAACGTCTGTTGCCCTGGTATTGTAAATCTCTCCAAAACCGTTTGTCGGTGTATAACCAGGTCCGGTGGTTCTCGGATAATATTTATCCTCTTCTGCCTGGTAGATATCAGCACCAATACTTGAGCGCAATACCAGGTTTTTGATGGGGGTAAATTCAAGGTAAAGATTCGAATTAGTGCGGTTAGTCGTATACAGATCTATTGCGTCCAGCGCCAACGTAACGGGGTTAAAAATAGTTGGGGTACCCGTTGAATTATCAATATTAATCAATGGCTGACCGCTGCTATCGTAAATTGGCTGCAAAGGGCTTTCGGTAAGCGATTGCTGATATTCATTAGGCAATGCATTATGGGTAATATCATGTGCATAGTTAATGCTGCCGCCTAATTTCAGGAATGACCTGATGGCCGTTTCGTCACTCAAATAGCCGGCATATTTTTTATACCCTGTATTGATCAGTATACCATCCTGATTTTGATATTGGCCACTGAAATAAACCCTGTTTGATCCGGTACCATTTGATACCGACAACGTATAGTTTTCAGTTGGGGCATTATTATGCATAATCGCATTTTGCCAGTTGTAGTTGGTGTATCCATTGGCAATGCTTTGCAACTCATAACTGTTAAATATTTTCCTATCGGCAGTATCGGTCCCGGGTGCACCAAATGTGCCCGGGTCGGCGTCCTGATACGCAGACCGTTTCAGTTTTGCATAGTTACGGGCATCCAGCATTTGATAAGCTGGATTATTTACCTGGATACCTGTGTACATGCTGAAATTTACACTTGTAGCACCTGCCTTAGGCTTTTTGGTAGTAATCAGTATCACGCCTTCAGCGGCGCGTGAACCGTAAATACCTGCTGCTGCCGCGTCTTTCAATATCTCTACCGATTCGATATCCTCAGGATTGATATTGCGTATATCGCCTACCAATGCCACACCATCTACAATGTACAGCGGCCCCTCTAACTGGGTTATGGAGTTTAAACCGCGTACGTTCACTGCTGCACTTGCGCCCGGCTGCGTACTTGAACTATGCACTTCAAGGCCCGGCGCACGTGATGCCAACGCGGTTGCAAGGTTGGTTGATGGCATTTCGCTGATCTCCTTCGCTGAAATGGTTGAAATCGAGCTGGTGAGATCTTTTCGTTTCTCCTTACCATAAGCAATTACCACTACTTCGGCCAGGTTTCCGCTGCTCTTCATAAGGATAGTAATACTCGTGCTATCGCCCACTGTAACCTTCTGTGGTTCGTACCCTGTAAAGTTTACTTCAATAATAAATCCGGTTGCAGCATCCACAACAAAGTTACCTTTTGCATCAGCCGCAAATTTGCCAATAATCTTGCCTCCGTTTTCCAGGGAAATGGTTGCAAAAGGAAGCGGTTCTTTCGTTTGCGAATCCTTAACTGTCCCTGTGACTTTTTTCTGTTGCGCGGAGGCAAACGCGATGCCTGCGATGAACAGTGTAAAAATTAGTAATAGTTTTCTCATTCTTTATTTGGTTTAATCAGGTTGCTTTTTAATTTCAGGATGGACAATAAAACTTATGTACAGATTTAAAGGACATCTTTAGAAACCAGAATACAAACCGCTTCCTAAAAAGATATTGTCAATTAAATCGTTATCCTACTAAATTAAAATACTATAATTGGTTTATTGTAACAAACGTAATACGATTACCAGCAAATTGAAATGCCTAATATTATGATAATGATGGATTTTTATACACTTTGATAAACAAATTCAAGCTATATTGATGTTAAAGGAAAAATCACCCCGAAAGAGAGAGGGGTTTGAAGGTCAGCGCCTGATCGTCATCCCTAAAAAGATCGTTTCCGAATTTCTTGTCAAGGATCCGGTAACAAGGCAAATATATATTACCGATATTGGTTTTTACCCGAAGGCTATGTTTCATTATGCGGAAAGGTCACATGGGATAAGCCAGCACATTATCATTTATTGCATCGAAGGTTATGGATGGATTGAGATCAAAAAGAAACGCATCAGTATCTCGCCGTCTCAATTTATTGCTATTCCCGCGAATACGCCTCACCGGTATGGAGCAGATGAGCAAAATCCCTGGTCGATCTATTGGGCGCATTTTAAGGGAGAAAACTCGGCGTTTATTGCGGACCTGATTGTCAAAAACTCAAATGACTACAAACCGCAGTTAACTTTCAGTGAAGATCGCATCGGGCTCTTTGATGACATCTATTATAACCTGCAGAACGGCTACGGTGATGATACGCTCCGTTATGTAAATATGATATTTTATCACTTCCTATCGTCCATGATCTATGAGGACAAGTTCAACCGAATTAAAAAAACGATCAATACCGATGTAGTCGACAAAGCGATCAAACTTATGCGGGATAAGATCCAGCAAACTATAACACTCAGGCAAATGGCCGATTTTTCCAATCTTTCGGTCACACACTTTTCGTCACTGTTCAGAAAAAAGACCGGGCACTCCCCGATTGAGTATTTCAACCACCTTAAAATACAAAAAGCCTGTCAGTATCTGGCATTTACCGCTATGACCATCAAAGAAATCGCGTTTTATGTCGGCGTTGAAGACCAATATTATTTCTCCCGCATGTTTGCCCGTCTGATGGGCATCTCACCTTCGGTGTATCGTAAACGCAATGCTGAAAATAAATGAATCAGATGAACTGCAGATAATTACAATTCTTTTCACGGCCATTTGCTATTTACAATACTGTGTTGTTCAGGCAGTTTTTGATTGGCTTTTCAGGCAGAAAAAGTAAATTGGGTATTCCTTACTCAACCGACAAGTAAACCGTTTATAAAAGCAAGTATTCACGGGCTGGTTTTAGCAAACTCTGCTGTGGGTAATTAGTATTTGTTGTATAAATTCTAATGGAAAATTCACCAAGCATGAAACGTTCAAACGTGTGAGGCATGAGTACATTGAAATTTGATTTTAAAACCAATCAAATTTTTCAGGAAAGACATAACTGGATATAAACAACAAAAGCCACCTAAGGTGACTTTGTTTTTAGTGTTCCCGACGAGATTCGAACTCATATCAGCTGAACCGGAATCAGCAATTCTATCCGTTGAACTACGGGAACAATGGGTGCAAATATAACAGTTTAAGTATGAAATTTATTGGAAATTACGCCATCGTTAGAATATTGTTTTCGGTATAATTATTTATCAGGTCTAATACGGCGCTTTGCACCTCATCTACAATTGTCCGGTCTTTTTGGATATAAATGTCCGTTGTTTTCCGACCCTCGTCGATACGGTTAAGCGCCATAGTGATATCATCCTTACTTTTGCGGCAGGCGTTTCTCGCCAGAGTGGCAAATGAATGATGGGCCCAATAAAAAGTCACATCCGGTATTTCCACCCCTTTTTGAATTCTTCATAAACCTTGACTCAATACTGTTGACAACCTGGTGTGGCTGGAAAACCTCACCCGCAATTTTCCAATATACTTATTTAAGAGTCGTTCTGCTTCAGTCACTATTTTTATACTGATAAACGCCTGGTCTTTTCGTTTGCCGTTAATTTTTGCCCGTTTATATTCCAATCGGCCGCTTTTTATATTATTCTTCTTTAAATAGTAAAAATCGACTGCGTTGGTACCACAAAAATAAAAAGACAACATAAACAGGTCCCTCGCCAATTCTATCCTGCTGCCGGATTCAGCCTGATGATCCAGAATCTTTAAAATATCAGCAGCTGTCAGGTTCCGTTTGGCAATTTCAGGGCGGTCGATAATCTTGTATTTTTTAAAGGGGTATTATAATACCTAAATCTTCGTCGTTAAAGTGACTTCTTGCAACATTAAAAAGACCGCGGAGATTGCGCATGTGGTTACGTAGTCCCCCGTCAGATAGCCCGGGGCTGGTAATAGTAAAGTTTTTCTTATGACTTTCCCTGACCAGCGTTCTCTTTGAAAAAAGTTGCAATTTTAAAAAAGGCAAAAAGAGGGGAAAATTAAGGTTTCCGGTACCATCGATATGAGTTCGAATCTCGTCGGGAGCACATGTAACCAGTTACAAAGTATCCAGCTACTTTGTAACTGGTTATAAATTCTTGATATATTTTCAATCAATATGAAAAACAAAACAAACTTGCCTTTTCGGCAGGTTTGTTTTG